>Ga0315274_10015046_pt1 | contig 10966 bp, 8 predicted proteins | sample YL17G02_20_MG_FD_203700 | JGI IMG/M metagenome (GOLD analysis project Ga0315274, IMG submission 203700) | Sediment microbial communities from Yellowstone Lake, YNP, Wyoming, USA - YL17G02_20 | ecosystem: Environmental > Aquatic > Freshwater > Lake > Sediment | place: USA: Wyoming | collected...
TTCAGTTCGATCCCGAGCATCACGAGTTCGTGATCGTGATCGCGACGGCAACGTAACAACCGCAAGAAACGACCAGGGTAAACGAGGACACACAACGGTCCGCGTTTACCCATGTTCATCCGACCTGTTTCTCGCACGTCCGGGACGCGCGTTCATCTGCGGCTTGAACTCGCCGTCCGCCGTGGATTACGAATTACCCGCGGTCGCTACAGAACGCTGGCGCATGTAGACGACGATCTCGACGCGGCGGTTCTTCGCTTTGCCGGCGGCCGTGGAGTTCGACGCAACCGGCCGGAACGGGCCGCACCCGGAAGCCTGAACCTGTTTCTCCGGAATGCCGTGATCGGCCAGGTATCTCGCGACGGACAGCGCACGCTGCGCCGACAGCTCCCAGTTGTCCTTCCAGGGTGACTTCTTGATCGGCTCGTTGTCCGTGTGTCCCACCACGTCCACTTCCTTGCCCGAGTACTTCTGCTTGAGGACGGACAGGATATGATCGAGCTCCGCGCTGGTGGCGTTCTTGAGGGATGCCTTGCCCGAATCGAACAGGATCGTGTTCGCCAGCGTGACGGTGATCGTGCCGGCGGCGGCATCGAAGGCCACGTCATAGCCCGGCCCGAACCCAGTCGCATCGGCCGGAGACTTGTTCAACTGCTCGATTTGCCGGCGCAACTCGTCGATCGTCTGCTGATCCTGAGAAATCCGCTCGGCCATCGCCTGTTTCTCAGTCTGCACATTCTCAAACCGGCCCTTAAGATTCTGATGCTCGACATTGAGGTAGTCGTACTTCTTCTTGTAGTCGGTACAGCCCGACAACAGTGACACCAGAACAATGCCCACGAGGGGAACAACGAATCTTGTGTTGATGACCTGCATTTGGCACCTCCCTGTAACACACGAACCCAACCCTGCCGCGTCACACATAGAACGTTAGAGCAATGCGGCCCAGGATCCAATCGTGGAAGATCATAACAGTAAATACGGCTAATGACAAGAACGGACCATAGGGAATCTGGCGAATTTTCTTGAAGAGCATCTGAAAAACTGCCCAACCCAAGCCGAAGAACGGCGCGATAAAGAAGGCAATTACCACCATTAGAGGACCAACGACGGCCCCGGCGGCACCCATCAGATGCACGTCGCCCAACCCCATGGCCTCCTTGCCGAACGCCAGGGTGCCCAGGATGCGGGTCGCCCAGACAACGCCGCAGCCGACAAAGTAGCCGAACATGCTCCCGAGGAGACCTGCCGCGACGCGATACCCCAGGAGATGGCTCCACCACTGTGAAACCGGCCCCGGTCTTTGGAGGATCGATAACGCAGCAATCGCGCAGAGAATGATCGGCAGCAGAAAGGCGATTTCCCGCAGCGCCTCGAGGCGATGATTGAGATTGGCCTCTTCCAAAGCCTCTCCGCCCACGGGCACGCTCGCGTCACGATCCCCCTTCTCCACGGCGAGCTTGTCATGCATCTCGGCCGTTGCCGACTCGTAACTTCTCTTGAGCAGACCGGTCTTGAGCAGTAGTCCGCTTATCCCAAGGCCTATGACGGCCCCAAGTGCAAGGGCCCCTGTCTTTGCAGAGGCCAGCGGCAACAGCACGTACTCTGCAATGATCTGAGGACGAATGATGTATCCGGCGACAGCCGAGCCAATCAGCCCTGCCGCCGTCACTAACCAGCAGACCGATAGAGGGATGATCCATAACTCCAGGTCGATGCCTGAAGCCGCGATAAAGGCGGAAAGCAGGATAAGATGGAGAACATAGACAAACCAGGCCCCCTGAACACCATGCAGGACGGGTCGCAGACTCATGTGAAAATAGGTAATGTACAGGCAGAGAAAGACCGAGCCCGTCAACAACTCCACGATGAAATAGCGTGCCGAGATTGGCGCCTTGCAGTTGCGACACTTGGCTCTCAGGGCGATCCACGATACCAGCGGGATATTATCGTAGAAGCGGATCGGCTTGCCGCAATGCGGGCAGGCGGAGCCCGGCGACACGAGCGACTTCTCGCGGGGCAGGCGGTAGATCACGACATTGAGAAAACTACCGATGCAGCAGCCGAGCGCAAAAACAAATACGGTCAGAATCCATTCCTGTGGAGTCATGTTGCCTCCATGCATTGACTATCGATGATGGATGATTGATGATTGTAGAGGAAAGTCCGACTTCCTCCGCCAATCATCAATAATCCTCAATCAATTCTTATGTGCCTGCCGATTGACCGCCCCGGCCACTTTCACCGGCAACGCGAAGAGGCGGATAAAGCCCTTGGCATCCGTCTGGTCATACTCGCTGCCCATCTTGAAGCTGGCCAGATTCGTCTGGTACAGGCTGTAGGGGCTCGTCATTCCCGCCGCTGTGCAGCGGCCCTTGAACAGTTTGAGCCGGACTTCGCCGGTGACGTTGCGCTGGGTCGCGCTCACGAACGCATCCAACGCCTCTCGCAGCGGACTGAACCACAGGCCATAATAGACCAGTTCCGCATACTTCAGGGCTACCTGCTGCTTGTAATGCATGGTTTCCCGGTCCACGGTCAGGCTTTCGAGAGCGCTGTGGGCAGCCATCAGGATCGTCCCGCCCGGCGTCTCATAGACGCCCCGGGATTTCATCCCGACGAGGCGATTCTCGACGACGTCCACCTGGCCGACCGCGTGCTTGCCGCCGATCTCGTTCAGTCGCTCGATCAGCTTGACGCCGTTGATCGCGCGGCCATCGAGCTTCACCGGCACGCCCTCATGGAAGCCAATCCTGACGTAGTCCGGCCGGTTCGGCGTGCTCGACACCGGGTGGGAGATCACGAACAGGTTGTCCTTGGGCTCGTTGGCCGGGTCTTCCAGATCCGCCCCTTCGTGGCTGATGTGCCACAGGTTGCGATCTCGCGAGTAAATCTTCTTCTTGCTCTGCTCGATGGGGATGTGGCGCTTCCTGGCGTAATCCACCGCGGCCTCGCGCGAGGTCAGCTTGAAGTTCGGGTCCTTCCACGGCGCGACGATCTTCAGGGCCGGATCGAGCGCCATGTACGTAACCTCAAACCGCACCTGGTCGTTGCCCTTGCCCGTGGCGCCATGCGCAACCGCCGTGGCCTTCTCCGCGTGGGCCACATCGACCTGATACTTCGCGATGAGCGGCCGGGCGATGCTCGTACCCAGCAGATAGCCGTTCTCGTAGATGGCCCCCGCCTTGAGCATCGGCCAGAGGTACTCCTCGACGAATTCACGCCGCAGGTCCTTCACCACGCACTTGACGGCCCCGCTGGCCAACGCCTTCTTCTTGATCCCCTCCAACTCATCCCCTTGCCCCAGCTCGGCCGCGAACGCAACGACGTCGTATCCGTAGGTCTCCTTCAACCACGGCAGAATCACACTCGTATCCAGCCCCCCGCTGTACGCCAATACCACTTTCTCTCTCTTTGCCATAATCACCCCTTCAACATCAGAGTACCTGGGATGCCAGATTATAGGGACCGACTTGCACGAATTCAATGGAATAGCGGAATTCGAGCAACATTCGGTGGAATGCGCGTCGTGATCGCAGAGACCTGCCCGACAAGAGACGTGATTGATCGATGCTCGGCTACACCTGGGATGGCTCCACGGGCTTCGGCGTCGTCGGCTTGACCTTCATCTCATCCTTGAATTTGATCTCGGGCGCCTCTCTGCCGAGCCTCTTGTACGTCTCCGCCAGCTTTTCCCGGAAGGCCTCCGGTTTCAGGAACTCGACGTGCCCGTCCAGAAACACGGCATTGGTCCCGTCCTCCAAGAACGCCGGGTTCTCGTAGGCGACGATGTTCTGCGGGTCCGTCGAGGTCGACTGGCCGGGGATGTAGATGTAGCTTGGCCCCGTGAAGTCGTTGGGCTTGCGAGGCGATTCGAGGACCCTGCCGGTGACGCCGTATTTCTCCAACGTTTTCAAGTCGTCCGGCAACTTGTTGTCGTGGTCTTGGGCATACATGAGCACGGCCAGCCCCATCTGTTTCAGGTTGTTCATCGAAGCGACTCGCCTGGCCGTTACGCGAGCCCGCGCCATCGCCGGCAGCGCGATGGCGGCCCCCACGGCGCCGCCAGCCACCGTCATCTGGCTGGCCTCGATGCCCGGCCCGCGGTAGTGCCAGCGAAGCCCATCGGGGCCGAAGTACCGGTAGCCGCACGACGGTCCCAGATCCTTGGAAATCTCGGTCAGTGACGGCAGCATAACGGGCAGCCTGATGCCCGCCTGCATCGCCACCATTGTCAGCATCGGCCAGACCTGCTGAATCTGCATCATGGTCTGGTCCAACTGGACCCGCGAATCCGTATAGGCAAGGCTCACAAGATCCTTGGGCAGACCCGCCGCAGTTTTCTTGTAGCCGTCGGTGTCCAGGAGCGACCTGGTGTCCGGGCCCTTCGCGGCAAGCTGCTTCACACCCATGTCGCACAACTCCTTGTTCGATCCGATGACGACGTGATCCTTCACGACCGACCAGGTCGGCATAATGCTCATCATGGCAAGCGGTGCGATCGCCCAGACATGCACGACCCGTCCATCGTCCCGGGTCTGCGAGCTGATCTGCAGCATGCCCTGGCTCTTGGCCCCCGCGAAGTCGCCGAGGGCCGTCATGGTCCTTTCGAATTGCTGGGCGTCCTTCAATTTGGCGACCGCCACGAATCCTCCCCTCGGCGCCTCCGGCATATTGCCGGCGGCAAGCGTATAGAACACCACCGGACCCGCCAGCGAGCTCAGCAGGCCGCCGCGAATCTGCACCTTGGCCTCGGATTCAAACCCGGCGATGCCCTTCTGGACTTCGGGATAGCCCTCGTCGGGAGAGACCGTCTTCACCGTGCTCAAGATCAAATCATAGAGGCTCGCGGCATCCACGTTGACAGCACTGACGCTCACGGCCCGGGCATCCACGGCGCCAAGCCACGACGGGTCCACCGGTTTGTAGGCGGCGAACACGCCCGGCACCGGCACGGGCATCTCCACCAATGCATCACCGACTATGTCAGGACCGGCGAAACCGATTCGGGCGACCAATGTCTTGATATCGGCGAAACCAAGCGATTTCACAACGCCGGCAAACACGGCCGCGTCCTTGGGACTGCCTTCCTCTCGAATCAGCGAGTTGATGAGTGAGAAGAGCCTGGGGTAGTCGTAGTACACAACGAGGGCATCGTCATTCGCCGGGACTTTGCTCAGAGAGACACTCGCTGCCGCTCGCGGCGAAGCCAGGGACTTCGCCACCGCGCCCTGTGCGTCGTTGGCGACAACCACCAGATGGTCTTCCACCCAGCCCCAGTGCAGGGGCATATCCTCCTGCTCTTTGAGACCGCGCATCTTGAGAGAGCCAACTTGGGTATCGACAATCGCGTCCTCGCCCGCCATGGCCTCCAGCTTGCCCAGAGCGGCAGTCAATTCCGCCTTGCGGGGCCCCGCGTTCACAATGGCAAAGACACAGACAGGAGGCCCTTCCTTCACTTCCACCTGCGAGAGGCCCAGAACAAGCGGCCTGCTCAGGGCCAACCGGGCGTAGCGAAGCACCTCATCGACCTTCTGCGGCATATTCGGGTCGCCGGCCTTCTGCTTGAGCTGACTGAGCAGCTCGGTCTTGATCGAGCGGTAGAAACTCTGCACGCCCTGATCGTTCCAAATCCTGCCTACGGCGGTCTTTCCGAAGTCGTCCTTCAGGACATCGCCGCCGCTGGTGGCCACGAGGCCAATGACATTGTCCGGCAGTCGCTTCGTCAGGTCCTCGACGGCCGAGCCCCCCGCGGCGGTCGGCACCCGCGCAAGGCCGACAACAAGCAACATGGCGACACACGCACAACCAAGACGATACGATCGAATCATCATGACTATCTCCCTTCAAAAAATGGGTGAGAACTCTCGTGACGTGCCATTATAGAGCTGTCGTCTCCTCCCTGCAACAAAGGAATCGGAACCAATAGCCCACCCGCAAACAACCGGGACGCCGTTTCAGGCTTCAGCCTCGATCACGATGCCCTCCCGCCTGGCGATCTCGAGAATCGGCGGCCAATTGCTCGATTCTGGGGCTGAGCAAACCACCAAACTGCCCTGCCAGACGGACAGCTTTGTCCATCTCGTCGGGTCCTGTCTGTTGCCAATCAGCTCAACCGTAGCAGACGCTTGGGTGTCTCCTGCAGCAGCTTCCGAGCAATGTGCACGGCGTCGTTCAGCGTATACTGCCCTCGCTCGACTCGATTCGCCAACGCCTTGGCAAGCTCCGTTCTCACCAGCGAGGACTTGGCATACAGCCATTCGACGCAATACGCGTCGGAGAAGAATCCTGTTTGCCGGTTGGCCGGGAGCATATCCAGCCGCTCGTCGATCACCTGGGCGATCGAGCTGGGAAAGAAATTGTGCCACCAGTACCCGGCGAGACACAGATTGGGCAGCTCCCGGCACAGAGTGCACAGGGACTGATTGGCGTGCCGGCTGGAAAGATAGCAGTGGAAATCGATCCTCGGATGACGCGAGATGATCTCACCGAGCTGTCTTATGGTAGCCTGGCGGAGTCGGCTGCCGGTCTCAAAGGGAAGCGGCTCGGCCCCCAGCGAGAACTGAAACGCAATGTCGGAGTGTTCTTTCTCCAGTTCCAGCAGTAGAAGCTCAAACAGGTAAGACGCATAGGTGTCCCGCTCCACGGGACCGGCGATGCGGCGGTTGTCCAGGGCCTTCTGCATCTGGTCGTCGGTCACCAGGGCGTACTCCATATCGGTCGAGACATGATGAGCGGTGGATACGATCCGGTCGTAGGGTATGGCCCGACAATAGTGAGCCATGGCTTCCTTGACATCGGCAACCGTGGCAATCCGCCTCGTGACCGGCTCCCGCTTCGAGATGGTCACCGGCAGCGGCCTGACGGGTCTGTCAAACTGCCACGCGTATTCAAGCTCATACACAGGGGCGTCAAACACGCCCCACTGGTTCCGCATGAAGAACGCCCATTCAAGAGAATAGAGAAGGATATCATCGTTGCTTCCGTCGCCTCGCAACGGCAGCTCCGTGCACAGCTTCTCCACATGCGCCCGTCTGAGGATCTCCCTGGGCCAATCGGGGTCCGCGTTCTTGCGACGGATGCGGCCGTCCAGCTCGCGCCAGTTCCCGGGCGTAATGGTCTGGTTCCAATCGTACAGGTCCGAAAGGATGGTCCGCATCAGCCAATAACAGGAGGTGTTTTGGATATGCTCAAGCAGAGGGATTGCTTCCTCGATCCGACCGGCGGCTTCCTCTTCATCGGGATCCTCCGACAAGCGCCGGCCGCTCGGACAGCCGGCGGCATAGAGGTCACTGATCACCATGTGATACAGCATGATGTCGTGCAGTCCTCTGGCCGCCATGTGAGAGGAATTGACGTGCGTATGTGCATCGATCGCCTCGATGTCACCGATGTCTTTGCTGAGAAGGTTGAATGTCTTGCTGCGATCCACGGAAGACTCCCCCAAGGCGGCTACAGGCCCGCAAACAGCCGGATTTTCTTTTCGACCAGCTTCCGCGCTGCGGCTCTGGGTTTAGTGAATGCCCCGGGCACGTTGTACCTGAAATCCTGCTCGTCCCGTTCCTGGACGAAGGTATCGACAAACGCGGCCACGAACTCAGTGCATATGTTCACCTTGGCAATGCCGATAGAGACTGCTCTGCTTACATCCGCCTCCGGCGTGCCGGAACCACCGTGCAGAACCAGAGGAACGGGCACTCTCTTGGCAATCTTCTCCAGCAGCCCCAGCCGGATGTTGGGCGTGCCTTTGTAGAATCCGTGGACTGTGCCAATGGCCACGGCAAAGGCATCAATGCCCGTTTCGTTCACAAACTCGAGGGCCTGATCCGGGTTCGTGAGGTGAGCGTCTTCATCGGTCACCTCGATGTCGGCTTCTCCACCCCCAATCCTGTCCAGCTCGCCTTCTACGGTCACGCCGCAGGCATGCGCCGCCCGGACCACCTCCTTTGTGGCGGTGACATTCTCGGCGTACGGCACGTGCGAGACATCGAGCATGACGGAAGTGAAGCCGTGATGGATGCACCGCATAACCCGCTCAAAGGTATCGCCATGATCCAGGTGCAGCGCAACCGGCACCCTTGCTCGTCTTGCGTGAAATATCGCCATGTCCGAAATGTCTTCCAGCCCCGCGTAATCCGCTTCATAGGGCCCCACCTGGAGGATGACAGGCTGTGACAGCCCCTCCGCGGCGGCAATCACGGCTTGGACGGACTCGAGATTCCACACCTCGAACGCACCGACGGCATAGCCGCCGCGACGGGCAGGAATCAGGATTTCGGACATTGGCACAAGGCTCATTCGGTCCTCCAACAAGAATCAAGATTCACGTTCGCTAAAGAACTGTCCCAACTGTTCGGCCGTCGGAATACCGGCCCGGCCACCCAACTGCGTCGCACACAATGCGGCCGCACCCGAGGCAAATCTCGCGGCGGATACCACGGGTTGACCTCGCGCAAGGGCCAGCGCAAATGCGCCGTGGAAGGTATCGCCGCAGCCCGTCGTGTCCACGACATCCACAGCAAAGGCCGGCAGCTCGAAATCCTCTTCGTTGCATGAACCGGCGCAACCCTTCTCGCCCCGTGTGACGATCACCACCTGCTCCGGACTACTCCGCAGGGCCGTGAGCATTCCAGCGACGTTTCTGCTGCCCGTGTAGCCGCCGGCAAACTCCTCAGATACAATGATGTGAGAGGAGACGCTCATCGCCTCGGCAACGTGGGGCTCATCCCGTTCGACGTCGATCACAACGGGGATACCCTGTTGCCTCGCCATTCTGGCCGCCTCAATTCCGGCATACCCCGATTCAAAGTCAATCAACAACACCCTGGTCCTTGTGAGCCAATTCTTGTCCGGAAACTCCCACGGCATCGGATACTGCACGTTCCGCCGAGTCCAGAATATGTTTCGCTGTCCGTCGGTGCCGTCGATGAGGACGAAGGCAACGATCGGCTCCGCATCCCGGGCTTCCACCACAAACGATGTGTCAATGGACTCCCTGCGAAGGGCTTCCAGTGCACGCATTGCCATCTCTGACCGTCCCAGCTTGCCGGCAAAGGCGACCCTGCCGCCCAACCGCGCCGAGGCCACCAAGGCCGTGCCGACAAGGCCGCCGTCACAAATCGCAAGGCTGTCCAGCATCATCTTGACGCCTTTGCCCGGCCACGACTTGACGGTCCCGATGAAGTCCACCGTCACTGCCCCAAGCCCCAAGATGTCGATGGAGCCATCCGGTTCCATAGGCACTGCCCTGCTTCTTGTCCAAATCCCGGCGTGCCCGCCGACACATTCGGCGGTTGACGCTGCCGGGCCCTTAGCTTACAGTAAACCGCCGACAACGCAATTCCTGTCCTGTGGAGTCGTCAGTGAAAGCCTTCTTACGAGAGTTCTGCAAAATGGAGATTAGGCTTACTTTGGGAAGGAAGAATCGTCTTCTTGATTCTTCCTTCTCAAGATGGCAAGTGCTTGGTGGGCAACCAGTTGGGCGGATTATGCAAGGAAATCCCAAAACCGATTTCCTTGAATAATATAAGCCTAATCTCCATTTTGCATAAGTCCAGTTACGACTTGAACGGCCGGATATGTTCCGGACAAGGAGAATGAGCGATGGGCAGACCGATCACAATCGTCACCGGCCAATGGGGCGACATCCCATTGGAGAAGCTGGCGCCGATGATGTCCGAATTCGGATACGACGGCCTGGAGCTTGGAGGCGGCCATTTCGACATAACCCGGGGAGCAAAAGACCGGAAGTACTGCGACGGGATCCTGGCGCTGCTCGACAAGTACAGCCTCAGGGTCTGGGCGATCAGCGGCCACGTCGTTGGCCAGCAGGTATGCGATCCGAACGACTCCCGTTCCGACGCGTTTGCCCCGCCCGAGCTGGCGGGAAAGCCGCAAGAGAAAAGGGTCTGGGCCGTAGCGACTATGAAAGATGCGGCTCGGGCGGCCAGGAACCTGGGGGTCGAAATCGTGACCGGCTTCGTCGGCTCATCCATCTGGCACCTCCTCTACAGTTGGCCCCCGGTCCCCGAACAGATGATTGAGGATGGTTTCCGGTACTTCGCCCAGATGTGGAACCCCATTCTCGACGTGTTCGACGAATGCGGGGTCAAGTTCGCTCTGGAGGTTCATCCGACCGAAATCGCCTTTGATGCAATCACGACCCGGCGTGCGATGGACGCGGTTGGAAACCGCAAAGCCTTCGGAATCAACTTCGATCCCAGCCATCTCCTGTGGCAGATGGTCGATCCGGCACAGTTCATCCGGGAATTTCCCGACCGCATTTATCATGTTCACGTCAAAGATGCGGCGGTGCGGCTGACGGGCAGAAACAGCATCCTGGGCTCGCATCTGGCCTTCGGGTCGGCCGAACGAGCCTGGGACTTCCGTTCGCCCGGCCACGGCGACGTGGATTTTGAAGCAATCATCCGGGCTCTCAACCACATCCACTACCAAGGCCCGCTTTCTGTAGAGTGGGAAGACTCCGGCATGGAACGCGAATTCGGCGCCAAAGAGGCGATTGAGTTCGTCCGGAAGCTCAACTTCTCCCCGTCCTCCATCGCGTTCGACGAGAACTTCTGACGGACGCGGTTGTGACACTCGTCCCGCCTGCGTCAAACGGCACCGTATCGCCTGTTCAACAGACGTGGCGTCTCTGCAACCACACGCAGGTCAACATCGGAGTCGCCAAGGGCCGCAGCGTGAGCATGGGAGCCAAGGAGAATAGTCTTCTCCGCTCCGAGTTCCTTGCCGATTCTCTGTCCCAGCGCCTCCATCTCATTCATTGCCGCCACTTACGTGGACTGCCCGCTTCTCTTTGCGTCTGCCTCGATCACCACGCCCTCCCGCCGGGCCATCTCGATGATGGGCCGCCCGTCGCCGCTCTCCCACTCCCGCTCGCCACAGGGAATCGGCTCGATGCGGTTATCGGCAAGGAGTGTTGTCTCCCAGAGGGTCTTGATGGTGT
>Ga0315274_10015047_pt1 | contig 10966 bp, 17 predicted proteins | sample YL17G02_20_MG_FD_203700 | JGI IMG/M metagenome (GOLD analysis project Ga0315274, IMG submission 203700) | Sediment microbial communities from Yellowstone Lake, YNP, Wyoming, USA - YL17G02_20 | ecosystem: Environmental > Aquatic > Freshwater > Lake > Sediment | place: USA: Wyoming | collected...
CCAATCGTCTGGATCTTTATCTGAAATTATTTCATGATTTTCACAATCAATACAATTTTCTACACTCATATCCGATATATATACTTTTCTAACGTACTAATTCAGGCATTTTCACGGATTCATCAACTACAGAAAAATACGGCATACCACCCGGAAGTACATGCCATAATTCACGTGGCATTGGAAATGCTCCTAATTTTAATCCTATTGCCAATACACAAAGCTCTTCCATAACTCTGTGTAAACTCGTCCATTGTTCATCGTCTTTGGTCATACACATTTGGAGAAACGAATAACCTCCTCCACCACCGGGTTGAAATTACCAATGGCAATTCTGCCAACATAGCCTTAACTTCATCACGATGAGACTCTAACCGTTCTTTATGAAACCCAATGTTATGCATTATTCCATTTACTTTTATGGGCTCAGTAGTGGGTATGCCATCAATTATTTCATCATCATTAAACAATGAATTCTTAACCATTTCAGTAACACGATTTGCATTTATCATAATTTTCCTATCTTTTAAGTTCAACCATATACGTCAATGTATGTTGTTCAAGTTTATTAATTACAAATTCGTCATTATACAAATCTTTACCTGCTTTTGCCCATATACTGTCGTGTCCTCTGGGAATTCCAGATGGAGTTGACTTATAAACTGTCAAATACTTTCCTAATCTGACATTTGACAAAAACAAAAATATATTATCGCTTTTAGATGAATATGACTTATTCCAAAACGATGTACAATAGTTCATACTCTTCGTCGAGTTACATGCAAAATAAGCATAGTTTCCCATCATCCGCCCGGTGACACCAGAAGCATTACAAGGAGGAACAATTAATCCCGATTTAATAATACTCAAAAGATTACAATTTTTTGACCCATGAAAAAGCTCTTTTTCATTATCGTATTTACTTTTAACGATTTCAAACCGGCTTCTTTCATTTGGAATTCTTATTTTGAAAATTTGTTTCACTTTGTATCTATAAATATCAGTTCCTTGATGATTATGTGCTCTGGAATCATAGATATACTTTTCAATTCTGTTGAATTCATGTTTATCTTCAAGAACATCAATATCAGATCCGAGTGCATTTTTCTGCTGTGAAGAATTCTGTAAAGCAGATCCCATCTGAACTGCAGATTTAAGGTTATCTAAAAGTTCAAATTCTTCTGACAATTTTATTTCATCCAAAATCCAATCTTCAATTCTGATTTTTGAACCGAATGGGTGAGGTATCAAAGAAAAATACTTATTGTTATTTTCTTTTACTGCTCTGAGTTCTTGATTCAATTTTCCGTCAACCAACAGATTTTTCAGAAGATCTAAAGGTTCTTTTGCTTTTTGAATATGTTCTTTGGTAACTGGACCAAGTGGAGTTTCAAAACCATTTGATGTCAGTTTGAGAGATGTCAAAGACGAGATATTATGAACGTTTTCATCTATGATTTGTTTTAAAATTCTTGTTACTTCAGGATGAGAATAATCATTGAGAATCTCTTTTTTATTTGCTTTTACTTCAACAACTTTAACAGATTTTCCCCGTACATTTTCAGATCCAACTGTTGGAGCAAAAACATCAACCAATTCGTATTTTTCAGTTCTAGTACCCGAGTCGTCTTTTATTGTTTTGCCCTTCAATTTGCTTTTGAGAATTTCTTCAAACTCTTGCTCAACAAAAGAAAGATCAGTTAATGGACAGCCTTCATAATTATCTCTGATTTCATAATTATCAGTTTTTCCAAGACGACCATAATGAGTAAAAATTCTGAATTCTCCATTTGGATTTTTTTGGATTTCCAAAGAATAGTGTTTGTTATTATTTCCCTCTACGTTTCCACAAAATAAAGTTTTGTGTTTGATCGTTTCAGTATAACCATCGTTTTTGAATCCGTTGATAGCATCTTTTGCTTTTAATTTTTTACCCATTGTCACACCTCTTATATTTATTGTCAAAAAAATTTATACGTCCATCATCGTCTTTCGGTACTAAAGGATTAAAAAGTTCTTTGTTAGCCTGTGCTTCAAAATAACAAAAATCATAAAAACCTCTTTGATTCCAATCGCAACATATCCAACCACCATCATCAGTCAACCATTTTATATTGGGCTTAGATTCAAGCATACAAAGATCTTGTTGATTTTTTGCAATATCGTAAATTATGCAAAAGAACTTTTACATATTTTTTCGCAATCATTTCAGATTTTAATTTTGAACAAACTGGAGGATTCGGATACTCTTTTGAAGAAAGCATTTGAATAATGAATTCAGAAATTTGTTTCAAACGATTATCTGTAATATTCCCACTAGGAAAACTTTTATCAATTCCTTTAAAATATTGAATAGCAGGAGGATTAACTGCTACAGACGGAGAAACAATACATTTGTGAGTATCAAACAAAGATCTAGCTTCAATAGTTATTGTTATTTTTTTCATAATAAGTATATATCAATAACATTTTACGAAATAGCCAACCGCAAGCTTATTCAGTTAAGTCATTAAAAACATGTTTTTTATTGTCGTGCAAAATTAAAATAAATCCATGCCGTTTACTCCACAAACTGAATTTAATAATTGCGTTTGAAATTATTTCAACAGTTTTGTTTTTAAATTCGTTTTGTTCCGGATCAATAAATTTTAATTTACTTACGTCAATAATACCAAAATCATACGATGAAGCGTGATTTTTAAAATCATTAGGATTTTTTGTTATAATTATTCTGTTCGGAAGTAAACGTCGAATAATATCGTCGTCTTTTTCCCCAGGAGTTGGTTCAACAATGTGAATGTTTTTTAATGCTAATGGCTTTGCTAATTCTTTTACATTTTCATCGATGACCAAAGTACCTCTAGCCATTGCCAGAACGTCTTTAATAATTTTTTCATTTTTTGTTCTTTCATGTAACATCCTATTATTACCTCACTTTAAATCGTTTATCTTTTCTTTCCAAAAATCAAAGACAAAATTGTACGTCCTATTTTTCTTTCAATTCCACCTTTTGTCGTCGGAATTCCTGTTGCTTTTGCAATTTTTTGTCTTACAGCAGATATTCCTAATGCGCGTTTCCAAGAAAAAGAAAACCCAAACTTTTTACCCATGTTTGTGCTCCAATTTGGTCAAATCCAACGACTGAAAACCAAATGCTTTTGCTTTGTCTATAATTGACAATTCTTCCCAATTAGAAATATATTCAATCGTTTTTATATATTCAAACATTCCATGAGGATCATCGTCATTTCCAACAATGAGATCTTCTATGTCTTTGAGAAAATTTGTTGGACATTGATTTTCTTCGTAAAAGTATTGTTTACTATTTTCTTTTTCTGTCCAATCATAATCATAACTATTCACAATAATAAAAACGTCTTCATTTTCATTAGATTTACCTTTAAATTTTAACAATGAAAGAGTTTTTTTCTTGTATCCTTTTTTCTCAATAAATACTTCGCCATTTTCAACTTTACCAATATATGAAATTCCACATGTATTACAATACCATGGACCAAGCGTAATATTTGTATTTTTCATATTTAATAAATGTGAAACACTTCCCAAACCATCCAAACCTTCGTTTCCACATGACGGACAAGTGATATAAAGTATTGGTTTTAATACTGCTTTTTCCATATTTATCTCAATTTAAAAAAAAGAGCGTAGGGGTGCTCTGAGGTTGGACGCGCCTCTTCGTCCTAAATATTGCACCACCTACGCTGGGTTCAAACATTTTACATTCCTAACTTTTTGAAAAAATCTGATTCACTTAAAATATTAATATTCAATTGTCTAGCTTTTTGGGCCTTTCCAGAAACCGAATTAGGATCCGCTACAACCAAATGACTTAATCCCTTTTTTACCCCTTCTTCAACTGTACCACTATTTTCAATAACCAACTGATGCATCATATCACGAGTGTATCTGTTTCCTTTGTCATCTATTTTGTTTATCGAACCGGTAAAACAAAAAGATAGGCCAACCAATAGATTTCCTTTAATCTGTACTTTATCTTTAATCTTGAACGAAATTCCAACATCTAGAAGATCTTTTATAACATCTTCTTTAGCTTTTAATCCAGTAACGATTGCTTCTGCTGTTTTTGTCTGAATTCCTTTAATAGAAATCAGATCGTTTACTGTTGCTTTTTGCATTTTCTCAATTGTATCAAAGCCGGATTCAACTAATGTTTCAGCAGTCCTTGAACCAAAATTTCGAATATTTAAACCAGAAATAAAAGTTGGAAGATCGATTTTCATTGCGTCTTTTAAATGAGAAAGAATCTTAATTGCAGACCGTTCTCCATATCCGGGCAAAGTAGAAATATCAGAATGTTGAAGACGATAATAATCTGCAGGAGTTTTCAATCTTTTCGCATTATAAAGAGCTTCAATTGTTTTTTCACTAATGTCCATAATCTCTAAAGAATTTGTCCATCGTAAAAGATTTCCAAGTGACAAACCTTGACAAAGATCATTTGGACAAATTAAATATGCTCCTTCAACTTCAGTTTGATGTCCACATACTGGACATTGTTGAGGAATATCAAACTTGGGTCCTCTATGTTCTATAACGTCTTCACAATAGGGAATGACATCGTTTCTGCGAGAAATTAAAACTTTGTCACCCTTTCCGACATTGAGTCTTTTAAAAAAGTCAAGATTGTGTAAAGTAGTATTTTTGATCTTTACTCCACCAATTCCAACTTCCTTAACATTTGCAACTGGAGTAATTCTTCTGTTCTGACCTAAATTCCATTCAACATTTTCCATATCAGTTTCAGCTTTCGCTGCTTCAAATTTCCAAGCAATATGACCTTTGAAATTACTTCCAAGCATTCCAAGATTATCTAAAAGATTATTATTGTTTACTTTTATCACCATTCCATCCACGTCATAAGGAGTTTCTGCTCTTAATCTGTTTTCATAATCACTAAAAAGTTTGATTGCTTCTTTCGCAGTTACTCTTTTATAAAAACAAACTTTCAAACCAATCGATTTGAGATATTCCATTTTCTCAAATTCTGTTTTGAAATAAATGTCATCTGATTCAATGTCGTAATGGTAAACAGTCAAGAATTCAGAATATCTACCATCAAATTTTTTACAAATGCCAACTGCTGCATTTCTTGGATTTGCGAATTCTTTTTCTCCATTTTGTCTTTGAATTGCATTAATTTTTTCAAAATCGTCAGCTAAAATAAAAATTTCTCCTCTTACACAACCAGTTAATCCATCGATCTTTGTTTTTACACCTTTCATTTTCTTCACATTATTTAAAATATCTTCCCCTTCAGTTCCGTCTCCCCGAGTAATCGCATGAATTAAAACACCGTTTTCATATTCCTCATTAATCGATCCACCATCAAGCTTGTCTTCCATAACTAAATCATCTGTTCCACAATCAGATGTCCATTTTTCAAAATCTTCAACTGAATTCGCTTTATTGAGAGACCTCATTGAAATTTTATGAATTGCTTTTTTCCATCCAGATACTTTGACAGTAGAACCAATTTTTGAAAAATAACTATCGTTTGGAATGATTTTTTGAAGTTCTTTTTCAAGACAATCAAATAAATGATCAGGTACAATTGATATACCGTGATTATAATAAGAGTCTCGAGATATTACAAGAAGATCTTTTGTTTCAGAAATGATCTTTTCACTTGTTCTGTCTTTGAGAGATTGGAAAGCTTGAAGAAACTGAGAAGCTATGCTTTCGTGGGACATTGGAATATATGAAGGTTTTCTACGAATCATTATTTATCTCCATTTTGACAAAAATCGATAAAAAATTCAAACCATAAACCAGAATTATCTTCAGTCAATTCTAAAGGATAATGTTCTGGATTTTCTTCATGTTTTTTCTTATAATCTTTTGAAAATTCTAAAATATCCCTTTGGATTTCTTTAACGAACTGATCCAATGATTGTTTTTTCATTTTTTCACCTTTGATTTATCTATATTAAATATCATTCAATTTTTACGAAATAGCCAATTTTAATCTATCTAAAAAGCTCGCTTGCGCGAGATTAATTTTCATTTTTGCAGTTTTTTCATCAAAATATTCACCTTTATCAACTTCTGGAAAATTGCCCAAAGTCGGATGTTCTACTAAATTGCTTTTCAATTGTCCTGTAAAATTATGCTCAAAAGCCCAGGCATACACTTTTTTCCCACTCTTTTGAATAACGTCTCCCAACTGAAAGATATTTGTCATATCAGCAATAATACCAGTTTCTTCTTGAAATTCCCGAATAGCTGTTTGTTTTAAATCTTCTTGATCGTGAACTTCACCTTTCGGAATTGTCCAACTGCCGATATCTTTATTTTTCCAAAATGGACCACCGGGATGCACTAAAAAATATTGAAGAACTGAATCTTCAAATTTGAACATTAAAATTCCAGCAGATATTTTCAAGAATTTATTCTCTTAGACGTTTAACTTCAGTAATCTTTTTGTCAGCCGATAACAGTGCAGTCATTCCTTTTGAAGATGACAAATCGACTGAAAGCGGTTGTATCATCAGCTGTAGCTGTTGTTTTTCAATCTGTGTTTTCCAACGTTTGTTCAAATCGGCAGATGCAGCTTTGAGAGAAATGAAATCGCTTGCTCTTCTTCCGTATATTCTTCTGAGAAAACCGACATCATCAGATTTTGAAGCGAATTCAGAAAGGATATACCCTTTTTTTGAAGGCAGAACGCCGACACCCGACATGCGCATTTTTCTGATAAGCTGAAAAACTCTGGACCTTGATAATCCAGTCTTTTTTGAAAGATCAATGGAAGTCTGGTAATCATTATCAATCAAAATACTTTTTACTTTTTTCATCATTTCATTTATTTTAGGTTTCATCTTCTTTTACAACTCCTTCAAAGTTAAATAGAAAGTTGTTGTCTCATTTCTTCAACAATCTCGTTTGCTTTAATAATACCTTCAGCTGAAATCTGATAATAGATCGATTTTTTGATACAATCCAAATAATCATTAATATCAGACGGAGGAATTGACTGTTTGTTTGCCAGATTTAAAATACGCTTCAAACCATTTCCATTTTTTTCAAATGTTTGTGCTACTCCTTTTTGAAGTGTTTGGATTGGTATTGGTGTATTATCATTTTTTAAAACAATAATATTTCCTTTCTTAATAAAATTTTTGTTCCCGACTTTAGTTCTTAGTCCATATAATACGTTTGATAACTGTTTTCCCACCATTCCCAATTGTTCAGAAATATCCGATTTGCTGATTCCTTGGGGAGATGCTAAAAGCAGAGTTTTCAGTTTTTCAACATCTGATATTCTTTTAGTTCGTTTTGTAGAACTGTTACTTAATCCAAGAATTTTCCTTCGTTGGTAAAAAGTCCATACTGAAGTTTTATCCGGACAGTTTTGTTGAAAATCTGACCATTTTGCATACTTTCTGACGTGTTCATCAATTACTGTGTAGTCTTTTTTCTCTTTCATAGTTGTCCTTTCTCTTCATCATAGACGTGAAATAAACACTAATTTATTAATAGTCTCTTTCTTTTCTTCTTTTAAACTACTAAAGACGTTTTTTATACTGTGTTTTGTCATTGGTTTTATTTTTTCATTTTTAACTAAAAAAAAGCCTCTAGTTTCAACATTGCGAAATTCATAATATTTGCTTTCCAAAACTTCAAATCTGACGATTTGAGTGATGTCTGTATCAATTATTTTTCTTTTTAAAAAAGTTCTTTTAAATCCATATTTTGGATCTAATCCGCAAATATCCGCTACCCAAATCGTTTTTACGAAAGATTCAGGGTGAATAGGAGATCCAACAGGACGTAAATCTGAATAATTGATTTCATCAGAATTTCTTAATTGAAAAGATCCAACTGGCGCAAACAAATCTGAAAGCAGATCAACCCGAGAAGATTGTTGATTTTTTGGAATTTTTATATCGAAATACATATATAATAGAAAATATCATTTCGTTTTTGCAAAATAACAACTATTTTTTCAAATTTTTAATCTCATATTGAATTCAACCTATCTTCAATATAATAAACATAATCAGTAAACTTCTTTTCTCTCTTCATTTCTTTTGATCTAGTTAGAGGAATATCTATACTTATTCTCTCAATAATTCTTCCGGGATTTGCTCCCATAATCCATATTTCATCTCCAAGATACACAGCCTCTGAAATGTCATGAGTCACAAAAATAATTGTCATATCTAAAAGAGACTTAGTCCATAAATCAGCTAAAAAATCTTGCATCTTCAATCTAGTATTTATATCTAATGCTCCATACGGCTCGTCAAACAAAAGAATTTCTGAACTACAAAGAAGACTTCTAGCTATTGCAACCCTTTGTTGTTGTCCACCAGAAAGCTCTGCTGGAAATTTGTTTTCGTGTCCTTTCAAACCAACTATATCAATCATTTTCATTGCTTTATCTATCCGTTCATTCTTGTTCATACCAGCCAATTTCAGACCAAATTGAACATTGTCAATAACTCTTAACCACGGAAAAGAAGAATACTTTTGAAATATCATTCCGATCTTTGTTTGTTCAGTTCTGGGTTTACCGTGAATTAAAATCTCACCAGATGTCGGTTTTTGGAGACCAGCAATATATTTTAAGACAGTAGATTTGCCACAACCACTCTTACCCAAAATAACTATAAATTGACCTTTGCCGGGTTTATTTTCTATTAAAAGATTCAAATCTTTAATTGCAACAAATTCTTTCTTTGTTTTTTTGTCAAGATAAATTTGATTGACATTTTTAAGTTCAATAATATCTGGTAAATCTGTATTAACAAAAATTACATTATCCACGTTTTTCTCCTATAGTTCATCAAAAATTCTTTTTCCATATAGAACTTTCAGCATCTTTTCAGCAGCTTTCCAAAGTTTTTCTTTAATTTCGTAAGTCGTCCATCTGTACTTGCATTTTTTACAAGCTCTACGTCGTCTAACACCAACAGAACTTGGTCTAGAATCTTTAACAGTAGATTTACTATTACATTTTGGACAATTTCGTATGTCTATCAATTTACTTTCCTTGCTGAGTCGTTTTCAATAACTCATTACCAATTGACTTAAGTCTTTTCATTACTTTTTCATATTCTTCATCATCTTCGTAGACTTTTTGTTCTTCTGCGTGTGTAGCCGTAATTATTAATTGATTCAATAATTTTTTATGAGTAATAGATTCTTTGTCCATAAAAAATATCCTTTATTCATAGATATTTATGCTTGAAACTTATTTTATCAATCATTCTAAATATTTGATCTTGAATGAATCCTGTCATAATAATAACAATTAATAATGCAAATACTTTTTCCATTTGACTTCTTCTAGCAAATACATAAGTAAGAGGTCCTATTCCTCCAACAGCATTAATCATCTCTGCTACAATTATATATGTCCAACTTATTGCTACTAACACTCTAATATCGTCAGATATCTTTGACATTACTGCAGGAAAAAATACATGCAAAATCCTTTGCCACTTTGTTGCACCTAACATTATTGCCGTCTGCTCATAAACATCGTCGACTTCATCTATCCTTTGAATTACTACTGGTACCAAATAAACAAAAATTCCAAATGCTAAAAACTGAATTTTCATGTTATTACCTATTCCAAACCATGCTATAAACAATCCAGTCAAAGCAGTTAATGGCAAGAACCGAATAGCATCTACATACTTACTAAATAAACTTCTAAATAATGGGAACAATCCCAAAATAAATCCAACTAACAAAGAACAAAGTACTGCTTCTATATATCCCATATAATTGAGATAAACTGAAAATATAAGATTCCTGACTAAAGAATCTTCAAAATGTAATGCTTTAAAAGAAAATAAAACTTTAAATGGAGACGGTAGAATCTGAGGTTTCACCATACCCATAGAAGTAATAAAAATCCAAATAGATAAAAGAATCACAAATCCAATCAATCCTATCATTGTATTTGTTTTCTTTTCTAATTGTCCTCTTAAATCAAACAGATTTGTTTTCATTTTTCTATCTTTTTAAAATTTGGTTAAGAATGAACAGAGTTTATATGTTCTGTTCATTCTAGATATTGCAGAATAAACGTTTAAATAAATCTTATAGGATACCATTGGTCGATTTTAGTTTGACCCTACCAGTTCAAAATCTGTTCTTCTATTAGCGGCTTTTCCTTCAGGTGTATCATTTGATGCTATCGGTTTATTTGGACCATTACCGACAATAATAAATCTGTTTGAATCAAATGAATATGTATTCACTAAATAATTCTTAACTGATTCTGCTCTTTTTCTTGATAAAGATAGATTTGACTGAAGATTTCCAACATTATCTGTATTTCCTTCAATTCTTACTCTATAACCAGCAAAGCTTTTTGCTACATTTGAAAAATCTTTGTCAATAATGTATTTTGACTCGTCATTTAATTCAAATACTCCAGTTGCAAAATTAATTGTTAATCTCTTTACTGCAACCGGAGCTGCAGTTTTTTCTTGCGCTGTTGCTGCAGTAAATGAAATATCTTGTTCAGCATTATGTTCTGGTCCATCAAACTTTGATTTTAAAGATTGAAGAATTGTAATATCTGTAATGTCTCTCCATGCAGGAATTTCATTTGGTGCAAGACCTATTTTATTAAAAGCTTTCCCCATTTTTGTATATAGATCTTCACCTTTTACACATTTACAATTAACTGGTGATAAATTGAAGAAATTAATATTATCACCATAAGTTGCAAATCTAGCGAAACTTAAATCCATAACAGCTTCATTCGTTTGAAAACATTGTGCCATAAGCGCTGTTGCTTTTGTTCGAGAATTTTGATTTGTATTAAGCTCTGCAGCAGCCTTCAACCAACCTTCTACAAATGCTGCAACTTGTTGTCTCTTATCTTGGAGTACTTGATTCTTAATATAAAAAACGTCTGCAATTGCAAAAGCAGCTTCTTTTGTACTTATAAGAACCTTAGACC
>Ga0315274_10015048_pt1 | contig 10966 bp, 8 predicted proteins | sample YL17G02_20_MG_FD_203700 | JGI IMG/M metagenome (GOLD analysis project Ga0315274, IMG submission 203700) | Sediment microbial communities from Yellowstone Lake, YNP, Wyoming, USA - YL17G02_20 | ecosystem: Environmental > Aquatic > Freshwater > Lake > Sediment | place: USA: Wyoming | collected...
GGGACAGCGGCATCCAGGGGATGGCGAGGGGGTCCAAGCCGCAGGCGATGTCCAGGACCGTCCGAGGCGACTCGATCCCGCCGAGTGTCTCTTGGTAGAACCGAGTCAGGATGGGCAGCCTCTCCTTGGTGGAGCGGTGCAGGCGCATGCCGCTGAAGCAGGCGGCGCGCGTTTCGTCAGGCGAGCCGGTCCGGCGTAGGGCGGCCAAAACGGCGGCGTAGTCGGGCCGCGTCCCCCGGTAGATGCCGATCACCTGGTGCAGCTTGGTCTTCGTCTGTTTGGTGGCTTCCCTCAGGTCGTCGTTAGCGTCCAGCTCGCGCGCCCCTATCCCGCGCACCAGCTCCGGGCAGATGCCGCGATACTTTGGCGAACGTGCCACGGAGACCACGAGCTCCTCCAGTTGCCGGCAGGCACCTGTGTCCATCAGCGCTCGTCCGGCTCAGCCGCCGGCTGGAGCTGCAGCCTCAGGCGCGCCATGAGCTGCGCCATGAAGCGCAGGTTGTGGATGGTGGCCAGCCGGCGGTAGAGCGCCTCCTTGATGGCGTGCAGGTGGTGCAGGTAGCCGAGGCTGTAGCGCCGGCAGGCCAGGCAATCGCAGTACGGGGAGATCGGCCGATCCGCTTTCACGTGTTTGTTGTCGGCGATGTACACGTAGTGGAACCACTTGCCGTCCAGGCTCAGTGTCCTGGGGTCGGCGCTGAAGGCGTAGAGACGGCCGTGCCGGGCGTCGCGGGTGGGCATGGCGCTGTCGAAAAGCGCGTAGCCCAGCCGGGCGCACTCGACGACGTGGCGCGGATGGCCGATGCCGAGTGCGTGCAGCGGGTACTGGCTCGGGATCAGCTCGCGCAGGTAGCCGATGACGTCCACTAGCAGGTTGCGCTCGGCGTCCAGCGGCCAGCCGCCGTAGCCGAAGGCCTGGAAGCCCAGCTCGAGAAGACCCTCGGCGCAGCGGCGGCGCAGCTCCCGCGAGCCACCCCCTTGCACCACCGCCAGCAATAGCGGCAGGTCGCTCTCCTCACGGCGGCATTGCTGGCGCCAGCGGCGGAACTGGCCCATGCCGCGGCGCGCCCAGTCCAGTGTCCTCTCGACGGAAAGCGCCTGCCGCTCGGGCGGGTCATCTACGTGAGTACAATCATCCAGGCAGATGACAACGTCACTGCCGTAGGCGAGCTGCAACTGCACTGCCTTCTCAGGGGTGAGATGGAACTGTCGCGCCGCCCCCATAGGACGGAAGGCGATGCCCTCGTCGCTCAGGCGGCCGAAGCGCGGGTTCTCGCGGATGAGGGAGTAGGCCTGGAAGCCGCCCGAGTCAGTGATGATCGGGCCGGGCCAGCCGGACATGCGGTGCAGGCCGCCCAGGGCGCGGATGGTCGAGGAGCCGGGCCGCTGCATCAGGTGGAAGGTATTCATCACCACCGCCTCGACCCCGCACGCCTCCAGGTCCGCGGCATCCAGGGAGCGCACTGCTCCCATCGTCGCGTCCGGCAAGAACGCCGGCAGAGCCAGGCCGCCGTGCGGGAGCGAAAGCACGCCCGCGCCCACCATTAGCCGGCCGCAGGGGACGAGAGCGCCGGGCGATACGGTGCAACCATCACTCCGCCAGCTCGCTCTGCACGGCCTGCAGCAGCCCTCGCATGTAGCCGACAGCGTAAGCCTCGGCGGCGCGGTGGCCGCCAACCATCCGCTGCAGATGGTCGGAGATGATAGCGCCGTCGAAGCGGACCTGGCGCAGGGCGCGCATGGTGGCGAGCATGTCGCCGTAGCCGTCGTCCAAGAAAGCCTCCACGAAGCCGTCTGGCATGGGCGCGGTGACGTTGCGGAAGTGCACCTTGAAGAGCTTGCGCTCGCCACCGAAGTAGCGGATGGTCTCCACGACATCCTTGCCCATGGCCGATCCGCCCTCCAGCCAGCAGCCGACGCACAGGCACACGCCGACGTTGGGGCTGTTGGTGATCTCCAGCGCCCGGCGGTAGCCCTCGAAGCTGCCGAAGATACAGCGCGGCACACCGCCCAGGGGGTAGATCGGTGGGTCGTCAGGGTGGATGCCGACAAAGACGCCCACGTCCTCGGCGACGGGCACGACTCTCTCGACGAAGTAGGCATAGTTCTCCCACAGCTCATTCTCGGTGTAGGGACGGCCATGCGAGAGCGGCGCCTGCCAGGTTCTGCCCGGCCAGAAGCCCTCCTTGGCCTGGCTCAGGCGGAAGGCGCGGCCGCTGGCGCCGCCGCGGATCTCTTCGTCTCCCGTGCTCCAGATTCCGTTTCCCATGTGGGCGTAGGTCGAGTAGTAGATGCCCGCGGCCGCGAGGTTGCGCGTGTACGAGATGTACTCGGCGATCTTGTCGTCACGTCCGGGGAGGTTGAGCGTCACCTCTTCCATGTTGTGGACATTGTGGTTGTAGAGGCGGTAGATGCGAAGCCCCTGCTTGGCGAATCGCCGCCTCACCGCCAGGTAGTTCTCGAGGGTGTGATCGCGCGGGTCGTCGAAGCCGGTCATCACCCATTCGACGCCCAACTGCCGGGCGAACTGCATGTCCTCCTCAGAGGCGTCCGGGGCCATAGAGCTGCCGATCTGGATGCCGGTGTGGGAGGCGTAGTAGCCGGGGATGGTACGCAGCGGGTAGCCGGTCGTGTCGCTCACTGGCGCTCACCTCGAGTGCGATTGGAGTGAGTATAAGCCGCCGGCCGCCGCGGCGTCACCTTTGGCGTCCGCTTGACCCGCCACCCCAAAGGTGGGAGCATGGCTGCTCTGAGTGACCAGATCGGGAGGCGGTATGAAGACTCTGGTGATCGTGGGCAGCCGCAATCGCGAGGGGCAGACGGCGCGCGCCGTGCGTGCCTACACCGAAGGCCTGGGCGAGGGCGGCAGCGACATCGAGACCGTCTTCCTCACGGAGATGCAGGTGGGCCACTGCAAGCAGTGCGACCAGGAGGGATGGGGCGGCTGCCTGACGCGGGGCATCTGCAGTGGGCAGCAAGACGATTTCCAGGGCTTGGTGGACAAGATCAGGGCCGCTGACGCCGTCGTCTTCGCGACGCCGGTCTACTGGGGCGACCTCAGCGAGAGCATGAAGGCCTTCACCGACCGGCTGCGGCGCGGCGCCGCACAGGGCCTGGACAGCGAGGGCCTGCAAGGCAAGAAGGCGGTCGGCATCTGCGTGGCCGGCGGCGGTGGCGGCGGCGCTCCCACTTGCACGGTCAGCCTGGACAACGTTCTCAGCACCTGTGGCCTGGACGTGGTGGACCTGTTCCCCGTTCGCCGCCAGAACCTAGCCTACAAGCTGGCCCTCTTGTACGACGGCGGCAAATGGCTCGCCGCCGGGGCGCCGGAGGCGTAACCACCGATAGACACAGATGAACGCGGAGATCCACTCCGTCATGCTGAACGAAGTGAAGCATCTCGTCCTGCACGTGCCGAGTCTGCCATTGTTGCTGGGCGAGATTCCTCACTTCGTTCGGAATGACGATCCCCGTCTCCGCGGCCTCTGCGTCCTCTGTGGTTAGGCCCGTATCCGCGAGCAGAACTCGGGAAGGCCGCGGATACCGAGATTGAGCCGGAAGAGGGCGCCGGCACCGGGCCCTTCCTCCGGCTTCTTGTCGCCACCGGCCGTGGTGACGTAGATGTCGGTGTAATCCTCGCCGCCGAAGATGAGGCTGGAAACCTTCTTGGCCGGGAAGTGGATGCGCCGCTCCAGCTCGCCATCGGGCGCGTAGCGCACGAGGCAACCCCCGTCCCAGCGTGCCGACCAGACGTAGGCCTCGGCGTCCACGGTCATGCCGTCCGGTAGGCCCTCGCCTTCGGGCACTTCGGCGAAGACGCGCTGGTTGCTGATTCCGCCGCCGGCCTGATCGTAGTCGAAGACGTAGATGACGTGCTTCGTGGAGTCGGTGTAGTAGAGCTGCTTGCGGTCGGGCGTGAAGGCCAGGCCGTTCGAGGTGCCGATGTCACCCAGCAGCTTGGTCAGCCGGCCGGTGGTATCCAGGCTGTAGAGGCTGCCGAGGTGGTCGGGGCTGGGCATGGTGCCGCAGAGGACGCGCCCGGCCGGGTCCGCGATGACGTCGTTGAAGCGGCTCTCGCGCTCCTCGGGAATCTCCTCGATCACGGTCGTCAGAGCGCCATGGCGCCAGAGCTTCACCGCGCCCTTGGCCATGAAGAGGAGCAGCGAGCCATCCTCCTGGATCGCGAAGCCGCCTACCGGGTCCCCCTGGTGGAACTGCTCGTGTCGCCCCGTCGCGGGCTCGTAGCGGAACAGGCGCCCGGTGGCGATGTCCGTCCAGTAGACGCGCTTCTCCAGCGGATGCCAGAGCGGGTTCTCGCCGATGACGCAGGCGTAGTCGGCGATGAGTCGCGGTTCAACCTCCACGGCTGCCTCCTCCCATTGAGCTCCCGACGCGTTGCGCGGATGGCGTCGCTCCCTAACAGGCGAGTTATACCACGGTCCCAAGACAGGGTGTAGCCGCGTCCCTCACAGCGCCTGAGCACAGCCCAAAGCCACACTCGGCGCCGAACCCAAGGGTCGCCGCGCTTGCCCCTGGCCGGTGCAGGGCGAGCCAGCCTCGCTGGCGCTCACCGCCGGGCGCGTGATGACAGGGGCCGGTCTCCGGACGACCTGATGAAGGGCCGTGTGTGGTCTTTCCCGGCTTCAGCCCGGCATCTTCACGTCGCAGAAGCGCAGCGTCTCGGCGGATTCGCGCGCCCAAAGGCAGGTGAGTGCGCTCAGGATGCCCTCCGAGATGGGGCTGCGCGAATGCTTGCCGTCGCGCATGGCGCGCAGGAAGTCCAGGAGCAGCTCCCGATCACCGCCGAAGTGGGACATGCCGCCCACGGGACGGATTGTCTCCTCGACGGGTGACTGGTGCTTGTAGACGTGGATGGCGTTCTCGTACCAGTCGAACTCGATCGTGCCCTTGTAGCCGTAGAGGCGGGCGCCACGGCGCTCGGCCTTCTGGCGGGCGAAGACGTTCTGGGTGTAGCTGGCCTGGGCGCCGCTCTCGTATTCGATGATCACGTTGCTGATGTCCTCGTTCTTGATGCCTTCCGCGAACAGGCATAGCCGCTGGGAGGCATCGTCCACATTCCTCCCTTCGAAGCGCTGGTAGAAGAGGCTGAAGGGGCTCTCCGGGCAGCTCTCCCACTCCTGGCAGTCCACGCACTTGAGGTCGAAGGGCTTGTCGCCGCCGTAGACGCGCTGCGCCTTCATGGCGCACAGCCGCAGGGGCTTCTGGTCCAGAAGGTAGTGGATGTAGTCCAGATCGTGGGTCGCCTTCTGCAGGAACAGGCCGCCCACTTCGTCGTAGTTGCGGTACCAGTGGTAGAAGTAGACGTCGCCGTAGGGCACGTCGTTGAAAGCGACCACGTGCTCGACGGTGCCAACGGTGCCGGCATCGATGACCTGCTTCACCATCTGGCAGAGCGGGCTCAGCCGCAAGGGGAAGGAGACGACTGTCGGCGCTGGGTAGCCGCGGAACGCCTCGTCCAGTCGCGCTAACTGTTCGAAGTTGATGGCCACCGGCTTCTCGAGGAATAGTGGCAGCTTGTGCTCGGCTACCTTGCAGGCCATGTCAGTGTGCAAATAGCAGCGCGTGCCGACCATCGCCCCATCCAACTCAGCCTCGGCCAGCATCGCTTCCGGGCTATCGTAGAAGGTGGCGTCGCTCAGGAAAGGGTCGTTGGCCGCGCGTAGCTCACAGGCGCGCGGGTCGACGACGGCCGTGACGCGGTAAGGGATGGCGAAGTCGGCCATGACTTTGGCCATGTGCGATACTCGCCCGCCGTAACCGATGATGCCCACCTTGAGCATGTCTCATCCTCCGTGGCCGCACGAGCGGCGAGGTGTGGTTCGCAGAAGGCCCATGCTAGCACGAAGAGAGCGGCTTGGCGCACCACTTCAGAGCGGCCGTCGCACGCATCGCACTGGGATCGGGCGGCCGCGCGGCCGACGAGACTAGGCCCGGTGCTGCCGCGGCCAGGCCAAGCCGCCGGCCGCTCCCATCGCCCCGCGCAGCAGCCAGATCTGGCGGACGTGGGGCATCGTGTGGTAGATGGCCCGAATGTAGAAGTCGGCTGGCACGCTCTTGTCCGGGTGCCAGTCTACCTGCCGCCGCAACGATGCCTCACTCATGCCCTCGAGCGCGGCCAGGCCGGCTTCTCGGATGGCGTCCAGCCGGGCCAGCATATCCGCCGTGCTTGGGTAGGCATCCTCAGGCTTGGGACGCTCCTCATCGGTGCACTGCCAGAGATCCCAGCGCCACTCGGAGGGATAGAGCCTATTGCCCGTCTGGCGGCCGACGACGCAGTCGTCGAGGTTGTCCAGGCAGTGCATGACTATCCAGGCGATGTTGTTCCTCCCGGGTAGTGGGAAAACGCGCACCTGCTCGTCGCTGAGGCCGGTGAATGCTTCTTGGGGCGCCGTCAGCGCCTCGTCCAAGCCGATATCGAGTGCCCGCTTAAGGTCAGTATCCCTGGCGTTCGCACACTCATGCTTCCCGATAACCACTGACTTCCTCCAGTGACAGGCCCAGGCGCTCTATTGTCTCGTGCGCGCCCAACCCGTCGCGCTCCAACAGTTTGCGGGCTACCGACAGCCTACGCTCGCGCGACCACTTCTGACCTATGTCTTCCTTGCCGGTCATGTGCTCGATAGTGATCTCGACCACGGCGGTCTGGGGCACGTCCTCCAGCCTGAACTCGTAGTCGCCACCGGCGTACTTCTCGACCAGCAAGCGCAGGGCGCGCTCCTTGAGGGGAGCATCAGCCGGCGCGTCGAGGACGCGGGCCCGCCCCCGGGCGACGATGCTATGATAGAGGCAGTGAGTCTGGCAGCCGGAGTGAAGCGGTGGCGTGATGGTGTAGAGCCTGCTACCTCGAAGCCGACGCGGGGGTCGTGCCGGATGTCGTCCAGTTTCTCCCCTTCGAGTGCGGAATGGAAGAAGACGCGCCCGCCGTCATAGATGAAGTTCACCGGCTTGATGAGGGGGTAGCCATCCCTGTCCACGGTGGCGAGCCGGCCCACTTGGGCCTGCTCCAGCCAGCTCTCCAGAGTTGGCAGGTCAGCGACGAGGGAGAAGGAGCGGCGCATCGGTCTCGGCATCTGCACCCCCACGGCGAGCGGCATTGTAGGGGCAGTGCGGAGTGCGAACAAACCACTTGCCACTGGCTGGGGTGTGGCAGGGATAGGGCGGTCGCCGGTCACGGGATCGCCTCAGGATCGGGGTGTCGGCAGCGGTTTGACTTCCCTGCCGGTTGCCCCAGAATCCTAGGCGGACCGGAAGCAGGGCACCGGGGTTGGCGGCCCGGCCTCGCCCCGCCTCGGGCGTGATTCCCTCAGAAGGATGGCCTGCCGATGCCGTCTCGCTTCACGAAGAACCGAGCCTTTCTCATAGGTCTGGTCGCCGTTAGCGCCTGCCTGCTCATTGCCTCGGGCGGCGTGCTCTATGCCGTGACTCGCCCCGGATCCCCGGTGGCCAGTCCCCGAGCGGCCTTCCAGGTGCCGACCAGTATCGTGGCAACGCCGCCGTCATCCATCGAGGAGCTGGCCGAGCGCTTCCCGCAACTGGCCGACCTCCTTCGCGATCCGGCGCTAGACTCCGTCTACAAGGACTTCATGGTGGCCTACCAGACGGGCGGGGTAGACCAGGCCCGCCGGCTGGCAGAGGAGCGCGGGCTGCTCAGCGAGCGGGACGAGGTGCGCATCACCCTCGTGGTAGACAGCGAAGAGAACGTCCAGGCTGTCGCCGACGAACTGCAGGGATTCGGCATCGTTGTCGAGGGAGCCCATGGAGCGCTCATCGACATCGCAGTGCCGATGTCGCTCGTGGAGCGCTTCGCCGAGCGCGCCAGTGCCGGGGCGATGTTCGAGCAATTGACCCAGCTCGAGCACGTCGTGAAATTGCGGCTGCCGGTGAGCACTCACATCGGGGAAACCCTATCGGAGATGGAGGGTGTGGCCGTATCCGGCGCCGACGCCTGGCACGAAGCCGGCTACACGGGCAAGGGCGTCAAGATCGGCGTGCTGGACCTTGGCTTCACCGGCTACCTCGACCTGTTGGGGAAGCAGCTGCCCGAGAACGTGGTGGCTAAGTCGTTCGTCTTTGGCACCTCCCCAGAAGAGGCAAATGAGGTGCACGGCGCCGCGGTAGCTGAGGTCGTGCATGCCATGGCGCCGGATGCCGAGCTGTACCTAGCCTACTACAGCGGCAGCGAGGTGTCCGAGGGGCGGGCGGTGGACTGGCTGCTGGAGCAAGGGGTGGACATAATCACGCATTCGGCCACTTCACTCGTTGGCCCTATGGACGGCACGGGGAGCCAGGCGGAGACCGCCGGACAGGCAGCGGCTCAGGGTGTGCTTTGGGTCAACTGCACCGGCAACTACGCCTTCGGTCACTATCGCGGCACCTTCACCGACAGCGACGGCAACGGCAAGCACGAGTTCCCCAATGGCGAAGAGTACATGGGCTTTGTCGGCCCGCCCGGAGGGATGGTCATCATCGTCAACTGGGACGACTGGGAGCGGGCTGATCAGGACTTCGACCTGTACATCTACGACAGCGCCGGTGACCTTGTCGCTTCGTCGCAGAACTCGCAGGGGGGACAAAGCGGCGATGCCCCTTTTGAGGCCGTGCAACTTGGCTCTCCCGGCGAGGAAGCCTACTATCTCTCCATCGAAGCGGCCGATGCCGATCGCCAAGCTACCTTCGACCTTTACGTACCCGACGGCGAGGTGCAGTTCCCGTCGCCCGCCCATAGCCTGGGCTCGCCCTCGGACGCCCAGTCCGTCTTGAGCGTCGGTGCGGTCAACTGGCAATCGGGCGAGCTGGAGGATTTCAGCTCCCAAGGGCCGACCAATGACGGGCGCATCAAGCCGGACATCTCTGCCCCTGACGCCGTCACCACCGCCAGCTACGGTGCCGAGCCGTTCTACGGCACGTCGGCCTCGACGCCGCACGTGGCGGGCGCGGCCGCACTAGTGATGAGCGCCTTCCCGGACTTCGCGCCCGAGCAGGTGATCGAATACCTGACGCAGAACGCCATCGACCAGGGCGATGAGGGGTTGGATCCGGCCTACGGCTACGGCTCGCTGCACCTGCCCAACCCGGCCAGCGCCACTGCAGCCACGGACACGCCGACGCCCACCGAGGAGGCCGTGTCCGAGTCCGGCCCGACGAGCACGCCGAGACCGACGAAGGTGGCGCTGGCTGCTACGGCGACGGCGCGCCCATTAGCACCGAAGGCCGAGGAGGGTAACGCGCGGAACCTCATCCTGCTACTTCTGGGCGGCGGCCTGTGTCTGGGCTTCTTCGGTATCTTGGGCGGCGTCCTGCTGCTGGTGGCCCTGCGCCGCGGCAGTCGGCCTCAACAGGAGGCGGTACAGTACGCACCGCCGCCGCCGGCTCAGGAGGTTCTGGCGCCGGGCGAGGCATACTTGCTCTCGGCTGAGGGTATGGGGCGATCGCTCAGCCTGGGAGAGACGAGCGTGGGGCGTTCGGATGAGAATGACGTGGTGCTGGCCGATGACGACCGCGCCAGCCGCCACCACGCCGCAATCACCTGGGACGGCAGCCGGTGCACGATCACCGACTTCGACAGCACCAACGGCACATTCGTCAATGGTAGGCGGCTACCTCCGCGGGCGCCGCAGGTTCTGTACAACGGCGATCAGATACGGTTCGGCTCGCGCTCCACTTTCACGGTTCAGTTGCCGATATAGGAGCCATCCGCGATGCGTGATCCGCGACGAGTGATGCGTGACAAGGGCCGAGGAGCGGGTCATCCGTTCACGCGTCACGCTTCACGTATCACTCGTCACTCGTCACGGCAGGAGTGACCTATGTCCGCTCTCATGGGCCAGACGCTGAGGGACCGCTACCGCATAGAGCAGCTCATCGGTCGCGGGGGCATGGCCGACGTCTACCTGGCGCTCGACCTGCGCCGGCAAGTGCACATTGCGCTCAAGATGTTGCGCGAAGACCTGGCCGAGGATCCGGATTTCCTGCGCCGTTTCCAGCGTGAGGCGGAAGCCCTCGCCCGTCTCGATCACCCCAACATAGTGCGCTTCTACTCCTTCGAGCGCGAGGGCAATCTGGCCTTCATCGTCATGGACTACGTTTCGGGCACGACGCTGCGTGGTCGGCTTTCCTCGGTCGGAGGGCCACTGGCGCTGGAGGAAGTAGCCAGCATGGTTCGCCAGATCGGGCCCGCCCTCGCCTATGCCCACAACGAAGGCTACATCCACCGCGACATCAAGCCGGGCAACATCATGATCAAGGAGGACGGCGCGGCGCTGCTCTCCGACTTCGGCATTGCCCGGGCTACTGAGAGTGCGACGATGACTATGGGCCCAGTGGGCACGCCGGCCTACATGAGCCCGGAGCAGATCCTGGGTCGCGACGTCAGCCGCCAGACGGACATCTACTGCATGGGCGTGGTGCTCTACGAGATGGTCACTGGTCGGCGGCCTTTCATCGGCGAGAGCGGCACCGGCACGGGCACGACAGAGCGCATCCGCGACGAGCACCTGCACCAGATGCCGCCAGACCCGCGCATGTACAATCGCATCCTCTCCGAGGAGGCAGTGCGGGTGATCGCGCGGGCCTTGGCCAAGGATCCGGCCCAGCGCTGGCCGGACATGCCGAGCATGGTGACCGCTTGGCTTCAGGCGACCGGCTTCGAGCAACAGCCCCTGGTGAAGACGTCGCCGTTGGGTCCGGCCACGCGGCATCCAACGCCGGCGCGGACTACGGTCGCTGGTGCCCAGACGCCGCTCATCCCACCGGCAGCAATCTCCCCGCCACCGATGCGGACGCCACCGCCCGGGATTGGGCAGCAGCAGGGCTGGCTCAGCGGCGCACCGCCGCCGGTGACGAAGCAGCGCAAAGGGGGAGGCCTCATTTGGGCTGTCGTGGCTGGGGCGGTCTTCCTACTCACCCTGGGGCTCATCTGCGTCGTGGCCGTGGTGGTTCCGGCGCT
>Ga0315274_10015049_pt1 | contig 10965 bp, 12 predicted proteins | sample YL17G02_20_MG_FD_203700 | JGI IMG/M metagenome (GOLD analysis project Ga0315274, IMG submission 203700) | Sediment microbial communities from Yellowstone Lake, YNP, Wyoming, USA - YL17G02_20 | ecosystem: Environmental > Aquatic > Freshwater > Lake > Sediment | place: USA: Wyoming | collected...
CAGCGGCTTGTAGCGCGACAGGCGGTCGATGAGGTGGGCCGTGAAGATCGGCGGCACGGCCATGCCCGCAAGCGCCAGGACCGGCGCAAGCGACACCAGCCAGTTCGGCCCGCCGAGGCTCTTGATCGCCGTCGGCAGGACCGTCTGGGCGTTGACGAAGGCCAGCGCCCCGCCGAAGAACCCCCCGTCGATGGCGTGGGCGAGGTAGTTGCGCCGCAGGTGCCGGCGCACCTCGGCGTTGTGCCCGGTTGTTTGCGATTCGCTTGCGTTGCTCATGGCCCTCTGCGGCCTTCAAGTCAACAGGGGCCACAGCATAGCAGTTTGCCCGGCCGTGTGAAGAGGCGCCGCCCCGAATCACTTTTGCGAAGGTGACCGCCGACGCTGCCGGTGCTTGGGCTGCGGCCAGGTGAGAATCGACAAGGAATACGCCTAACGACATGCATCACCCGGCGGCGGCCAAGTGACTTCGATCTCAAAACACGCCCGATCCGCCGCTCGGGTGCATGCGATTGTTGGGAGATAAGTGGAACGCGTCGCTAGATACTCTTTCTCAGGTACAGGTACTTACTCGGGGCGAAGAAAACACACAATGGGCCAAGGAACGCTCGCAAGCCGCGCAGGTTGGACCCGCAACGAAAGCGAGCCGTTTCGTTGGATGCCAGATCGAACGAGATGGTGCTTGAACTGCACCAGTCAATCTCCAATTTGAGCGTGTGGGCGCCCGGTTCCAATGAAATCGTTTTCGTTTCACCGTTCTTGACACTACCGATCTGCCGCCCATCAATGAGAATCGCGTATTTCCGATAAGCATCGACAAACCCGCTATCGCGGTAAAGAACGAGTGAAGCAGTTGCCGACTCCTGAGAGGCTGTCATAGTTCACCTCCGGTCGCCTAACGACCAGGTTCACCCGCCGCGGCGGCCGGTGAGACGTTGAAACCCGAAAACGCTGATTGCAGCCGCGGTCAGGTACAGCGTTTGCTTAGGCCGAATACATCCATATGAGATCGCTATTGGTTTACTCCTGGCGAAGTTCCACCACCTGCCACGGGAGAAAGTACGCGGCTTGACGCAGGTCAACCACCAATTTCTTCGGTGGGTCGGCCCCTTTGACCTGGAACTCTACCGTCTCGCGCTTGCCAAAGAGATTTCCCGAGCCGCGATAGTCCAACAGATCAAGATTCTCGGCCTGGAAACCGCGCTCCGAACAGTGACTGCGGGCCACCTCCAGGGCAGGTGGATGCAGAAACGCGGCGACAAGACTTCCAAGAAGAAGCAAGCCGATCGCAACCCCAGCGATGATTCGACCCCGTTGCATAACTCACCTCCACAAGGCCTAACGTTGGGCATCAGCGGCACGGTTTAGCGTGTCCGCTGGATGCCTTGGTTCGGCGCTGGATTGCTTTCGGATCTCCAGGCTTCCGCGCTACAGCGACCAGGCGCTGCGCACCGGGACCGTACTCATCTCCGTCAAGGTTGCCGTAGAGTCTCACGTCGACAAAACCGGCTTGCTCCAGTCTGTCCCTCATTTCCTGACCGGAGTAGAGTGTGTGGTGGAACTTGAAACTCCTGGCCTTGCCCTTGCGCAGGAGTATCCATTCGTTCCGAATCCGTGTCCAGTCGTCGAATATCTCGTGGCGCTGCACGAGCATAGTGCCGTCAGGCAGAACATCCGATGTGGTTGGTTGGAATATCTTCGCAAGTCGTTCCTTACCCATGACCTCAACGAGGAAGACCCCGGCGGGACGCAGGGATGCGAAGAGGTTGCGGAGAACGCCCACGTCCTGTGTTTTGTCCTCGAAGTAGCCGAACGACCCGAACATGCTCAACGCCAAGTCGAAACAGTCCGGTCGGACAAAATCGCGCATGTCCATCTTGACCCACTCCACCTTGACCTTGGCGGTTCTTGCCTTCGCACGGGCCTTGTCCAGCAGGTAACCGGTCCTGTCCACGCCCGTGACGGCGAATCCTTGTTGGGCGAGTGCAATGGCACACCGTCCGGGGCCGCAGCACAGGTCGAGAGCGGTCTTGCCGGATGGCGTCGTCAGCGAAAGGACCTTCTGGATTTCCCCAGGTGTTTCAGCGAAGCGTCTGTCTGGGAACATGAAGGGATAGAGATCCCGCCAGAACGCATCATCATCGAACCATTCGCGTTTTCGTCTCGTGGCCATCTTTGTCTCTCGCCGAACAGTGATTGGACGGACTGTATAAGACGATTGAGGTGTCAGGTGCTTGCCGCACTGAAGGTGCCCCCCCGGCGGCGCCAACCCGGCCGCCTGGAACTCACAGTTGTACGCCACCCGGAAGTGTACAAAACGAATTCGGCCCTTGGCAATACATTTCGGTTCTGCTGTTGCTTCTGCAACTGTCGCCTGGCGCCGCCGCGGTGAGACTGGCGTATCCGCCCCGGTGATTGGTATCATGCGGCTACAGCCGCGATGTTCGGCCACGGTCTTCGCGGCGTCGAGTGGCGCGGGTGTCCACGGGAATCTTCTCCGGCGGGATGAGCACGACCTTGCCCCTCCGCCACACGACGATCGGCAGACCGGCCTCTTTGTGCCGGCGGAGGGCCTCTCGCACCGCCAGGCGCAGGGCGCGGTCGATCAACGTCCCCTCGGCGAAGATCTTACTGATGTCCTTGGTCTTTTCGGTGGCCATTGACATAACCCCGTGTGACAAGAGCCCACGTCGCCCTGTCAAGAACCCTTGTAGTGTCGTTTCTCTCGCATAAGGTCCACAGGCTCGCCGGGTGCGATGCGCCGCCTTACGGCGCCGGCTTCTCGTCCACCCACAGGTCCGCCGTCCGGGCTTTCTGGTCCGGCATCGCCGGCAGGGGGGCGCTGGGCAACGGCTCGTACCAGAACGTTGCCGAGGACCAGTCGTCCTGCGTCTCCGCGAGGCCCTTCTCCCAGGCGATCTGCTGGATGGTGATGCGGCACTCCTTCTGCCACGCGATGGGGTCGGGCAGGTGCCACCGGTACATCGACACGAAGTTCTTCTGGGCCAGGCTGCACCCGTTGTACCCGAAGGGCGTCTGCTGGATGCCCCACGAGAGGCCCACGTAGTCCTCGCTCCCCGTGCCGCAGAGCGTTGGGAACGCCTTGTCGCCGTCCAGGTAGACCTTGATCTCGCCCTCGCCCCACCAGGAGGCGTGCAGCGCCCGGATGCCCATGACGGAGCCGATGAAGCGGCCCTTGCCGGTCCTCTGCGGCAGCAACTCGAAATCCTTCTTCGGCGTCGTGGGGTTCTCGCGACGGAAGAGGACGTGCAGGCGGCCCACGTCGTCGGCGTGCCGGTCGCCCAGCGTGTAATCAACTTGGTAGTAGAGCGGCACGGCCTTCGTGCCTTCGTTCGTGAAGGTGAACTTGGCGCGCTTCGCAAACGGCATCGGCAGCCAGATGTTCATGCCCGCGCTCTGGCCCACCGAGTGCACGGCCGACTGGTAGGGCATCACCTTGCCGTGGGCGAACCCGAAGAAGTCGCCGACCGGGCACTCAATGCTCGGATGCTCCTGCCCGTCCCACCAGGCGCGCAGGACCAGGCTGCGGAGGACCTCCGGGGCACGCTCGGTGGTCATCCAGATGTGGCGGATGGTGCCGGGGCCGGCGATGTCGCAGAGTGGGACGGTCTCGCCTGGGTTGATCCGGCGCGACGGCGCCCCCTTGCGTCCGATGCCGAGGTTGCTGGCGGCCTTGCCGCCCGCCCCCGGATCGCCGGTGGGGTTCTCGAACGAGATGGAGCGGCTCGCCAGGCCCGTGTCCAGCCGATAGGGCTCCGCGATGAGGCTGGACGGCTCGCGCGCGGCCTGCTGGGCCGGCGCGCAGCCGGCGGCCACGGCAAGCAGGCCAAGGGCGGCGCACAACGCCGCAAGGATGAAGGTTCGCCGATGGCTGTTCATACGTTTTTCCTTTCGCTGGTCACCCGCCGCTTCCGCAGCGGGCTCAGTTTTGTTTGTTGTCGTTGTTGTTCAATCCGCAATCCGCAATCCGCAATCCGCAATCCGCAATGTCAGTTCCCCGTGCCGCTCTTGGCGATCACGGCCCGCATCTTTTCGATGCCCGTCTTCGCAACCTCCTCGGCGGGCTTCTTCCATTCCTCGCGGCTAAACATCTCCAGCGACAGCGGCCCGCGGAACCCGTTGGCCCAGAGGTCCTTCAGCAGTTGCGCCAGCGGCAGGATGCCGTCGCCCGGGTACATGCGGTCCGAGTCCTTCATCTGGCCCGGCGGCGGTTCCTTCGGCGCGTCGCTGAAGTGCCACACGGCATAAATGGAACCGCGCAGGAACTTCGCCCCCGTCCACGCCGACCGGCCGTTGTGCACGTGGAACGTGTCGGCCACGATGGTGCCCTCGGGCCGGCCCGATTCCGCGACGATGGCCGCCGCCTGCCCCAGCGTGTGGATGCCCTTGAGGAAACTCCCGAACTCCAGCCCCACGCCCACGCCGAACTCTTTGCCCAGGTCCACCAGTTCGGCGTACCGTGTGGCGGCCCAGAGGACGTCCATGTCCGGCCGGTCCGGCGACGGGATGGCGGCGATGTGCTTCGCCCCGACCTTGGCGCAAATCGCCAGCCGCCGCCTGGCGTCCTCGACGAGTTTCGCCTTGGCGGCCTCATCCTGGGGCATGGAGTTCCAGATGCCGATGATGTTGGGCACCTCCAGGCCCAGGTCCTTGAGGCGTTTGCCGAGGTCGTCGAGCGATTGGCCGCCCTGCTCGTACTTGGCCAGTTCATCGCTCCAGAGTTCGATGCCGTCGTAGCCGGCCTTGGCCGTGGCGGCGATCTTCTCTTCCAGCGGCGCGGGGCGGATGGTGCTGATATTGAGGCAGAGTCTCCACCGCTCCTTCTTCGCTGCGGCCGGGCCGGCGGCGGTCTCCTTCGCGGCGGCCAGGGCTTCGACGCCGCCGAGCGCCGCCACGAGCCCCGTACCTCCCGCCATCAACAGTTCACGTCGGCTCAGGTTCGGCATGGCTTCGGACCTCCTGCGCTTGAGGCTCTTCTCGGACCACCGCGCAGCGCGGCATGTCTGGGCCGTGGCTGCGGTGCGGTTGCGGGTAGCCTAACGCGGGAATCGCCGGATGCCAGAGTTATCTTCGCCGTTATCTTCGCCGCGCGCGATGATGGATGAGCCGGAAGACGACCAGGCCTGCGCCCAGGAGGCCGACCGTCGCCGGCTCCGGGGTGTGAACAACCTGGACGGCGTTGATGGCGGCCATAGAGCCCGGCAGGGGCGCCGCCGAAAGGGTGAAGCCGGGGCCCTGGAGGTTCTCGAATCGCAGATAATTGCCGCCCGCGCCGCCGTCCTGGATGAACGCGCCGGTGAAGTCCGTGTTGGCCGGGTCTGTGCCGCGAAGCGTGACGGCCCCGATTCGGTAATCCGCCGCCCAGGCCGTCCCCTGGTTGGCGCCGTCGAAGTAGACGAGCACGTCGTAGGTGCCGCCGAACACGGTGCCAAGGCCGGTGAGTGTGACGGTCGCCGGGTCCGTCCCGAGGTTCCGGATGTACCCGCGCATCAGCCGCAGGTTGCCGGGGTCGTTGGGGACGTTGGGCAGGAACCCCCAGTCGCCGCGCCAGGTGACCGAGACGGCCGTCAGCCGGCCGGCGCTGTCCAGGAGCGACGAAAGGCTGCCGGACCCGCTCTTGGCGTTGTTCCAGAAGGCCTGTGGCTCGGCGCCGGCCGTTTCAGCGCTGTCCATACTTGAGAAGGAGATGCTCTCTTTGCCCACGAAGTTGATGCCCACCGAGAGCCCCCCGCGCGCGGCCTGGGCGGCGCAGGCGCAAAGGCCAATCGCCAGACCCATCCGCAGGCAACGTTTGGTCGCGGCCACGGCGCGCCCCCTTGCGCGCCGGAGGAAGGAACCCCTGATCCCCCGGGCTTTAACGTTCCCGCAGCCCGGCCCCCCTTGGACCGTGCGGCGGGAACATGTACGGGTTAACTATACACCACGAAACGGGGCTCGGCAACCCGAATCTTGTTGCCGCCGTCCTGCCGCCGCCGTATCGCGCGCTGCGGGGATGAGCCGGCCGCGGCGCCCCGGCGCCCGCGAGGAAGTTTTTTGACACCCCGTGGGCATTCCGAGTAGAATCCGGCCGTTCGCACCAAGCCACTGGGGAGGCACATGGGCACCCTGAATCGCTGCGCTGCCGCCGCCGTCCTGCTGGCCGCGGTCCTGGCCGGTTGCAGGTCCGAACAGGCCCTGCGCCATTACGGCACCGGGTACCTGGCGTTTGAGAAGGGCAGCCTGGAGGCGGCCATGGCCGAGTTCGAGAAGGCCATCCAACTGGACGACCGCCTGGCCGTCGCGCACGCCGGCCTGGGCGACGTCCTGCGGCAGCAGGGGAACCTCGAAAAGGCCATCGCGCCGTACAAACTGGCCATCGCCCTGATGCCGCACGAGTTCTCGTACTACTACCGCCTGGGCCGCGTGTTCCAGGCCCTGGAGCGCGACACGGATGCCGCGCAGGTCTACGAGCAGACGGTGGACCTGAACCCCGACTTCGCCGCGGCGTGGATCAACCTCGGCGTGGTCTACTTCCGCCTGGGCGACCTCGTGAAGGCCCAGACCCGGTGCGAGCGGGCCGTGGAACTGGCCCCCGCCCACGGGTACGCCTGGTCCAACCTCGGGGCCGTTTACGACGCCCTCGGCGACTCCTATCGCGCCATCACGGCCTACCAGAAAAGCATCGAGATCGATTCCCGCCAGGGCCCCGTGCACCTGAACCTGGGCACCGCGTACCTGCGGCAGGGGCGCATCGACAAGGCCATCGAGGAGTTCAAACTGGCCGCCGGCCTGGACCCGAATTCCCCCATCATCCGCAAGCGCCTGGCCTACGCCCTCTCGAAGGACAAGAAGTACGGGGCCGCCATCGAGCAACTCCAGGCCGCCCTGGCGATGGACCCCAGGGACTGGGAAGGCCGCAACAGCCTTGCGGCTATCTACATGATTTATTACCTGAGGCACCCGGACATCGACCGGCTGCGCCAGCAGGCCCTGGAGGAATGGCACGCCAGCCTCCAGGTGAACCCCGGGCAGCCGCAGGTCCGCCAGCAGGTGGCGCAGTGGTCGCAGCCCCTGCCGGCGTCCGCCCCCGGGGCCCCCGACAAATCGGCCGACGAGGTCAAGAAGGAGGTCGACTCGCTCCTGAAGACCGGCCCCAAGCCGAAGGGTCCGGAAAGGCCGCCGGCCGCCGAAACGCCGACGGCCCCGGTCAAGGCGAAGACGCCCGGAAAACCCCCCGTGCCGCCGCAGGGGGCCGCAACGCCCGGAAAATCAACGACGCCCGCGCTGGCAAAGCCGGCCGAGAAACCCAGGACGCCGTAGGGCCTCATTTAGCCCCGGGTGAATACACCCGGGGCCGCATGCGCGAAGGCGCGCCCGAGGACGCCCAGCCCCCGGTGTGTTCACCGGGGGCTAAATAGTCATAAGGTCACAATAACATGAGTAACACCGCTGCACAGACCCTCCGCACGCGCATCGCCCCCAGCCCCACGGGCGACCCGCACATCGGCAACATGTACGTGGCCCTCGCGAACTGGGCCTTCGCGCACCAGGCGGGCGGCGCCTTTCTGGTGCGCATCGAGGACACCGACCGCACGCGATTCGTCGCGGGGGCCGAGGGGATGTTCATGGAGTCCCTGGCCTGGCTGGGCCTGACGCATGAAGAAGGCCCCGACGTGGGCGGCCCCGCGGGGCCGTACCGGCAGAGCCAGCGCCTGCCCATCTATCGCGAGCACGCCGCACGCCTGCTGGCCTCGGGCCACGCCTACCGCTGCTTCTGCACGGCCGAGCGCCTGGCGGAACTGCGGAAGGCCCAGAAGGGCCAGGTCACCGGCTACGATCGTAAGTGCCGCGCCCTTGACCCGGCCGAGGCCGCCCGCCGCGCGGCCGCCGGCGAGCCGCACACCGTCCGGCTGGCCGTGCCGCCGGAAGGCGTCACGCGCTTTACCGACGGCCTCCGCGGGGCCATTGAGATCGAGAACCGCAACGTTGACGACCAGGTCCTCATCAAGACCGATGGCTACCCCACGTACCACATGGCCGTGGTGGTGGACGACCGCCTGATGGGCGTGACGCACGTGGTCCGGGCCGAGGAATGGATCGTCTCGACGCCCAAGCACGTCCTCTTGTACCAGGCGCTGGGGTGGGAACTGCCGAAGTTCTATCACCTCTCGCTCATCCGGAACCCCGACCGCTCGAAACTCTCGAAGCGCAAGAACCCCACCAACGTCCTCTGGTATCGCCGCGAGGGGTTCCTGCCCGAGGCGGTCGTGAACTACCTGGGCCTGCTGGGCCACTCGATGCCCGACCAGCGGGAGGTCTTTACGCTGGATGAGTTCCGCCGCGAGTTTTCCTGGGACCGCGTGAACACCGGCGGCCCCATCTTCGACATGGACAAGTTCGAGTGGCTGAACGGCATGTGGATACGCCGCCTCTCGGCCGAGGAATTGGCCGCACGCCTCAAGAGCGAGGGGTTCGTGCCGGAAGGTTTCCCTGAGGAGCGGTTGCTTGGCGCGGTTCGATTGATGCAGGAGCGGATGAAGCGCCTCAAGGAGTTTGCCGACGGCGCGGCCTTCTTTGCCGCGCGGCTGCCGTACGAAGCGGCCCTGCTCGTGCCCGATAAGAAAGGCAAGCCTACCCGCGCGGCCGACGAGGTGCGCCAGGCCCTTGCGCGGCTGCGCGAAACGTTTTTCTCCGCGCCCGCGTGGCAGGTCCAGCCCCTGGAGGCCGCCGGCCGCGCCCTGGCCGACCAGATGCAGTGGAAGCCGGGCGACCTGTTCACGGTCCTCCGCGTCGCCATCACCGCCCGCCGCGTCAGTACGCCCCTCTTTGAGACGATGGAAGTCCTGGGGCGCGAGGAGTGCCTGGGGCGGCTGGAGGAGGCTGCCACGAAGGCCGGGGCATTGACGTGAGGGGATTGAACGCGAAGGGAAAACTGTATTGAAAGCGAAGGGAAAACCGAATAGACTATACAAGAGGTACGCCGACAGTTATAGTGAGGCGGCAACGTTGCGCTAGGTGTGGCACAGGGTCATGGTGACAGTCACCTGGTGCACGACGGGCAGAACCGTGTTGCGAGGCCGCGTGCAGAGCAAGAAATAGGCGATACGCCGCATACGGAGCGACATTATGTCTTTTCATACCAAACAGAATGAAGAGCCTGACATCCCTGACTCGGTGGTGCAGAGTGGGTTGATTTACGATTATGCCTACAGAGTGTGTGCGGGGAATGAGAGATGTCTTGGTGCGGCCACAAGAATCCTTCGGCGAATCGGATATGGCGACACGTCGTTTCTTCTTTCCGTTGGTCAAGGAGGTTCGGAGTCTTTGCAGGCGCAGGAGTTTGGCGAGGCGGATTCACGGCTTGCTGCGGGGGGGGGCGGAAAAGAGGTGCCGGACATCGAGGGGCAGATGTGGCTCCTCGAAGATGCGCGGGCGGAGTCTTGTTTCGAGGAGGAATCCGCCAACGTTTCTCGATCATCTGGCGTCGGCCAGCGGGAAGACGAGTTGAGTGTGGAATTGGGTAGCCGGGAACCAGAAGACGCAAACATGATCTACCACCTCTTGTTGCAGTCCATGCTAGATGAGATGGGGCCAACAAAGTGGCGTCGCGCTGCCGCGCTACGCAACATTGTCGCGGGGGCTGGCACTCTCTTGGACCTTAGTCCTGCCGAGGGTCCGCGTGCGGTCCGTATACTTTCATATCTAGTGACAATATCACCTTCTGAAGGTATGGCCAGCGATTGGTACGTTTCCGGTAGTGACGTAGGAAAGGCACTGCGCCAGGCATGCGCGGAGGCGGCCTCTCATGGCGGGAAATGAGTCGAAGCCTGTGGAGCAGAAGGGCGATGCCTCGCCTGCCGCGCGATCGGCGGAGGCTGAGCATACTCGCAGGTTGATGTATGCGAGTGCCTTCTTCAAGGGCCCGTTACCGCCGCCCGAAATTTTGGAGCGTTACGATCGGATTTGCCCCGGTTTTGCGCAGCGGATCTTGTCGATGGCAGAGAAGGAGTCCGAGCATCGCAGGAAGATGGAGCAGGATGTTGTTGCTATCCAGAAAGATGATCTTGTCAGCGAGCGAAGGGAGCGCAGACGCGGGCAGTGGTTGGGTTTTATCTTGAGTGTGGTGGCGATTCTCGGTGGAGTCTATGCCATCACAGTGTCTCCCGGTATTGCCGGCCAGATAGGGGGCGCATTTCTGAGCACAAGCGGTCTTGCTTCCCTGATTCTCGCCCTCATGACAGGCAAGCGCGGCGTTAACGGTGACAAGGACCAGGGCGCGGCGAAGCCGCGAGGCTGAAAGTCGGTTGTGTTGGTGCTTGTCCAGGGATGAATGCCCGTGTGGGCGGGGCACCGACACGCGTACCCTGTAACGGATGTGCGCCGGGCATTACATTGATTGCTTTATTTCTCTAGTTTTGCGCGCGACGCCAAAGTGTCAGCGCGAAAACGGTTTCGGCCATTGCCGCGTGGGTGCAGAGCACCCACCCTACATGACTTTCGCAGTAGCGCGAAAGCACGGCACCCGCGCGGTGAAAGGTGGGCGCGGGGGCAAGGCGCATGCTTTCGCAACGGCGCGAAAGCATGGCACCCCGGCTTTCACAAGCGAAAGCATGGCACCCCGGCCGGTCCCCGCCCCCGGCGAAATAACCGTCCCCCGCGTTCGTTCAACCGAGAGTCGCGGGCAGGTTGAAGGGCCGGCGGCAGGGAGGAGCCATGTCCGCACCGTCGATGACCCGTCGGGACTTGCTGGCCACGCTGGCGGGCGGGGCGGCTGCGGCGGCGTGGCCCGGGTGGGCCTCGGCGCAGGAGCCCGCCGCCGACCTTCCGAACATCCTCATCCTGCATTGCGATGAACTCAGTTCCTGGGCCCTCAGTTGCTACGCCCCGGGCCTCAAGACCGTGCCGAACTACGGCAAGACGGTCGTCCCGACGCCGCACATCGACCGCCTGGCCGCCGAGGGGGCCATC
>Ga0315274_10015050_pt1 | contig 10965 bp, 21 predicted proteins | sample YL17G02_20_MG_FD_203700 | JGI IMG/M metagenome (GOLD analysis project Ga0315274, IMG submission 203700) | Sediment microbial communities from Yellowstone Lake, YNP, Wyoming, USA - YL17G02_20 | ecosystem: Environmental > Aquatic > Freshwater > Lake > Sediment | place: USA: Wyoming | collected...
AAACATTCTCGAGCTGAACCAGGGCCTGGACCGGGACTTTCTCGACCAGTTTAATGGGAGTTTCATCGACATAGACGATGATGTCCTCAAAAGCTGTGGTGTTGGCAGTTTCCTTCTGGAGAATGATGTCGAACAGACGAACGAGGTGACTCTCGAAATATTTGAGTTTCTCACCGATGGTCGAAATTGGCTGTGGTTGTTCCTCGTCGGAGGGCCGTTCTATGTCTTCGGCTTTAAGGGGCTCGTAGAGCTTGGAATGGGTGCTGAAGAGATGTGCCTTCTTCGAGAAAGTGACATTAGTCTCTGTGATGATCTTTGACGCCGTGCCTCGGACATCTTTTTCTACTGCGATAACTTCATGAATCTTACCCATTTTTCCATCTCCCTTTTATTTAGATTTGAAAAAGGGCCCCGAGAACTTTCGAGGCCCTTTTTTAATGCCATGCAACCCTCAACATTATTGCCTTAATTTGCTCAATAGCTATAGGCAATGTGTGCTCCCAGGACTAAGTCATGGGCTTTCTTGAGCTCTTAGTATTTGCGAACTCAACAGACTCCAGCCCGAGTCTGATATTTTCAAACATTTTAAAAGGGGGATCGCGAGTCGTGGGTACTGTTTACTCAATACCCCCCACGTGGAGGGGGGTAAAGCTTTTGAGGCTTCCTAAGTGTAAGTATCTACAGTCAGTACGATCACCCATGAATTTTCAAAGAAGAAGATTCTGCACGAGTTTTCAGTGTGAGCCTTGGACGAAAAAGACGGACTCGAACCGTCGACCTACAGTTCTTGAAACTGTTGCTCAACCAGCTGAGCTATTTTCCTATTGTACACACTAATCGTTAGTGTGCAGAATCTATAAGTAATATACACAATTAAAATGGCTTTGTCAATAGCAAAATACTTTTTTATCAAATAAAAATATATTTTAACAAGTCGTATTAGTTTTTCCTCCAAAACTTGTATAATAGTCTATACGGTCGGAAAGGTAAAAATAATATGAAAGTGGAAAAGCAAAAAACTAATAAATTTGGTGAGAGCACTCTTCAAGTATGGTTCGAGGATGGAGACGCAATTAAATTATGCGATGATTTTCTCGTGACCTATGATGAAAAAGAAAGTGGTTTCATCATCTCGACTGTGGATGGTAAGTATACTCCAGAAATATCGCCCGTTTCAAAAAAAGCAGTGCATCTGACATATGGACTTATAATCCTACCCGATACACGCTCCAAAAAGAAAAGGAAAGAGGAACTCATTATAGAGAATACTCTGATGGAGGCATCCATAGATTCCGAGATCAGTGCCATGGTTGATAAGATCAAAGCTGATTTGGGAGGGCCTGAGAACTATAGTAATGCATAATATTCTCATTTGGACGGATGCAGATAAAGATTTCTAACTTGGAGGAGGAAATGAAATGAGAAAAGGATTTCAATCTGTTGATGAGTGTCATAAAAGATTTATTGAAGATTATCCGAACGAGAACGATCGTGCATCATTAGACAGCTATAGTTCAATATATGTCCACTGGCTTGAAAAGCAGTTAATCGAACAAACCAATTTTAAAACAATAGGAGTTTTCTATGAGTACCGTACATTGTATCCTTGACGGAAACTCGCATGACGTTGAACTCGATCAACTTATCCCTGCCCAGGACCGGGGATCATTGGGGCTCACAGATGGAGCTCTGTCGGCATCAAGTTTGACAGCGAATCAGGTTCGTCGAGGTCTCGCCAGTCATTTTGACAGGCCACTGGAGGATTTCAGTGATCTTCAGGTTGAATTTCACAAAAACGGTAACATCACTGTAAGGCCGGACGCTGTATTCGGCTGAAAGAAGGAAAAACATAATGGCTACACGTACACAGAGCGAGGAAGACATTCGTCTGGAGATGCTGAACAGTTTTCTCAGTTGCCCCCACCGGGACACTGATGCTGTCAACAAAGTTCATCAGGAACTGGTGACAAAGGATCCCGTGTTCTATGCCCATCTGGGAGCATGGTATTTCAAAAATGGCGAAATCCGGGACCATAAGGAAGTCTTTGTGGGCACCCTGGCTGTTGATTCGTTTCTGGATAACCGTGAAACCGGGCTGGCCTTGTTTCGTAGGTTTCCGGTCTTCCTGAAGCGTCGGGTCATCGGGTTTATTAAGGGTAAGAAGATCAAGATCCGGGAAAAAACCGGCAATAAGATCCAGAAGGGGAAAAAGGTCATTGATGAGGTAAAGATCACGGAGAAGACCGTGGGTCTCTTCAAAAACATTCCCACAGCCTTTAAAAAGGATGTGGAAAAGTATCTCAGGTGGATCGAGGCAGACAACGATCGATTCGACTCCATAGCCATGAAGAGTCTTAATGACCTCAAAGGCCTTTATGCCTCTCTAAGCATCAAGCCGAGTCCCCGGGCCCAGAAGATTCTTTTCGAGCAGAAGTATCCCGAAGACAGCAAGCTCAATGTGTACAAAGAGATTGCTGATTCGAAGACTCCTGACGAGGCAGCAATCCTTATTGTGAAGAACAAGATTCCCTTTACGGTCGCCGTGGGACTTGTTGATAACGTGACGCCTTCGGTTCTGGTGGCTTTGATCAATTCCATGTCTCCGCAGGAAGTGATCAACAACATTGCTTCCCTTGAAGAGAAGGGTGCCATGAACAATCCGGATACGAAGGCCATTATCGATAAGAAACTGAAACAGGCTGAGAAGGGCAAAAACGTGGCTGCCTTGAAGCCAAAGACTGTTCAGGCTACCGGCAGGATCAAGAATGAGGAGACCAGGAAGAAACTGGATGCCATTGCTGACAGCCAGGTCAGGAAGTCCGGTACTATTAAGATACCTACTGCTGTTCTATTCGACAAATCCGGGTCACTTTCAGAATCCATCGAGATTGGGAAACGGGCAGCGGCACTTCTTTCTGGCGTCATGAGTGCCCCACTGCATGTCGTCGCTTTTGATTCCATGGCTCGGGAGATCGTATCTGCGGGCCCGGGACTCAGTGCCTGGGAAAAGGCGTTCCAGGGTGTTACCTCTCATGGTGGCACGTCGATTGGGTGTGCTTTGGATTACCTGATGAGAAAGAATGTCAGGGTGGAGCAGATTATCGTTATCACGGATGAGGACGAAAATGGCGACCCTCGCTTCTGGGAGGTTTTTCCGAAATATGTCAGACTGATGGGGGTGACTCCGAATGTTGTGCTTATCCATGTTAATAATCAGGATGGGATATATCGGACTGGGTTCTCTGATTCTCTCAAGGCACATGGCATTGCATACGATCTGTATAAGCCGGATACCGGTGACTATTATGCTCTTCCCGGGCTGGTGACCCTGCTTTCGAGGAATTCCAAGATTGATCTGTTGTATGAGATCATGGATACGCCATTGCCGGTTCGGAAGGACTTTGATTTTGGGGGTGTTCCCGTAAAAGCTAAAGACACCCCTGTCAATGAATTTCAGCGGGACTGGTAAAGAAAATAAAATGAAAATTCGATGCACTTTTTCTGGTTGTTCCTGTGGGTGTACTCCCTATGAATCGGTGACTTTTGAAGGAGAGGAGCCTGACATTTACGTAGCTATAGCTTGTTGGGCTCAAGAATATATGATTCGTGGTGACGCACCCTTTACAAGACTCGAGATCCCGGTAAAGTCTCAAGAGATTCTTCTGGCATGGAGAAATCTTCGGAATGAGTCGGATACTCTTGTGTCAAAGAAAAATGCTCTCGTTAAAAAGGAGAATGCCTACAAGGAGGCATCGAAAACTCTTGGTGTTAAAATCCCTGATGAAAAGCTACGTGAAATTGAAACCAATGAAGCCACAATAATTGAAATAGACGGGAAGTTGGCAGAGTTAGCTAATCGAAGGACTGCTCTCCTTGCCTATGAGAAAGCTTCTCGAATTCAGGAAGAAGAATGAGCATTCTGGAATTAATAGAGATCATGGGGAAGCAGGAGAGACAGATAACCGATCGAGTTATCGTCTCCCCTGTGTTCAATAATTGTCAGATTGTCACCAAGCTGAGTGGCATACTGCATACCTTCCTGATTCGTCCCACGAAACCTGGGTGGTATAAGTTCAAGCCGATTGACTTGAAAAGAGCCCATAGCATAGGTCAGGCGGATTTTTCTGATGTTACTGAGTATCTGAAGCTGTTGCCGAAGATACGGATAACTTTGGTTTTCAGGGAGGGCATGGTCTATTACGGGGTGCCCACGAAGAACAATGGGCATGGTTTCAAGTCCTCGGACCTCGTGCCTGTTCTGCTCCCTGGAGATACGGCTACCGATTTCTCCACCTGCCTATGCCGGTTTGATGGGATGAACGTATGGTTTCAGTCTGTGGACGTTGCCTGTGACCTGTCCAGGGTGGATTTTTTAAGTGCCTCCCTGACAAAGCAGGCTGTTCCAGAGACTCTCAGATGCCCTGGCCTGACCTTAGAAGAAAGGATGGCCTACAGCATCCGGTTCAAGATGGATGAGGTAGAGCGTTTGGAGAAAGCCGAAGCTGAGAGAAAGGAACGTGAGGAGAAATCCAGAGCAGAAAGACTCCGCCGTGAGCAATTGAGGGACAAGAGCATTAAGGGCGATGTAGAGTTCGCTGGAGGTACGTTCATTAAAAGCGTTGAGAAGACGGATCACTTCTCTGTGACTTATGAGGTTGACGGGGATACATACACTTCTGTTGTTTCAAAAGGGCCTACTCGTCAGATTCTCAGTGCCGGAATCTGCCTTTCTGGCACGGACAGGGAATATGATCTCAAGACCCTGGTCTCGGTCATTCGTGAGGGTCAGAACAGAGATCTGATTCACAGAACGTCTCATGACTGGTGAAAAAATGATTCAAAATCCCATAGGATTTGCCATATGGTCTGCTCAGAGAAACTCTAAAGAAGAGCAGGCCATTATACCTTATTGCATTAAGAATGGTATTCCCTATAAGATTTGCAACAGGGAGAGTGATCGTCCCGAAGGGTATATTCCTTGCGGAACTGTTGAGTGGTGTGAAAAATTCTTGCCCCCGGGAAAGGCCGTTCCGGATTATTATCCTGAGTTCCTCAAGGATCATCTATTCAGGAAAGTATGGCGTGCGGATAAATGGCCCCTGGGCCAGCGAGTATTTATAAAACCCGCCGACAAGCATAAAAGGTTTATCGGCATCGTTACTGATGGCAGTTATCGAAAGAAAAAACGTGGACCTTATTGGTGCTCGGAGATAGTGAAATTCACTGAAGAGTGGCGCTATTACATAGCAGATGGCAAGATACTGACTGGGGAGTGGTATTTCGGGGACGATGTGCCTATGCCTAAAGCTCCTGAGCTGGATGTTTCAATTCCTGAGGGTTACTGTGGGGCTTTGGATTTCGGCCATTTGAAGACTGGCGAAATGGCTTTGATTGAGGCTAATTCGCCCTATGCCTGTGGTTGGTATGGCCTTGATCACGAGAAATATGTGGAATGGGTGATAAAGGGTTGGGCTTACTTGACTAGGGAGGTTTCATGACAAAAGCACCATTAGTTCAGATTGTGGAGTCTGATGACATCTGTAAGTATTGCACTGGCGGAGAAGGTAAAAAACCCGATTGTAGTAATTGCTACGACCATAGCGACTTTAAAGGAAAGCGACTTCAGTCGAGCATAGCAATGAGCTACGACCATAGCGACTTTAAAGGAAAGCGACTTCAGTCGAGCATAGCAATGAGTTGCAGATGTAAACACTGTAGAAATAGATATTGGGATGGAAACGGTCTTACCTATGGTGGTGAACAAAGGTGTAAAAAAACCGGCAAATATATAATGGTAGAGATGATGCGTGGTATAACGCCCCAGTGGTGTCCGTTGCCACCTAAAATCAAGCGGAGTGCTGTGCGATGAATCGATATGACCTCATGTTGGGTAAGGACCCACCTGAGCCTATAGAGACGCCTCTTCAAAGTCCCCAAGAACCTCGTATTCAAGAGTATGTAGAGCGTCTCGAGCACATTTCACGGCGTATTAAAGAGGCTGATGATCGAGGTAATAGAGAATGGGCTAATGTACTACACATCGAACGAAGATTAATTGAAGATGAGCTGAAAAAAATGAGGAAATAGATGCCTATGCTCATAGCTGTGCTCAATCAAAAGTTCAACCGTTGTGGGACATGAAATGGGCTTATAAACGGTGGATTTATATCGGTCTTCTTGTTCTCGTCGAAGGATGTACCATGATGTTCCTTCTGGCGATTACATTAAGTGGGGGATGAAATGCGTAAAAACTTATCTAAACTTGAATCGTCCATTCTTTATCACATAGATACCGGTGCGGGTAGAAGCCACGTTAAGGCTGAAGTTCAGAAAGAAACAAACTGCGAAATGAATGAACTAAATCAGGCTATAAAAAAGCTAAAAATGTTAGGCCTGATACGTTATGAAGATCAAGGAACATATCTAGTGGCTAATTTTGCTCATAGAAAAGATATGAGATTTGATCAAACATTAGATGTATATACCTATGATGAGGGTCAGGAGAACTTATGAATGACTATATAGACCAGGCGTTCAACAAAATGAGTGAATGTATGAAGCTCATGGAAAAGGCAATCAATTCAGCATTCAAGGGTAAAACCAAATCGGGCACCAAGATTCTTATAAAGAAAAATTCTACAATATATCTTGGAAAAGGCATCTATGCGACTCTGACCGAAGATGTACACGGGATAGTAAAATGAGCACAAATTTTAAAGAAGCATGCTGGTTTGTTTATGGCTTAAGAACTAAAGCCCTTTATCTGGGTATCCTAGTCAGGCAGTCTACGGGCGGTCCCGCTTCTGTAGATTTTGACTGGCAACGGGCATTCAGACACAGAAAGCATCTGGTTGGGTTTTTTCATACCCATCCTGATGGAGTAGACGAACTCTCTCAGACCGACCATCGTACAATGCGGGGATGGGTAACTTCTCTGGGAAAACCCTTGATCTGTGGAATAAAGGAAGACGGACAAACGCAGATGTTCTATTATAAAAAGATAATTCCTTCTGGGCACATAGCTTGGCAGGTGCCTTTCCTGAAACTACTCAACCTACTTATAGTATGGACGAGAGATGATTAAATCAAAAACACAACGGGGCTTTGCTCTCTATGAGTTTAAAGACTCATATGATGTTTCGTGCAGTCTTCAGAAGTCATCATCAATGGATGATAAAATATGGCTTGGGGTGGATGATGCAGATCCACGGATTATGGCTTCTAAAACTCCACAAGGAGGCACCGGGTGGGTTCCCTATCCAATATCTGAAGATGTGTCGATTAACACACGCATGCATCTAACCAGAGCTCAGGTTAAAGAGCTCCTCCCTATTCTGAAGAAATTCGTCAAAACTGGTGAGATATAAAAATGGGACTTATCCCTATTTTACTCGGCGAAACTCGTATAATCTATATATCAGAAGAGGATGTAAGGCCCCGGGAGATGATGGCATGGTATTATGACACAAATGAAAATGGGGAAAAAGTATTTAAATCACAAGCTATACACGGTAGTCATTTGCAGAAACTTGTAGAGCCATGGGAAATAGAACGTGAACGGAAACGGTATAGAGAAAAGATAGAGGAATTCAGGAAGAATTTACAAGATATAGAGGACAGTTTGATAGTACTCAAGTACCAACCGCAACCTCTTTATTATTATGGTTATCATGTCGGATATTGCGCGGATGAAATAAATAAAGAAGTAAGCATGTTTGAACGTGGCTCATATAAACTCGTAAAGATTTTGGGGAAGGATGGGAGCCAAGGTCGATATGCAATAGCTCTTGAAAAAATTGCAGAACGAAAGGTTATCTCCATAGCATCGATACCTGAAAAAGTTTCAAGTAAGGCTACCATAGAGCACCTTTTTATCACAAAGAAGAGGTCTGTACAAATAAACATAAGCACATATGAAAGACTTTTAGAGCAAATGCAGGATATAGAAAAAGGCACGGACAAAAACAAGATTCCCTACCAAGAAATCTATGACAGGAACAATAAAGCATGAAAACATTCATTCATGAAGAAGTTTATCGGACTGAGAAGCTACTCCGTGCCATGGCCAGCACTAATGTCACTGTTTGTGGCTGTGGGGCAATTGGCTCAAATCTCATCGACAATATGTGTCGGCAAGGATTTGCATTCCTGACCGTCATAGACATGGATAGGATCGAGGATCATAACCGGAGTACTCAGATATGGGACCGGCCCGAGATCGGTCTTCTCAAGGCGGATACCATGAAGAGAAGGGCGTATAACTCTACCGGAGCCACGATCACTCCTTTCGCTAAGGAGCTTACTGGAGAGAATGTGAAAAAACTTCTCAGGGGATCCCCTCTTGTTGTTGATTCCTTTGATAACTCCAAGAGTCGCCAGATCATTTATGACCACTGCAAAGGGGCGAAGATTGAATGCCTGCATGTAGGGCTCTATCGGGATTATGCCGAGGTGATCTGGAATGACTCATATCTCGTTCCAAAGGACACGGGGGCTCTGGATGTTTGTGAGTACCCTCTGGCACGGAATGTTATTCTTCTGTCTGTGGCCGTGGCTACCGAGAGTATTATTCGGTTCATCCAGGACGGGTCGAAGCAGAGTTTCACGATTACGCTTAAGGATCTCAAAATAAACAGAAAAGAAGATTAATGAAAAAGAAGATCACAAACGGTTTTCAAAGGACGCATGATTTTTTGAATTGGTTTGTTTCAGGCAGGAGAGTATCTAACGAACGGTTTAAGATCCGAATTATGAAAAGTAACAGTGGTTTTGATTGGTATCATGACGTTATTGGTTACATCGTTGAGGTAACTCTCAGTTTTAAAGGCCTTTATGAAGTTGTTACTAACAACGATTTACGTTTGTTCATCAGTAAAAATGACTGTAGAAAGGCGACTGCACATGAAATCCGGTATTTCAAAGTTCTTCCGTTCTGACTACGATTACTTTTATTGCCCTATTGAGGATATCGACAGGATTTTATTTCTGTATGACGGTGGTATGCCTATTGTTGACATTTCATGTTGTGTAGGTATGTTAGAAGAAAAGATCAATAAAGTTTTAGATCATATATTACCATATCTGGAGTGAATCAAGGATCAGGTTAGGTATTTAATGTCTTGTATAGATGAAAATGGCTTGGTTCCTGAAAAAGAAGCGTATCGGCTACTTGCCATATTGGAAGATGCAGCACATAAACTTAAGGAAAAGAGACCTATGAAGGCTTATAGATACATTGTTATGTCGCCCTGTTACGAGATCCTTCGTTATGGGCATGATAAGATCAAGAATCAAACGACTGATGCCCATACAGCCGGGAAGATCTCAAAACTTGTTATAGGTCAGAGTGACCTTATCGATCGAAGTAGGGCTCCAACGTCTGATAACTTCAGATTTGAATCTTGCCAGGCGGAGCATGCCGATATCGTAATCTATGTTGATCAGTATAGAAAGTCGTTTATTCTTAAAGGTGCAGATCTCTGTAACGAGGATTCTATATGAGCTCAATCGATTATTCTTTTATACATGATGCAGTAATTGAGATCGAGCGCCTTTTCGATGGCGTTACCACACAGCAGCATTATGCTATCGAACGTGCCTGCCAGGACATAGCCCGGAATGAGCATCGGCCTATTAGTACCGAGGCCAACATGCCCTGCCCTATGTGTGAGAAGCTAATATGCATTTGCAAGGAAATGGGGTCATATACATGTTAAAAAAGGGGGGAAGTTATGGCTAAGGAAGAGGTTCACGAGTGGGTCGCAGTGTACCGTTACATGAGCCGGTGGCGTTTGATAACCCGTGAGGTTTCAAAACTGAGCCATGCTACCAAGTTGCAGAAGAAATACGCCGACAACGGGTATGAGACGAAATTGATTAAGATAGAGTGATTTTACGAATCTGATGTCCCCCAACTCAATGGAGCCCCACAGCTACCACAAACAAAGGTTTTTTGGGGCTCTTTTTTCATCTCTGCAATTAAAGATTCGTCTATTTTTGATCCACATGCAATACATTATGGGTAAAACTCCAGTAGAAGCCACACACCGCCTTCCGAGACACGGGAATAATATTTGAATTTTCCGCCAACTAGGTCCCAGTCATGTAGCCAATCCTCGAGAAAGGCATTCAGATGGTGCACCGGATGGTAGGGTAGTTCTGGCTTCTTGTCTGGGTCTTCTTCTCTGAAGAGAGTCCATACCCTACTTGGCTGCTTCCCTGAATAAGGCACAGGGTCACAGACCAGGGACTCAGCCCCGAGATCTCTTCCTACTGGAATCCACAGAAGTTCTTGCCTCATATTATATCCTCAAATACATTATACAGTCAGTTTAGAGAGAATATCCTTGATCTCTTTCTGTTCAAACTTGATATTGACTCGGGCTTTATCTTCATAGAGATCACGAAAATATTCGGATTTGAATATTTTTCTCTCCAGAAGCATTTTTCTTAGGAATCTTTCACGATATTCCGTGATCGTCTCCTGGCTGAAGAGAGTCATATTCTCTTTATAGATCGATCGCACATATTCACTGTAGGTCTCTTCAGATTGGCCCAGGATACTGAAATCTACGTCATGAAAATATTTCCAGTCTCCTCGGAATTCTTTAACCGGGGTACCCTTAATCATGCCCTTGACCTGTAGCCCTAAAAAGAGATGATCAGGAGCGAGCAAACGAATGTGGAGTTCGGCTATATCTCCACTCATCTTCTCATTGTAGATGGATCCGGGCACGTATATGACATCGTGATACCACAGGGCTATTTTGCATACTGTCAGATTCCCTATGACCTTCTCGACCTGTTCCAGCTCTTTAAAACAGGATAGAATGTGACTCTCATTATGATAATAGCGCCAGGGCTCCAGATAAGCTCTTTCTATGGTAGGGCGGATTATTTTAATGATGTCTTGTTTTTCAGGGAATTTTTTAGAGAGAAGATCTTTCAAATTGTTATCGGACATCT
>Ga0315274_10015051_pt1 | contig 10964 bp, 16 predicted proteins | sample YL17G02_20_MG_FD_203700 | JGI IMG/M metagenome (GOLD analysis project Ga0315274, IMG submission 203700) | Sediment microbial communities from Yellowstone Lake, YNP, Wyoming, USA - YL17G02_20 | ecosystem: Environmental > Aquatic > Freshwater > Lake > Sediment | place: USA: Wyoming | collected...
CCCCCCCCGTGCTCCATCGACCAATCAGCAATCAACAACATATCCTTATTTGTTTTTTCCATTTCATCAAAACATTCATGTAATTGGCTTTTAAGATTATGAATAACATCCTCATTTATCACATTAAAAGAAAATTTGTGGATATTGAAATTAAATTCCAATTGATTTTTTTTTTGGGCACTATAGAAGAGGATAGAATTATCGCCAGTCCTTTGCCGTATAAAATTGCGTAAGATATGTTCGTAACATTTGAGACGGTTAATTTTATCATAGAAAATAAGAAAATTTTCTCCATAATTTACTTTACTAAATAATATATTCTCACCTAAATCATAAGAAATTACTCCTCCGTCTCGATTGATCACTATCACCTCTTTTTAAAATTTTGACTTTTTATTAGCTTATCGCCCACTCTCATAATCTTCTTCATATCATATCTTGCACTTTTGTCCGCAGCTCTGATGACGACAGGAAACCAGTGACGGATCTCCTCCCTCACCCTTAATTACATTACAAATACATTACTTATGTAATGTTCATTTGCTTATAAAATTTGTGATTTGAAAAACAAAAGTAGTGTCTTAGAATTAGAAAAACAAAATCTGATACCAGAAATCAAAATGCAACAACAATGGCAAAACTAAACTGATTAATCAATATCAAACTAAACATCTAAAACTCATCACCAATCGGTCCCATCCGGAACCTGATTGGAGCCTCAATTTAGCATATGGTTAGCAAAGAAAGGTTCTCTCATTTAAATATTTTCACTTATTATTTTGAATTTCGAAACAGATAACGAAACAGAATTTTTATAAAAGGTAAGCTTGTTCTAAGTTTTGGAGGTTATTTATGTCGCATCATGATACAAAAGAAGATAAGGTAAAGAAAAAAAAGGAAGAAGAAATAGGTTTTGATTTTGGCATTGGTGACTTATTTAAAGGCATTGAGAAATTGGTTGACCTTGCGGCAGATTTAAAAGAAGCAGGTGGTGAGATTAAGAAAGAAGGCGAAATAGATCTTAGCCATCTTAAAAAAGGGATGAAAGGAGTTTTTGGTTTTTCTATAAAGACTGTTGTGGGCGGTAAGCCTATCGTCGAACCATTTGGTAATATTAAAAAGACACCCAAAGGACCCAAGGTCGAAGAAGAAAGAGAGCCGATTACTGATGTCTTTGATGAGAAAGATGAAATAAGAGTTTATGCCGAGATGCCGGGGATAGATGAGAAAGCAATCACTGTAGATTTAAAAGGAGATATATTGGAAGTAAAGGCTGTAAGTAAGGATAGAAAATACTACAAGGAGATTTTACTGCCGGTCAAAGTTAAACCCGAAACCTTAGAAAAAAGTTATAAAAATGGCATATTAGAAGTCAAGATAAAGAAATGACCAGCGAACTAAGATTTTGAATTTCGAAACTACTATTATACCCTTACAGCCTCGTGAAGTTAAAGGTATTGAGGCGTTAGATAAATTTACCGGGAGTTTATTTCAATGACAACGAAAGAAGATGAAAAAACTTTAATATTGAAAGCGAAAGAAGCCTTGTCAAAAGATGTAGGCAGGGCGATTGCCAGAATCGATCCGGAGGATATGAAGGAGTTTGGATTGAATGTAGGCGATATCATAGAAATTAAAGGTAAAAGAAACACACCGGCGAAGATAATGCCCTGTTTTGCCGAAGATAGGGGTAAAAAGATTATACAGATAGACGGTATATCGAGAGAAAACGCTTCAATTGGGTTGGATGAGAAAGTAAAAATCAATAAAATCGATTCCAAGCCCGCCAACAAAATCACTCTTTCGCCCCTGGCGATGTCCAGCCTGCTCCAAAGAGATAGTGATGCCAAATATTTAGGATCTCTAATACAGGGGCTTCCTGTAATCGCGGGGGATAGGATCAGGGCTACGTTTTTCGGGTCAAGCTCGTGTGATTTTAAGGTAGTGGACACTATTCCCTCTGGCGTGGTATTGATAAACGCCGCTACTTTAATAAGGATGAAGACGGTGGGTCAGGGAGAGGCAAAGCAAGCCACAGTCTCCTATGAGGATATCGGCGGACTCGGCTCCCAGATTCAGAGGATTAGGGAGATGATAGAGCTTCCTTTAAGATATCCCCATGTGTTTGAAAGACTGGGGATAGGCGCGCCAAAGGGGGTTTTCCTATATGGTCCTCCGGGTACAGGCAAAACTTTGATTGCCCGTGCGGTGGCCAATGAGACAGACGCGTACTTTACTCATATATCGGGCCCTGAAATTATGGGTAAATTTTATGGTGAAAGCGAAGCCCGCCTGAGAAGCGTCTTCGAAGAAGCCCAGGCCCACGCCCCCGCGATAATCTTTATTGATGAAATTGATTCGATAGCCCCTAAGAGAGAAGAGATGGGTAGTGATAAACAGGTTGAGAGGCGTGTTGTGGCTCAGCTTTTATCCCTGCTCGATGGATTAGAGTCTAGAGGTCAAGTTATAGTTATAGGCGCGACAAATATACCCAACACTATAGACCCGGCCCTGAGAAGGCCGGGTAGATTCGATAGAGAAATTTCTATTCCAATACCCGATAAAAACGGACGGCTGGAGATCCTCGGGATACATACGAGGGGTATGCCGTTAGCGGAAGACGTGAGCCGCGAAAAACTGGCTGAGATCACTCACGGATTTGTCGGAGCGGATCTGGAGGCCCTGGCGCGGGAAGCGGCGATGTCGGCTTTAAGAAAGATTCTGCCCAAGATCGATTTTGAAATGCAGGATATTCCTTATGAAACCTTGATGAAGTTAGAGGTTACTATGGATAACTTCCTGGACGCGATGAAAGAAGTCGAGCCTTCGGCCATACGAGAAGTCTTTGTTGAGGTCCCGGATGTAAAATGGAGTGATGTCGGGGGGTTGGAGAATATAAAAGAAGAGCTGAAAGAGGCGGTTGAATGGCCGCTTAAATATTCCGATGTTTTCAAAAAGGCCAACACAACTCCGCCTAAAGGGATACTTCTTTACGGAGTTCCCGGCACGGGAAAGACGCTCCTTGGGAAGGCAATTGCTACTGAAAGCGGGGTTAACTTCATCTCAGTAAAAGGCCCTTCCCTCATATCCAAGTATGTAGGGGAGAGCGAAAAGGCGATTCGTGAAGTTTTTAAGATAGCGAAACAGGCGTCACCCACGATTCTTTTTTTTGACGAGATAGACAGTATTGTTCCCAGGCGCGGTTCAAGTTCTTCGGATGCCCATGTAACAGAACGTGTGATAAGTCAATTCCTTACGGAGATGGATGGAATCGAGGAATTAAAGGGGGTTGTAGTTCTAGCAGCTACCAACAGGATCGATATGGTTGATCCTGCCATATTGCGCAGCGGCAGGTTTGATATTTTATTTGAGCTTCCAAAACCCGACGAGAAGACCAGAGAGGAGATATTTAAGATACACACTAAGAACAAACCACTGGCTAAGGAAGTGGATTTAAAAGAATTGGCCGGCAAGACAGAAGGCAAAGTAGGCGCGGATATTGAATCTATATGTAGGAAGGCATCTATGCTGGCGATAAGAGAATATATAGAAGCTCAAAACTCAATAGCCAAAAGTCAAAACTTAGAGTTGAAGATTACGAAACAACATTTTGAAGAGGCGTTGGCCTTAGTGAGCGCTCAAAGTGCAAAAAAGCTTGCCTACCAGCAGGCAGAAAAGGAGCCTAAATAATATGTTTAACCCAGGCCCCTTGCCTTCTCCGGCTCTTTCGTCGTAAAAAAATGCTTGAATTTAACAGGGGCAATCGAGGCATATAACCCCAAATAGTTCTGATATAATCATTCAGGTACCATAACAACTAACACAGGAAAAAATGTTGGAAATCTAAAAATCGAAGGCAAAATCTTAGAATTAGAAAAACAAAATCTGATACCAGAAATCAAAATGCAACAACAATGGCAAAACTAAACTGACTAATCAATATCAAACTAAACATCTAAAACTCATCACCAATCGGTCCCATCCGGAACCTGATTGGGGTCTCAATTTAGCATATGGTTAGCAAAGAAAGGTTCTCTCATTTAAACATTTTCACTTATTATTTTGAATTTCGAAACAGATAACGAAACAGAATTTTTATAAAAGGTAAGCTTGTTCTAGGTTTTGGAGGTTATTTATGTCGTATTTAAAAGTGCATAAGAGGAAGATTATTGGGAAGCAGATTCATGAGACAAAAGAAGATAAGGAAAAGAGGGAAAAAAGCGCAGAAATGAAAAAAGAAATAGAACAAGAGAAAGTAGAGTGTAAATATTTAGTGCCGGAAGCTAAAAATTGGGTCGAAACAGAATCAGTTACGGCAATTAAGGAAAAAATAAAAAATTGGCTTTCTTTAAAATATCCAGTTCATATTATTGGGCCGACTGGCTGTGGTAAAACAACGATGGCTTTACAAGTAGCCAAAGAACTAGGCGGGGCAGTAGCCTGGATCAACGGAGATGAAAGCGTGGCTACTACTGATTTAATTGGTGGTTATTCGCAGGTTGAAGTTACTTCTATCAGAGACAAATACATCCATAATGTCTTTAAGGATAAAGATATCTTAAAAGCAGATTGGGTTGACAATCCTTTAACTTTGGCCTGTAAATATGGTTATACTTTAATTTATAATGAGTTTAGCCGTTCCAAAGCAGTAGCCAATAATATTCTGCTTTCCATCTTTAGTGAGGGTATTCTAGAACTTCCTACTCAGTTTGGTGAAGAACGCTATGTAAACGTACATCCCCAGTTTAGGGCTATCTTTACCTCCAATCCTATTGAGTATGCGGGTATCCATAGGGCCCAAGATGCCTTGTTAGATAGAATGGTGGGAGTTTACATGGATTATTATGATCGGGAAACAGAAGCAAAGATTATTGTTGCTCAATCTGAAATTGAAGAAGAAAATGCTTTCTTAATAGTTGATATGTTAAGATCGTTAAGAGAAAAATCTCCCGAAGACTCGTTAGGCACAAGAGCAGGAATTATGGTTGCCCAAGCCTTAAAACTGGATAACAAATATGATAAACAATCTATAAAACAATTGCTGGCTGATGTAATAATTTCAAAAACAAAGAACATTCAACATTTCAATGAAAAAATAAAAATGATAGAAAAATTATGAGGTGGTAAAATGGATTTTTTGGAAATTAATGAAAAGGTCTATGAAGCAATAAAAGAAACGCTCCACAAAGAACCAGACAGTATTTCCAGTATTGAAAAAATTGATGAAGGTTGGTGTGTTGAGGTAGAAGTCTTAGAAAAAAAAGCAGTTCCTGAGACGTTTGACTTATTAAAGATCTTTGAATTTATTTTAGACAATAACGGGAAAGTTCAAGGTTTCAAACTACTCAAAAGAAAGCAAAGAGGGGACTAATGGAAATAGTCTTAAACGAAATAATCAGTTTAACAAAACATTGTCTGCACCTCTGTAACAATTCAAATATGGAAGAAATTGTTTTTTCTTATTTGCTGGATGCTGATGCCTTTGTCACCAATAACCTCGAGACCTGGAAAAAGAAATTTGAGGAAAGAGAAATAAAATGTCGGATTAAAAACCCTCATGAAACAAGAGAAGAGGAAAAAATTGTAGTCGATGGTTCCTCTTTAGGCCAGGATTTTGAGAAATGGGAGAAAAAATGGAGTAAGCAAAACCAGGTAGTTTGTATTTATAACCTTGACCAATTCGATCGTTCTATATTAACGCGCTTAGTTGAGAGTCATGACAAGATGATCCTTTCTATTGATAAAACAAGAGTGCTCTCTGATAAAAATCTGGAGACGGAAATAGAAAACCTTACCCCAGAAATTATAGATGATGTAGTTAAAAGAGAATTAAAAAATATTGTTTTATCTTTACTTTTATCGGAACCACTGTGTGGTACTGACCTAATCAAAATCCTTTACCAGAAATTTAAAGTATTTATCTCTCCAGGGATGTTATACCCCACCTTGCATGAACTAGAAAGGGGGGGGTTGTTGAAATGTGAGTACAAATTAAAAAATAAAATCTATAGTGTCCAAAAAAAAGAACAAGTCACTTTTATACTAGAAAAGCACAACGAAGTAAGTTCCTTATTATCAAAATTTTTGGTGAATGATTAAAATGGAAAACGAGAAAAAGTTAGAAAAAGAAAATGAAGAAAAATATTTGTATGTTTATGGAATAATTAATAACCAACATATTGAACTAGCTATAAAAGGACTAGAAGATAAGCCAATTGAAAAAATTAATTTTGAGGATATTTGTGTTTTAACCAGTCTTTATCCAAATTTGCATCCGATCCTAAAAGAAGAGTGGGCCCTGCAACATGCTGATACCTTGAAGAAAATAGCTGAAAAAACTACGGTTGTTCCCTTATCCTTTGGTGCTGTCTTTAAAGACCAAGAGATTTTAGAAAGAGTTTTATCAAAATCTTACCAAGCAATTAAGAATACCTTAAGATTAATTGAGAATAAGATTGAGTTGGGAGTTAAAGTAATAAAAAACCAAGCAGACGATCTACCTGAGGAATTGGTTCAGGAGATTTTAGAACCATTAAATAAACTTAGTATTAAAAGTGTTAAAGGAGATAATTTTAGTGACCGGCTTTTATTGAATTATGCTTTTTTAGTAGAAAAAAATAAGTTGTCCCAATTTTCTGAGGAGATAGCTAACCTGGAAAAGAAGTACCAAAATCTAAAATTTGTTTATACTGGGCCCTGGCCCCCTTATTCCTTTGTTAACATAAGAATTGCTGGTGGTTAAGTGTTTTTCATAGATGATTTAATATTAAGAGCCGCGAATATTTCCCTTAAGCCCTTTGATATGATATGGATATTGGAGTTAATGAGAGATTACTCTTTAAAGGAAAAATACAACCTTAAAATGATCAACAACCAGATAAAAGGAAACCGTTTGCTCTTTGAACTTGGTGAAATACGCGAAGAAGAATATACGGAAAAACACGAAAGGTTGTTAGAAGAACTGGAAAAAGCAAAAGAAATCATGGAAAATTTATCCGAGGATATTAGAATCCAAGAAGGTATATAAATTTGTGAGGAGGAGTTAAGATGGTAGATTCAATCGGCAGATTTCCCATAGGGAGATTTGCATTGGTGGGCGAAAGAAAAAAGAAATTTCTACAAAAGACAATTCAAAAAATGGAGCAATGGCGAGATGCAGCCAGAATAAATATATTCCAACAGAGAAGAAGATATAAACGCAAAGTAGAAAGCAACCAAGCTTTAATGAAAGCAAAAAAGGCAGGCAGATTGCCAAATCTTAATCCAAGCAGCAAACTTGATAATTTAGGATTTAAACCAAAATCTGTGCATAGGTATGAATTAACTCATTCTACAGTATCTTCAAAACCAAAATATTCCATTGTTAAACCAGCAGAAAGAATTTACGGGAACAAATGGAAGAAATTTGAAAAAAGGAGGAGGTGAATAAAATGGCAAACAGACCTGATAATGTAGGTCTGGTGGACCTTATTGACCGGATTCTGGATAAAGGATTAGTGATAAACGCTGACATCATGATATCTTTAGCGGGCACGGAACTTTTAGGAATAAAACTAAGATTAGCATTGGCAAGTTTTGAGACAGCAGCTAAATATGGATTGGCGTTTCCATCAGGTACAAACTTGAATGCTCCGGCTTGGAAAGAACTCGGCTGCGAAACTGAGGGCTGCCCAAAATGTGGAGAACGACTATTTAGCCAAAGTGAGAACTTTTGCCCTCAATGTGGTTGGGGAAAAGCAACCCTTAAACGAATGGAGGTGTTAACCGGAAATGAAAGCTAAAATTCAAAATGCAAAATTAATGCGTATTAATCAAATCTGGAAAAAACATAAGCCGCAGGGTTTAGGATTTAGCGACAACGACGTGGTTATTATTAACCTGGAAACAGAGGATGTTACGAGTTTTAACCAAAATTTTTATTGTAGATTAAAAGGCGATGGTACTTTGGGGCATAGCATTACAAAGGCAAGTGAAAAACGACAGGAAGAGCTTAGACATTTTATAAGGAGATACGTTAGTCAGGATGAAAAGTACAATATTATAAATAACCTAGATGCGTGGAAAGGAAAAGAGGTAGAAGTAGAAAAGATTAATGGTAGTTTTATTATAAAAATTTAGAAGGAGATTGAATAAATGGGAATTCAAGAAGATGTCCTGCAATATCTCTTGGCATATGGAAAGGAAAACAAGTATAAAATGGCCACTACATTAAAAATAGATGTAGGCGAACTAACAAAAGCCTTAGGAGCCTTAGAACAGCAGGGAAAAATAGAGATGAAAACTGGTAGGGTAATTCCTATAAAGGGAAATCCACCGAAAACCGAACAAGGTTTAGGTGAAGATAAACCAGAAGACCAGATAGAGAAATTTTTCATTTGCTTGAGTCAAGTTGAGTCAAGCCTTATTAATATCAAGGAAGCAAATGAAAAATCTTACTCAGACTAAGGATGAGGCGGAAGAAGACGAAGATAGAGTAGAAAAATGCGAGAGCGATAAACAAAGGACCAACAAAGACACCGTAGGAATAAAATTATGTATTATACTTCTCCAGTTGGAAAAGCTGAAATTGGGTTAGGAGTGACTAACGAGCTAAAGACACTTTCCATTTCCAGCAAAACTTCTGAGATCATTAAAATTAAAGGAGGATAAGAGAAATGAAAAAGAAAAAAGATGATGAAACCAAAAAAGGCATCATGGAAAGTTTTTTAGGGGGCATGCCTTCATCAGGAGATTTTTCTAAAGAATTGGCTACGACAGAAACTTTTCAAAATGAATTTAAAGAAATTGATAGAAAAATAGAAGAAAATCTAAGAAAAGGAGAAAAAAAGAAATGGGGATTTAAGGTGAATATTTCTGTCAGGCCAATAATCAAAGAAGTAAAAAAGTATACTTCGAAAGTAACTATTGGAGAAGATTATTCCTATGAAAGAAAGGGAAATAAACTAATTCTAGCGGTAAACGCCCCTCAAGAAAAAGTAATTTTAAAGATTAAAGGTAAAAATTTGTTACTTATTTCAGATAACTTTAAAAAAAAGATTGAACTGCCTGATTATTTCAAAGATGTTGGGAAAAAGCAGTACAAAAATGGTATTTTATTCCTTGAGTTGATAAAATGACAATCAAGGTCGATAGCGATAATTTGAAAGATGGATTGTTGGGATTAGTTATCGCGCTGGTTGAAATCATTAAAGAAGTTTTACAACGCCAGGCAATATATAGGCTCGAGTCTAACTCTCTAGGAGACGAAGATGCGGAAAGACTAGGCCTGGCTTTTATGCAACTAGATGAAACTATCGAAAAAATCAAAAAAGAACATAACATAGCGAAAACTGCAAACCAAATAAGAGCAGACCTAGATAATTTAGTCGATGATGCTATTAACAAATTAATTGATCCTATGTTATTAGAAGTAGAAAAGGAGCTGGAAAATGTCTGATGATGCTCTATATGTTTATGGTGTGGTGAAATCTGAATCCGATTCAGAGTGGAAGGAAACTGGTATTGAGGGAAAGAATGTTTACGTTTTCAACGGAAAAAAATTTAGTGCTTTGGTTCATGATTGTAAAGAAGAACCTTACAATTCTAAAGATTTCGAAAAAATCAAAGAATTGATTATCATCCATAATCGGATCTTGGACAGAGGCATAGAAGGTTTTGGGGGGGTCATACCTTTACGTTTTAATACTATCATCAAAAAGGGAGAAAATTCTTCAGCGCAAGATAATCTAAAAAAATGGTTCAGTGAGGAACAGGAAAGATTAGAAAAAATATGGAATAAAGTGAAAGGCAAAAGAGAATATGGTATAAGAATTTACTATAAGAGGGATAAATTGGTCCAAGAAGCATCTGAAAGCGAAGAGATAAAGGAAATTGAAAAAAATCAACAAGGAAAAGGCAGAGGCATGAGTTATCTTTTGAAGGGGAAAGAAAAGGACAAAACAAAGGAAATTGTCCAGAATAAAATCAACCGACTTAAGCAAGAGTTTTATGATGATGCTAAAAAATTTGCTGATGACATAAAAACTCAGAGATCTTTAATCGGTCTTGAGGAGGAAAAGGAGTTATTACTAAATTTATCTATTTTAACGCATGGTCAGCAAATATCTAAAATTAAAGAAGACTTGGAGAAAAGAATGGGGCAAAATTTTTCCTTTCAGATAGCTGGCCCTTTTGCGCCTTATTCTTTTGCGGAAGTATGAAAAGTAATAATGCTGGAGTTGTAGAATTAATAGACAGAGCCTTAAATAAAGGCGTTATTCTCAATGCTGATTTAGTAGTTACCGTAGCAGATGTTCCTTTATTAGCGGTAAATTTAAAATTAGCTTTGGCTAATGTAGAGACTATGTTAAAGTATGGAATGATGGAGGATTGGTTAAAACCGCTTTCGTTGGATGAAAAGAAGATGACACCCGTGAACTATCGCCAAAATCATCTCCTATCAAGCGTCACGGATGATGAAACACTAACTATTATTAAAAAAGAAGAATCGAGGTAAATTACTAGGTTATCCTGCTGACCAAAGAACGTGTAATCGTTTTTATACAGAACAGAAAAATCTAAAAACTGTTTTATTATAGAACAGTATATGGAACCCTTTGATATCTTCGAAGAATGGGACCTCTACGCAAAGAAAAAACAACTTATCGCAAGAGACGTCGACCTGAAGACATTCACTAGCTTTCATCAAACCACCGGTTTCGTACCGTATAACACGATCCCATCGAGGATCACGTCAAGATAGAAAAACACAATCTTTATATATTATGTAAGACGTATCTTACATTAGTGATAAAATGGATGTAGCAATTACAAAAATAAGTTCAAAAGGACAAATCGTAATACCTGCCCATCTACGGAAAGGTTTTTCCCAGGGCGAAGAGCTTCTTATTATTAAAAAAAGAGATCAGGTTATCCTCCAGCGGCTCAAAGGTTTGGATAAAAAATTCAAAGAGGATCTCGCGTTT
>Ga0315274_10015052_pt1 | contig 10964 bp, 10 predicted proteins | sample YL17G02_20_MG_FD_203700 | JGI IMG/M metagenome (GOLD analysis project Ga0315274, IMG submission 203700) | Sediment microbial communities from Yellowstone Lake, YNP, Wyoming, USA - YL17G02_20 | ecosystem: Environmental > Aquatic > Freshwater > Lake > Sediment | place: USA: Wyoming | collected...
TGTTCACGATCTCCGGCTACTATATGTAGTGTACAGCGCTGCACCCATTATCAACGGGTTCATTGTGGGCAGCGCCGGGACCTGTTTCTGGACCTTTTGCGAAGCTCAGGTGCCCTTTTCAGGCATTTCTGCCGGTTTCTATGTCCCCAACGTGATACGCTTACATTGCCTGGACTTGACATCCACTTCGCCCGGGTGTAGAACATGATGCGCGCCGGCCGGATGCCACCCGGCGCACCCCATAGGCTTCCTACGCCAGCGGTTCGCAGAGGAGGGATCATGAGCGCACGGCAAGCTCCACGGCAGCGAGTTCGCCAAGCCCTGATCATCTTTTCGTTCCTGCTCTTTCCGGTCATCATGAACTACCTGTCGCCCTACGTCATCATCGACGGTGCGTCACAGGGAATCATCAACGGCAGCTTTTTCCTTTGCCCTGATGTTCGTCTTGGCCCTGTTCGTGGGCCGACTGTGGTGCGGATGGGCGTGTCCCGGAGGCGGGCTTCAGGAGATCTGCTTCGCAATCACAGACAAACCAGCGCGCAGGGGCAGGCTCGACTGGATCAAGTGGTTCATCTGGGTGCCCTGGCTAGCCATCATTGCCCTACTGGCCATCTCGGCAGGTGGATACCGGCGGGTCAACCTGCTCCACCTCACCGAGAGTGGCATCTCGGTGACGCAGCCGTTCTCGTACATCACCTACTATATGGTGATCGGCATCTTTGTCGTCCTGTCTCTGCTTGCCGGACGACGAGCGGGTTGCCACTATATCTGCTGGATGGCTCCCTTTATGATCCTGGGGCGCAAGATCAGGAACGTGCTGGCCTGGCCCGCCCTGCGATTGCGAGCAGAGACAGACCGGTGCATCAACTGCAAGAAATGCACGGCTAACTGCCCCATGAGCCTGGATGTGAATGGCATGGTCCAGAAGAGGGCCATGGAGAACAGCGAGTGTATCCTGTGCGGGACGTGTGTCGACGTGTGCCCCAAGGATGTGATCCACTATTCCTTTAGCGCGGGCAAGTGACGGCGCTCGCTCACCGATCCGGCGGCTCAAGGCTGGGGACTGTGGCGGGTTCTCTTCTGGCATCCATCCGATGTCGCGCAACAGGACGGCGACCCTACGGAACGGTCCAGTGCCATAGGGTCGCCGAACCAGGCAGCGCCTACATCACTTGGCCAGGAGCAGCTATTGCGTCAGTGGATCCCCTTTCAACAGGGGCAACGGGTGAGGCCTGACCAGTATGCCGCCCTGTTCGTAGGATTCCATCGCGGCCCAGGTGTACTCCAGGGCCGCGAGGGCATCCCGCCCCGAACCACGCAGCTCCTCTCTCGGCACCTGGTTTGTCACGTCCTCAAGAAAGCCGTGGATCCGCCTGGGAAAGGTCTCGTCAAAGTCGGTGATCCCCGAGTCGGTCACCACCGGCGCTGGAGAGGAGCCCAACTGCACGTTTTCTGGATGAGCGGCGTCTGCCGGTCTGGGCGCAGGCCAGTAGGTCACTTTTTCGATGCAGTTCTCGATGCAAAAGGTGCCAACGGTCCCTGCCACCTCAATGCTCCACCATCCGCCCAGACCAAATGTGGCATCTCCACGCTGGCTGAGCAGGTACCCGACGCAACCATTGGCAAACCGCACGTTAATGCTGTTGATGGACAGCATGACATCTCCAGCCCGCTTCCGGAAGCTCGGCCGATCCACAAAGGCCTGGACGTGCGTAATGTCGCCGCAAAAGTAGCGCATGACGCTAAAGGGATGCGTCAGGAATGCCTTCATGTGAAAGTAGGGAAAGCCCTGTACGCGGGAGGATGCCACGGGCTGGTAGGTCGCCTCTCCGCCGGCAAAGCCCATCTTGTGCAGGCAGTAGACGAGCTCGCCAACCTCGCCATCTGCGATGTACTTTTTCGCTCTTTCAGCCGGCGGCGTGAAATAGTGGTTCAGGTTGCAGCCCAGGTAGACGTCCTTAGCGGCAGCCTTGGCCACCATCTCCCTCGCCTCGCGGACATCATTCGAGAGCGGCTTTTCCACCAGGACGTGTTTCCCAGCCTCCAGGGCCTCCATTGCTGGCTCATAGTGCCAGCTTCCGTTCTCATTCCCACCGGTACAGACATCCACGATGTCCAGTGCTTCGTTTTGGAGCATGTCCCGCACGCTATAGTAGGCCTTGACCCTGTGTTTTGCTGCCGCCTGGTCCGCACGCTCCTTGACAACATCGCACACGGCCACCAACTGCGCCAGCGGATCCTGTGCATGGCATCCTGTGTGACGCAGGCCGATGCCGCGCAGCCCAACAACACCAACTTTCAGCGCCATGTGTTCCTCCCTCCTGATGTACTGACCGGCTCGGCTCGCCCGAAAGAGAGCGCGGCCTGCACACCGCGCACTGATCTAGTACACACCGTACCTTCGCGCCGCGGGAGATGTGAGCCGGCCAGGCCGAGGGTTCCCCCGCAGTGCGCCAGCCCACGTGCCCACAGATAGGACTGGTACGAGCACATTTTACCACGCACAGAATGGGACGTCAATCCCCCGTGAAACCGGGGGGCTGCCCCTGGCGGCAGGTGTGACAGCTGCTCTGTCTCAGACGATTCTCCTATGCCTAGAGTCTGTTATGCACTTTCATGCCTGAGTATGGTATACTCAGGGCATGGCACGAAAAGGTTATCCGAGTGACGTATCTGACGACGAGTGGGCGTTTGTGGCGCCCTATCTGACCCTGATGAGAGAAGACGCGCCGCAACGGGAGCACTCCCTGCGCGAGGTGTTCAACGGCCTGCGCTACATTGTGCGCACCGGTATGCGCAGTGGCGCATGATGGCCAACGACCTGCCGCCGTGGCATACAGTCTATCAGCAGACGCAGCGCTGGCGGAAGGCTGGCGTGTTCGAGGACCTGGTTGGCGACCTGCGCATGCTGATGCGCGAGATCGACGGTCGGATGCCGCAACCGCGGCCTGCCATTCTGGACAGCCGGACGCTCCAGTCGAGCCCAGAAAGCGGCGGGCGAGCCGGCTACGATGGGCACAAGCGCCGCAAGGGCTCGAAGGTGCACCTGGCGGTCGATACCCTGGGGCAGTTGCTGGCGGTCCTGGTTACTCCGGCCAACGAGCAAGACCGGGCGCAAGTCGCTGCGCTGGCCCAACAGATCCAGGAGGCGACAGGCGGTTCCGTCGAAGCGGCCTTCGTGGACCAAGGCTACACGGGCGACCAGCCTGCGGCCGACGCCCAGGCGCATGGCATCCGCCTGGAAGTCGTCAAGCTGCCTACGGCCAAGCACGGCTTTGTGCTGCTGCCTCGCCGCTGGGTAGTGGAACGCAGCTTTGCCTGGATGGCGCGCTTCCGTCGACTGGCTCGCGACTACGAGCGATTGGCGGAGACACTGGTTGGGCTCCATTTCGTAGCCTCTGCCATGCTGATGGCGCATCGCTTCGTCACTTTCATGGTGCAGAATGCATAACACGCTCTAGATCGGCACCGAGCTGAATACGGCGACCTGCCCCCACGGATCGCCTCTTTCATCTATTCCTCGCCGTCGGGTGAGTTATGACCGAATTTCAGATGCGAGAACTTGACAGCTAACCACCATGGGGTTATAATCTCGTTACAATTGAACACGCTTAGAGCAAAGGTATCCCCAGGGCCCGGAAGCCAGGGATATAATGGGGGAAGACCGGTACAAGTCCGGCGCTGTCCCGCAACTGTAATTTCGCTGCCCTTGGCAGGGCGCGAGAAAGCCAGACTACCCGCCTTTGCTGAGCTCTGAGAACCTTCGCGGAAAGGGGTAAGGGCATAGCATAGACTATGGCTTTATCTCCTGACCAGTACCCTGGCAGGGGATTTTTGTGCCCCAAGCTCTTTCCGCCAGGAATGAGGGTTGGGGGTTTTGTTTGCCAACATACGAGCAGATTGGGCGACGCTCCCACTATCCACCATGCAAAACAAAGACATGCGGTGAAAAGTCAAGAAGCACTTTGACAGTTTCATGGATTCGCTGCCGCCATCGAAACGACGATAAGGCGTGTGAACAGATGCCAACAGGAAACGTCTCTTCCTGCGGTTCTGTTCAGTTACGTTGGGATGGTGTAGGTGACGCCCAGCGTCACCTACTGGAGTGAGCCGTCCTCCTGCAGGTGAGCCAGCGTCTGGGGCCTCACATAGGGCACGTTCTTGGTGAGCAGGGCATGCACCAGACGCACGAGTTTACGAGCGGTGAGGACGAGGGCACGCTTGTGCTGATACTTGGCTACTTCGCCGAACTTGCGCCAGTAGAAGGCCTTGTACTCCAGGTTGTACTGACGGAGGGTGTTGGCTCCCAAGACAAAGTAGTAGTGCAAGTACTGGTTGCCGACCTTGGTGAGTCGCGTGTTCTGAGATACCGAGTTGCCCGTGGAGCGCTTCTCCCCAGGTGATGCCCGCATATTGAGCCAGATGTTTGTGTTCGGCGAAGCGGGTGATATCGACGATCTCGGCCAACAGGCCGGCGGTGATCACGGCGCCCAGACCTTTAGCGGTGACGAGGGGATTGGGTACTGGGTCGATGTAGCGGGAGATGTGCTGGTCGAGCTGCCTGGTGAGGTGCTTGAGGAAGCGAATGTGCTCCCAAGCGCTGGTCATGGCTGCGGTGACCATCTCATCCATTTGCGGGTCGATGGGGTAGGAAGAGCGCAGTGCTTCACGGACCTGCCGAGCAGTAGCGGTGGGGTCGGCGAAGCGTCCTCGACCGCGATGGCTAATCAGGCCTACCAACTGGTGGTGAGTCATCTGGTGAAGTTCAGCGATGGTGAACTCGGTGAGCAGGGAGATGCTGGTCGCCCCGAAGAGGTCGGCGAAGGCCTTGACCCGCGACCAGTCGCTGCACTTGAGGAAGGCATACGCCTGGAAGCGCATCTTCTCGCGGGATAGAGCGCGAGACAGGTGAAAGCGATAGCGGGTCAGACGGCGCAGTCCCTGCCAGAAGTCGTCGGGCACATAAGAGAGGGACCACTCTCCGAAGCGCAGGCGGGCGGCGATGGCCGCTGCATCGAGCGGGTCATTCTTGGGCCGACGCAGCACGAGACCCTCGAACTTGGTGACGAGTTGGGGATTAGAGCAGACCCACTCCAGTTCCAAGGAATGGAGTTGGGGACAGCGACTCAGGTAGCGGTGGAAGGGGATCCACAGCATGCCCGTCGCTTCCCAACCGATCTCGGCGCGCTGGTAGCCCAAGTGAGTGGCCAGCTCGGCTAGGGTCGTCGCCGCAGCCTGTGTGCCTGGCAGATTGTTGGTCACGCGGAAACGTTCGACTACCTCGTGACCGTCGGCCTTATCCACCACGGAGAGGACGATCTCATCCAGGTGGACATCGGCTCCGATGCACAACGTTGCGTGGTTCACAAAACACCTCCTGCGGTGATGTCAGCCAGGGGAGAGCAGGTGGGTATCCCAGGGAACCGAGCAGAGCAACAGCCGCGGACGAACTACGTCCGCCTGCTATCAGAACTCTGGCGGCAGCCCTGAGCCGCACAGGAACAGCATGCGAGTTGGAAGTGCCGCTCGGCGTGGGCCACAGTCTTCCCTTTGAAGTCACCTCATGGTGCAACATGGAGGCCCAGAAGAGCCCACCTGACCGGCCTGAGTGCCTGGTCAGTATCCCTGGAATCCCACATCCTGACAAACATATTATACGAGGAGGACCTCAATGTTTCAGACAAAGAAAACCACATTCACAGCAATCGCCATCACCCTGATCGCCCTGCTCACCGGATGCGCGAAGGCTCAATCTGCCCCTACGACCACCCCAGTCGCTCCCATTGCCGTAGAGGACGACGTCGGGAACACAGTGACGCTTAACGCCCAACCCCAGCGCATCATCTCGCTCGCGCCCAGCCACACCGAAATCCTCTACGCGCTGGGCCTGGGCGACCGGATGGTAGGCGTGACTGAATACTGCAACTATCCGCCGGAGGCGGCGGAGAAACCAAAGGTGGGAGGCTTTTCCGACGTGGACCTGGAGCAAGTAGTGGGGCTGGAGCCAGACCTGGTGCTGGCGACCAGTCTCCACACGGCGGAGGTAGTTCCGGCACTCCAGGAACGGGGCATCGTGGTGTTTGTGGCCGACCCACAGACGGTGCTCGAAGTTCTGGAGACGATCCGCACCATTGGGCACATCACCGGCAAAGACCAGGCCGCCGAGGCGCTGATCGCCCGGATGCAGGAACGCATTGACGCGGTACAAGCGACGATCGGAGACGCACCTCGCCCCACAGTCTTCTGGGAACTGGGGCCAGAACTGTATACTGCCGGGCCGGGGTCTTTCCTCAACGACCTGATCCTCATGGCCGGCGGTGAGAACATAGCGGCCGATGCCGACAGCCCCTGGCCGCAATTGAACCTGGAAGCCATCGTCCTCAAGGACCCGGTGATAGTGGTGTTGGCGGATCACAACTACGGCGAGACGGCCGAAATGGTCACACAACGGCCAGGGTGGGGGAACATTACCGCGGTCAGAGAAGGCCGGATCATCGAACTGATAGACGACGACATCTTCTCGCGGCCCGGCCCGCGCATCGTCGAGGGGCTGGAGTTCCTGGCCCAAGCATTTCACCCGGACCTGCTCCAATGAGTCCATCTGGCAAGCAGACGGGCGCGAAGACGTCGCTGCCCGTCCATTCCCCCCAAAAAGACGTCGTCCGGCAGCGCCCCCGCGGGCGGGGACTGTTGCTGCTGGCAGGGCTGGTGGCTGTAGCGGTCACCGCGCTGTTGGGCGTGGCCTGGGGCTCGCTCTCTATTCCCCCGGCGACTGTGGCTGCTATGTTCTGGCGACGAGCGGTAGGGGAGATGACCGCTGTGCCCTGGCCGGCCGCCTGGGAGACGGTCGTCTTCGAGATCCGCCTGCCAAGGGTCATCCTGGCCGCCCTGGTGGGGGGCGCGCTCTCCCAAGCGGGCGCGGTGTACCAGGGGCTATTCCGCAACCCGCTCGCCGACCCCTACTTGATCGGCATCTCTTCGGGAGCAGGATTGGGCGCTACCGTCGCCATCGCTCTTGGCCTTCCCCTGCGCTGGGGCGGCCTGGGCGCGGTGTCATTGCTCGCCTTCGCCGGCGCGCTGGGAGCCACGATACTGGTCTACATCCTCTCCCGGACAGGCGGCCGCCCATCCGTCACTACGTTGTTGCTGGCCGGCGTGGCTCTGGGCGCGTTCCTCTCGTCGGTGGCGACCTTCCTGATGTTCCACGGCAAGGATGCCTTCCAAACGGTGCACATCGTCGGCTGGCTGATGGGCAGTTTTGCCCTCTCCAGCTGGGCCAGGGTGCGGCTGCTGGGCCCGGTGCTGGCGGTGGGCGGGGCGCTCCTGTGGGCTTACGCCCACCGGCTCAACGTGCTCCAACTGGATGACGAGCAGGCCCAACAGTTGGGCATCCCGGTCGAGCGCACCCGGCTGGCCCTGATCGTCGCCGTCTCGCTGGTGACGGCGACGGCCGTGGCAGTGAGCGGCGTCGTCGGTTTTGTCGGGCTGATCGTCCCGCACGCAGTGCGGCTGATCTGGGGACCGGATCACCGCTTTCTGCTGCCGATGAGCGTTCTCGCCGGGGCCGTTTTTATGATCCTGGCCGATGGGCTGGCACGCAGCCTGCTCTCTCCAACCGAGTTGCCGGTTGGGGTGGTAACCGCCTTCTGCGGCGCGCCCTTTTTCCTCTATCTGCTGCGCCAAAAGAGAAGGAACGTGCACTCGTGAGAGGGGCAAATCATGCTTCGAAAAACATTGCCGCGACTAGACGCCTCATGGCAGCCTGAGTTGTTCGCGCCGACCGATGGGCGGGTTATGCTGGAGGCCTGCCAGGTGACCTTTTCCTTCAACGGGACGCCAGTGCTGGACCAGGTGGACTTGCGGCTGGAAGCGGGAAAAATGATCGGCGTCATCGGCCCCAATGGCGCCGGCAAATCAACCCTGGTCAGGCTGCTGAGCCGCTCACTGACCCCGGCCGACGGCCGGATCTGGCTCAACGGCCATAACCTGAATCAGTGGCGGCCGGCGGAGCTGGCCCGCGTGCTGGCCGTGGTGCCCCAGGACCCGGAACTCCCCCCGGCGTTCACCGCATGGGAGATGGTCCTCATGGGCCGCACCCCTTACCTGGGCTGGATGGGCCAGGAGAGCGAGCACGACCGGGCTGCCGCCCGCCGGGCGATGGAGGAGACCCACATCTGGCACCTGGCCGACCGGCTCATCGGCCAACTCAGCGGCGGTGAACGCCAGCGCGTCGTCATCGCCCGGGCGCTGGTCCAGGAGCCCCGGGTATTGCTATTGGACGAGCCGACCGCGCACCTGGACATCAGCTATCAGGTCGAGATCCTCTCACTCATCGTCCGCCTGGTGAAGGGGCGCCGACTGGCAGCGCTGGCTATCTTCCACGATCTCAACCTGGCCGCGCAGTACTGTGACGAGTTGGTGCTATTGAGCCGGGGGCAGGTCGTCGCCCAAGGAGCGCCCGGCCAGGTGCTGACCGTGTCTCTGTTGAGGCAGGTCTACGGGACCGAGGTCGTGGTGGTGCCGCATCCCCAGAACGGGTTGCCGACGGTGCTCCCTGTGTACGTCTCCTCACCAGTCAACTGATCGTCTTTGGGATGGCCCTGGCCCTCGATCTTTTCGCCCCAAAGGGAATCACCAACTGATCGCCGCATGGCGCGAAATCTAGAGGACAGAAAAGTGTTGATGATTCAAGGTACCGCTTCCTCTGTGGGCAAAAGCCTGCTCATGACGGCGCTGTGCCGTATCTTTGCGCAGGATGGCGTGCGCGTTGCGCCTTTCAAGGCCCAGAACATGGCGCTCAACTCTTTCGTGACGCCCGAGGGACACGAGATCGGGCGATCGCAGGCGGTGCAGGCGGAGGCTGCCGGTATTCTCCCGCACGTGGATATGAACCCCGCCTTGCTCAAGCCCGGGGGAGAGGCCCGCAGCCAGGTGGTCGTCAGGGGTCGTCCCTGGGAGACGTTGACGGCGATGGACTATTACGAGCGCAAGCAGATCTTGTGGGAGCAAGTGACGGCGGCTCTGGCCCGGCTTCGGGAGCAGTATGAGTTGGTCGTCGTCGAGGGGGCGGGTAGTCCGGCCGAGATCAACCTGCGGGAGAGCGACATTGTGAACATGGCGGTCGCGCTTCACGCCGATGCGCCGGTGCTCCTGGTGGGCGATATTGACCGGGGTGGCGTTTTCGAGAGTCTCCTGGGCACGTTGATGCTATTGAAGGATGAGGAGCGTTGGCTGGTTAAGGGGTTGGTGATCAACAAGTTCCGCGGCGACGTGTGTCTCTTGGGGCGCGGTTTGGAGATGCTGGAGGAGCGAGCAGGCATGCCAGTGCTGGGCGTTGTTCCGTACCTGCACGATCTATATATCGCCGAAGAAGGTTCAGTGGCTCTGGATGGGTCACTGGCCAAGACTGCCCTGTGTGGCGAGATTGGCATTGCTGTGATCCGGTTCCCGCGCATCAGCAACTTTGGCGATTTTGACGCGCTGGCGCTGGAGCCGGGCGTGCAGGTGCGCTACGTCGGTACCGTACGGGAGCTGGGGCGACCCGACGCCGTGATTTTGCCGGGCACCAAGCACACGCTGGCCGACCTGGGCTGGCTACGTGGCCGAGGGTTGGATCGACGTATCGTTGACCTGGCATGGCAGGGGACTGCCGTCGTCGGCATCTGCGGCGGCTACCAGATGCTGGGACGGCGCATCTCTGACCCGGTGGGCGCCGAGTCGCCTGCGGGAGAGCAGGGCGTTGGTCTTGGCCTGTTGCTGGTGGTGACCGAATTCGCGCCTGTCAAGGCAACACACCAGGTGCAGGCGCGGACACTGTCGGGCCCGGGGAGTGGAGCGGAGGTTATCGGCTACGAGATTCACATGGGCTACTCACATCCGGCGGACGGCGCGGACTGGAACAGTCCGAACGTCCGCCCGCTGCTACAATTGCTGCAACGCAGTGGTCAGGCAGTGGACGCCCTTGATGGCACGGTAGATGACTCTGGCCGGGTGTGGGGGACCTACCTTCACGGCATCTTTGACAGCACCGACTTCCGTCGCGCCTGGCTGCGCAGCCTGGGCTGGTCGTTACCGGAGCAGGAGGTCGACCTGGCAGCGGTTCGGCAGGCGGCATACGATCGCCTGGCTGCAGCCGTGCGCGCGAGCCTGAATATGGATTCGCTGCGGCGGATCGTGGGGATTGGATAAATGCGAGCGATGTTGGGCAAGGGCGTCCCGTTTGTGTGCTCCTGGAGCGGCGGCAAGGACTCTTGTCTTGCACTCTATCGCGCGATGGGGGCAGGGGCGAGGCCTGTGTTTCTGCTGTCGATGCTGCGGGAGGATGGCGCGCGGTCGCGCTCGCATGGGCTGGAGCCGGGCGTCTTGCGAGCCCAGGCGTCGTCTTTGGGAATCCCGCTGTTGACCAGGAATGCGTCCTGGTCTGATTACGAGGCAGTTTTCATCGCGGCTCTACAGGAGTTGAAGGCAGCGGGCGTCGAGGCTGGTGTGTTCGGTGATATCGATCTCGAAGACCACCGGCTGTGGGAGGAGAAGGTGTGCGGCGCTGCTGGCATCGAGGCCTGCCTGCCGCTGTGGAAGATGCCCCGGCAGGCGCTTCTGGACGAGTTCCTCGCCCTCGGCTTTGAGGCGCTGATCGTCGTCGTCAACGGCGAGAAACTGGACGGTGCGTACCTGGACAGGACGCTCGACCGCGAGCTGGTGTGCGAGTTCGAGCACCTGGGCATCGATATGTCGGGGGAGGAGGGGGAGTATCACACCGTCGTCACGAGCGGCCCGATTTTCTCCGAGCCGCTGCGGCTGGAGGTTGGCGAACGAACCTTTCACGAGGGGTACTGGTTTCTGGACGTGGAGTGCAAAGTGTGAAACGTGATGCGTGTTCCGTGTCACGTTCAACACGCAACACGAAACACGCAACACGCAACACATTATTCGGAGGTACAATGTCTCTACTCATTCGCACGATT
>Ga0315274_10015053_pt1 | contig 10964 bp, 13 predicted proteins | sample YL17G02_20_MG_FD_203700 | JGI IMG/M metagenome (GOLD analysis project Ga0315274, IMG submission 203700) | Sediment microbial communities from Yellowstone Lake, YNP, Wyoming, USA - YL17G02_20 | ecosystem: Environmental > Aquatic > Freshwater > Lake > Sediment | place: USA: Wyoming | collected...
GGGGCGCTCGATGGCCGGGCCTGACGTGACGCGGATGCTCGTGCCCAGCTCGTTGGCGATGATGTGGGCCAGGGTCGTCTTGCCCAGGCCAGGCGGGCCGTAAAGCAGCACGTGGTCCAGCGCCTCGCCGCGGCCCAGCGCCGCCTGAATAAATATGCGCAGCGGCTCCTTGACCTTGTCCTGGCCGACGTAGTCCTCGAAGGTGCGCGGCCGCAGGCTGCCTTCGACGGCGTAGTCCTCGGGCACCAGGCGCGCCGAGACGATGCGCTCCTCGCCCGCGCCGTCGCCCGCCCCGTCCTCGTCGCCCCGCATCACGCCTCACCCCCGCGCCCCAGCACCTTCAGCCCCTCGCGCACCAGCGCCTCGGCCCCCGCCTCGACGCCCAGGCGCGATGCCGCCTCCTCCACTGCCTGCCCCGCCTCGACCCGCGAGTAGCCCAGGGCCGCCAGGGCCTCCAGCGCCTCGCCCAGGGCGTCCTGGCGCGCCGGTGTGGGCGCGGCGCGCCGCTTCCGGCCGCGGCCGGCCGAAACGCGCGGCGAGAGCCGGTCGCGCAGCTCGATCACCAGCCGCTGCGCCGTGCGCGGCCCGATGCCCGGTATGCCGTCAAGCGCCGCCGTGTCCTCGTAGATCACGGCGCGGCGGAACTCCTCCGGGCTTATCGCCGACAGCACTGATAGCGCCACGCGCGGCCCGACCCCCGACACGCTCAGGAGCTGCGTAAAAAGGTAGTGCTCGTCGCGGGTCAGGAAGCCGAAGAGCTGCAGGTTGTCCTCGGTGACGTGCAGGTGGGTGTGCAGGGCGACCGGCTCGCCGGCGGCCGGCAGGCGGCCCAGCGTCGACGCCGGCACGAAGACGCAAAAGCCCACGCCGCCGACGTCCACGATGACGTGGTCGTCGCCCGTGCCCGCGGCGCGGCCGCGCAGGAATGATATCATGATCGCGCCCCCCCGCCCCCGTCTCCGCCGCGCGCGTCACCATCGCGCGCGTCACCACGGCCGCCCGCGCCATCGCTCGCGCCGCCTTGGCCCACGCCGTCGCCTGGCGCGCCCCCGCCCGCCGCCGGGCGGCGGCGACCCGCCCCGGGCCGGCTATTGGCGCAGCAAATGGCCACCGCCAGGGCATCGGCGGCATCGTAGGGCGTGGGCGGCTTGCCGAGCCCGAGAATCATCTGGACCATCGACTGCACCTGGCGCTTCTCGGCGCGGCCGTAGCCGACGACCGCCATCTTCACCTGCAGCGGCGTGAACGCCGCGACCTCCACGCCCGCCTCGGCGGCGGCGAGCAGTACCACGCCGCGCGCCTGCCCGACCGCGAACGCGCTCTGCACGTTGCGGTTGAAGAACAGCTCCTCCACCGCCACCATGTCAGGGTCGTGGCGCCGCACGAGCTCGCGCACCCCGGCGGCGATTTGCCGCAGCCGCTCGGGAAGCGGCACCCCGGCCGCGGTGCGGATGACGCCGCTGTCAAGCGCCTCCATCCGCCCGCCCGCCGCGCGCACCACGCCGTAGCCGGTGGTCGCCGTCCCGGGGTCGATGCCCAGCACTACCACGGCTCCACCTCCCGGCGCGCTGTGGTTGGGGGGTCAGAGCTGCCACCACAACCTGCATGTCCTACCAGAATCGTCCCGGAATCGTGACTTCGCCGCGCCATGCCTATCTCCTGCCGCGTTCGGTGCCGCGCCCGGCGCCGCGCGCAGGCAGGACCGGGGGGATGCGCCGTTGAACATAATACCATTCAGGTCGAGAGGCCCCTGGTTCAGGTCGAGAGGCCCCTGGAAGGGCCCCTGGCGTTCGGGAGCGGTCATGACGGGAGGCGGTGGCGTGGTCAACATCTACCTGCTCGGGCTGGTCAGCCTGCTGAACGACCTCAGCACTGAGATGGTCTACCCGCTGCTGCCTCTGTACCTCACGTCTATTGGCGCCGGGCCGGCGATCATCGGGCTCATCGAGGGCCTGGCGACGAGCGTCGCGTACTTCCTGCGCGTGGTCTCGGGCTACCTCGCCGACCGCTTCGGGCGCCGCAAGCCGCTCGTGATCGCCGGGTACGCGTGCGGCTCCGTCTCCAAGCTGCTCCTTTACGCCGCTGCCTCGTGGCCCGGGGTGCTGGCGGCGCGGCTGGTAGACCGCTTCGGCAAGGGCGTGCGCACCGCCCCGCGCGACGCGCTGATCGCCGAGGCGGTGCCCAGGGGCCGGCGCGGCAGCGGCTTCGGGCTGCACCGGTTCTTGGACACCCTCGGCGGGGTGGCCGGCGTCCTGGTGGCAATCGCCCTGCTTGGCGGAAGCACCGTGGTCGTGCGCAGCATCTTCCTCTGGGCGGCAGTGCCGGCGGCGTTGAGCCTCATCGTGCTGGTCTGGGTGCGCGAGACGGGCCGGGCGCGGGCGGCGCGCAACGGGGCGCTCGACGACCAAGCGCCCGTAGGGCCCAGGCCGCGGCCGGTCTCGCCGCTTCAGGCGCTCACCGGCTGGGGCCGCCTCGACCCGCGGACGCGCGCGTTTCTGATCGTGGTGTTCCTGTTCGGGCTCGGCAACCCGACCGTGCAGTTCCTGCTCCTGCGGGCAAGCTGGGCCGGCTTCGCGCCGGCGACCGTGCTCCTGCTCTACCTGGCCTACAACCTGGCCTACCTGCTCGTCACCTACCCCGCCGGGCGGCTGTCCGACCGCATCGGGCGCCGGGCGCTGCTGGTGGCGGGCTACAGCTTCTACACCCTGGCCAGTCTCCTGCTCGCGTTCGCGCGCGGATGGGCGTTCTGGCCGCTGTTCTGCGGCTTTGGGCTGTACATCGGCCTCACCGAGGGCGTGGAGAAGGCGCTCATCGCTGACGCGGCCCCGCCCGAGCAGCGCGCGACGGTGATCGGGCTGCACGCCACCCTGACGGGCATCGGCGCCCTGCCGGCTTCGCTCCTGGCCGGGTTCCTGTGGGCGGCGTTCGGCCCCCAGGCGCCGTTCCTCGCCGCGGCCGCCCTGGGCGGATGCGCTTCCCTGGCGCTGGTGTTTGTGCTGCCGCGCGGGCGCTAGCGCCGACGCATACACCTCGACGACGAGCAAGTTGAAATATAGGCAAGGAAGGTCAGCAACGCGCAAACGCAGGTGGGAGTACGACGCGGGCGATTGACTACTCGGCGAGACCTTCTAGGGACCGGGACACTGCATCATCGCCCAGGAGGGCGATGCCCTTCTCCAGCCGCTGCCGGTCCTCGGTCAGAAGGTCCGAGACCTTGATCGCCGTGACCTCCTTCAGGCGCGCGCCCGGCCCCGGCTTGCCCCAGAACACGGCGACGCGCCCGTCGCGGATGCCCAGGTGGCGGTAGTACGTGTCGTCGGTGCAGTAGCCGTCCTCGCGGCGCTCCAGGACCAGCGTCTCGCCGGCCCCGCCGGTCTCGCCCGCCCCGCCCTCGCCGCTCACCACGCGCCAGCCGGGGTACAACCGGCGCAGCTCGCGCGCATCGGCGGCCGCCATCCACGACGCCACGTGACGCTCCTCGGTGTGCCCGCACGCCTTGAAGTAGGTGCGAAAGACTATCTGCACGCGAACCGGCCCGCCCGCCGCGCCCACTGCCGCCCCGCCCGCGGCCTGCCCTGCCACCGCCCCGCCCGTGCTGAGCTGGGCCGGCCTGGCGGAAGGCGCCGTGGACGACGCGGGCCCGTGCAGCAAGCCCACCGCGCCCGCGACCAGAAGGACCAGGGCACACGCGGCGACGGCCACCAGTATGCGCCCGCCACCGGCCCGCCCGCCCTCGCGCCCGCCACCGGCCCTCCGCCCGTTCCCGCCCGCCGCCGAAGCCACCACGCCACACCCCCACCGGCCACCTGCTTATTCAGGCAGTATGCCCCACGGCCGGCGGGGATATGCGGTTTCCCGCGTGACTCCCGGCGCAGCGCGACGCGGCTTCCGGGGCGGCTCGCGGCACGGCGCGGCGCCCGGCGTCAAAGCCGGCGCCCACCTACGCCTCCAGCTTCGCCAGCACCTCGTCGGGGATGTCGAAGTTCGCGTAGAGGTTCTGCACGTCCTCGTGGTCCTCGAGCGCCTCCATCAGGCGCATCAGCTTCTCGGCGTCGCCGCCGCCGACAGTCACCGTCGACTTCGGGATCATCGTTATCTCGGCCTCAAGCTTGCCGACCCCAGCGGCGACGAACGCCTCGCGCACCGCCTCAAGCTGCTCGGGCGCTGTAACGACGGTGTAGGTGTCGTCCTCGCGGCGCAGGTCGTCGGCCCCGGCCTCCAGTGCCACCATCATCAGGTCGTCCTCGGACTTCTTGGTGTCGGCCGCAATGATGGTGAGCGTGCCGCGCTTGTCGAACATCCACGCCACGCAGCCCGACTCGCCGAGGTTGCCGCCGTGGCGGCTGAACAGGTGGCGCACGTCAGACGCCGTCCGGTTGCGGTTGTCGGTCACGATGTCGAGCAGGATGGCGACCCCGCCCGGGCCGTAGCCCTCGTAGGTGAATTCCTCGATGTTCTCCTGCGCGCCCTCGCCGCCGCCGCGCTGGATGGCGCGGTTGATGTTGTCCATGGGCAGGTTGTTGGCGCGGGCCTTCTGAACGGCGAGCTTGAGCCGGAAGTTGGTGTCGGGGTTGGGACCGCCCCGGCGCGCGGCCATCAGTATCTCACGCCCCAGCCGCGAGAACACCTTGCCCCGCTTGGTGTCCACCGCGGCCTTGCGGTGCTTGATGTTCGCCCACTTGGAGTGACCAGACATGGTGCATCCTCCTCCCGGCGCCGGGCTCCTTCGCCCGGGCGCCCCCAGCGAAGTGCCAGAAGCTCACCGGCACGCCTGGGGGTCGAACGCGGGAGGAGGTTTGCGCTTATGCTCGCTGGCCGCGATGCGCTGGTCGATCAGCGTGCGCACCTCGGCCGGCGCCTCGCTGGTGAGGAGGTAGCGGTCAAGCATGGCGTAGGTGAAGCCGAGTTCGCCCTCGTCGGTCTGGCCGGGGTACAGCCCGGCCGACGGCGGCCGCTCAATGACCGCGGCGGGCACGCCGAGGTGGCGCGCCAGGGCGACGACCTCGCCCTTGGTCAGCCCGCCGATGGGCGCGATGTCCACGCCGCCGTCGCCATACTTGGTGAAGTAGCCGACGGTAAGTTCGTCGCGGTTCGAGCTGCCGACCACGAGGTGGTTGCGGCAGTTGGCGAAGTAGTAGAGGGCGGTCATCCGCAGGCGGGGCTTGAGGTTGGCCAGCGCCACCCGCCGGATCGCCTCGCGCGCCGTCCCGCCTCCGGGGACGCGGCACGCGGCCCCGGCCTGAACCACGCCAAGGCAGGCGACCAGGGCATCGTAGGCGGCATCGAGCGTGACCACCGTCAGGTCCAGGCCGAACCGCTCCACCACCAGCCGCGCGCGTTCGAGGTCGGCGGGGTCAGTGTGGCAGGGCAGGGCCAGGCACGTGACGCGGCCCGGCAGGGCGCGCGCGCACAGGGCGGCGGTGACGGCGGAGTCCACGCCGCCGCTCACCCCGACCACCGCCCCCCGCGACCGCGCCGCCGCGACGCGGTCAGCGATCCAGGCCTCAAGGCCAGCCGCCAGAGAGGCCGGGTCCACCGCCACTGCCACCACCGCCCTCCATGCTCGAAGCCTCGCCTCACCCTCAATTCTAGCACACCGCCCCGGCGCAGGCAATGACGGCGCGGTGGGCGTGGGCGTGGCCGCCATTCAAGGGCCGTGCCTCACCCGCCGCGCCGGTAGCCCTCGACGTCAACGGCAACGTGGGCGAACCCGAGCCGCCGCAGGGCGGCCGCCACCTCGGCGCCGTGGGCGAGGAAGGCCGGGGCGTCCCGGGGGTCGACCTCGACGCGGGCCACGTCACCGTGGTGGCGCACGCGCAGGGGCCGTACAGGCAGGCCCGCCGCCCCGCGCGGCACAAGCCCCATCTCCAGCAGCACGACCTCGGCCGCCTCAACCTGCTCAAGCCGCTCCCTCGTTACCGGCGTGCCGTACGGGATGCGCGCCGCCAGGCAGCTCTCTGCCGCCGCGTCGTGGTTTGGCAGGCCGAAGTGGCGCGCGAGGGCGCGGATGCGCGGCTTGTCCAGGCCGGCTGTGGCCAGCGGGCTCAAGAACCCCCGCTCGGCCACAGCATCGCGCCCGGGCCGCCAGTCACCAGCGTCGTCGGCGGTCGAGCCCTCGACCACGCAGCCCAGGTCGCGCCGCGCGACCAGCTCAAGGAGGGCGTCCCCAATCGCCCGCTTGCAGTAGTAGCAGCGCTGCCGGTCGTTGGCGCGGAACGCGGGGTCGTCGAGCTCGCCGGTGTCAACGAAGGTGTGTTCGAGGCCGAGGTGCCGGGCCACCACGAGCGCCGCTGCCGCGTCAGCAGCGGCGTGCACCGGTGAGCGTGCCGTGGCCAGGAGCGCCCTACGGCCGAGGGCCTGCTGCGCCGCGACCGCCAGCACGGCACTGTCGACGCCGCCGGAAACAGCGACCACCGCCTTACCCTGCGCCGACAGCAGGCGGCAGACGCGGTCGAAGGCCTCCAACGCCGACCGGAGTTGGGCATCTCGCGTCACGGCCCTCTTCACCTCCCCGCTGTCGCCGGCGGGCCAGCCGGCCGGCCCGTGACCGACCACTCCAGCATCTCGGATGCGCCGCCCAGCGGGTGCAGCGGGCCCAGCTGGCCCACCACGCGCAGCACGAGCGGCTCCGCCGTCCCGCCCGCGATGCGGTAGGCGCGCACCCGGGCGTGCACCCGGTCGCGCACTCGGCCGCCTGACTCGTCGAGCGCCACGATCACGTAGGCGGCCCCAGGGTATGCCGCGCGCCCGATGTCCTCGCGCGACGGGACCGGCTCACCGCCCGGGTGCGAGTGGTAGATGGCCACAAGGTCTTCGCCCTGCCCAGGCGCGGCGCAGATGGCGCGGTAAACGTCCTCCGGCCGCACTTCGAAGCTCGTCGGGCTGGGCCGGTCGTTTGTCGCCGGCGCCACGCGCAGGACGCGCCCGTCCTGGCCCAGGAGCAGCCCGCACGCCTCGTTGGGCCACTCCCGCCGCGAGTGGGCGACGATTGAATGAAGCTGCCGTCTTGTTATCGTGAGGCATCCTTCCCCCGCCACACCCAGCCCTCCCGCCCCAGGGCAGAAATCTCCACTACCCGCCAGCGTCAGGTCAAGCGTCGTACTCCGGCCGCCCGGCCGTCACCGCCGTGATCTGCGGCTCGTCGCCGCACGCCGGGCACGAAGGGTTGCGCGCGACGCGGACGCGCGTGAACTCGGCGCCGAGGCCGCCAAACAGCAGAAGCTCGCCGCAAAGCGGCGTCCCCACGCCCAGAATCAGCTTGACCGCCTCCAGCGCCTGCAGGGCACCGATGACGCCGGGCACGGCCCCGAGCACGCCGACCTCGGCGGTGCCAGGCACCGCCCCTGGCGCGGGCGGTGCCGGGAACAGGCACCGGTAGCACGGGCCCGCCCCGCGAACGAAGGTCGCGAGCTGCCCGTCAAACCGCAGGACGCTGCCGTGGACCCACGGTATGCGCAGGATGGCGCACGCGTCGTTGATCAGGTAGCGCGACCCCAGGTTATCCGTCGCATCCACAACCACATCGTATTCGCGCAGGAGCTCGATGGCGTTCTCCGGCGCCAGGGGGTGCCGGTGCACCCGCACCGAGACGTCGGGGTTGAGGGACTCCACGGCGGCGGCGGCCGACTCGGCCTTGGCGCGGCCCAGCGCCGCCGTCCGGTGCATGATCTGGCGGTTCAGGTTGGAGAGCTCAACGCGGTCGCCGTCGACCACGCCCAGCGTGCCCACCCCCGCCGCCGCGAGGTAGAGCAGCGCCGGCGACCCCAGCCCGCCCGCGCCGACCACCGCGACGCGCGCGGCCAGGAGGCGCTCCTGCCCGGCGCGCCCAAGCTCGCGCAGTCGCAACTGCCGCTCGTACCTCTCTTCCTGGTCGCCACGCATGGCCCCGCACCCCTCCCCCTCGACATGGCGCTCGCTCCCCTCCCCGACTTGCCCCACTCGCCCGGCTCGCCTCATTGATTCCCCCCGCCAGCCGCCCAATCCTGCCGCATCGCCGGCGACACTATTGACCACCAAGCCTCCCGCGCGGTACAATATGGTATGGCGCCCATGGTCGAAGGAGGCACAAGTTGCAGTTCATAACCACAAACATCCGCATCAACCGCAGCGCTCACCGCAAACTACGGTACATGGCCGCCGAACGGGGACGTAGCATGGCCGAGCTCGTGCGCGAGGCCGTGGACGAGTTCCTCACCGGCGGCGACATGGGGCTGGCCGCCACCGAGTTCCGGGGCGACCCCATCTTCTTCGCCCTGGGCCCCGGCCGCCCCCAGGCCCTGCGCCCGCAGGACAAAGGCTGGCGCGGCACCGGCCCGTGCCGCGACGGGCACCCGCGCCGCAGCGCCCCGGCCCGCAACTCCGCACGCGACCGCGACCCGGCCCGCGCCCCGGCACGCGACCCGGCCCGCAACTCCGTGCGCGACCCAGGTTCCGGCACCCGCGCCGGTGAGGCCGCCGCCGCGCCGCGGCTGGGGGGTGGACTGCTATGAGGGTCTTCATCGACGCCTCGGCGCTCTTGGCGCTGGCCGACCCGGGGAACGACGGGCACCACGCCGCGGTGCAGTCCCTGCGCCGCCTCGACCCGCCGCCGGCCCTGATCACGACCGACTTCGCCCTCGCCCAGGCGCTGAGCGGGATGCACGCCCGGCACGGCCGCCCAGCCGCGGAGTTGCTCCAGCGCAGCATATCGGCCAGCCGTGCCCTGCGCGTCGCCCACGTCGACCCCGACCTGTTCCGCGCGGCGTGGAACCTCTACGCCAGCCCCGACTGCGCCGCGCTCGACTTCGGTGACTGTACGAGCCTGGCCGCCGTCAGGGCCCTGGGCCTGCGCCACGCCATGACGTTCTCCGCCTCGCCCTGGGTTGAGGCGGTGGCCGGCCTGCGGCGCCTGCCGGCGACGGCTGCCGGCGCCCACCGGTAACGGCGGCGCCCTGCCGCGTCCATTGGCGCTCCACGAGCGGGGGCCTGGCCGCCGGCGGCCGGCCCCCCCCCCGGTCCGCCGCCCCCGCCCGCCCTTCCCAGGACTCAACTCGCCCCTGGTGCAGGAATCGCCCCCCGCCGCGCCTAATCCTTAGGCACGCGACTCAGAGGGGGCTTGAAACGTGGCCGGCAAGGTGTATCTCAACGGCGAGTTCGTCGACAAGGAGCGGGCTGTGGTCTCTGTCGAGGACCGCGGGCTACTGTTCGCCGATGGCATATATGAAGTGATCAGGGTATACGAAGGCGCCCTCTTCCAGTGCGCGGCGCACCTCGACCGCATGTGCTACGGCGCCCGCGAGCTGGAGATCGAGCTGCCGCTGGACCGGGCTGGGCTTGAGGACATGTTCTTGCGCCTCATTGCGGCTAACGGCTGCCGCAACGGCTCGGTGTACGCGCAGTTGACCCGCGGCGTCGCGCCGCGCAACCACCTCTTCCCGGAGGGGGCGCGTCCGACCCTGTTCGCCTTCACCCAGGAGGTGGCCAAGGGGGTCGACCTCGCCCACCCGCCGCAGCCGGCGCCGGCGATAACCGCCCCCGACAACCGCTGGGGCATCTGTTACATCAAGACGGTGGGGCTCCTGCCCAACGTGCTCGCCCGCCAGCAGGCGCAACGGGAGGGGGCGCGCGAGGCGCTCCTCGTGCGCGACGGGCTGGTGACCGAGGGCACCAGCTCCAACGTGTTCGTGGTCAGCGGCGGCACCCTGTACACCCACCCCCTGGCCAACATCCTGCCCGGCATCACGCGGCGGGTCGTGCTCGACCTGGCGGCGCGGGCGGGCATCGCGGCGCGCGAGGAGGCCGTGCCCCTGCAGCACCTCAGGCGCGCCGACGAGGTGTTCATCACCGGGACGATGACCGAGCTGCAGCCGATCGTGGCCGTGGACGGGCATGAGGTGGGTGACGGGCGGCCGGGGCCGACCTGGGCCCGGCTGTACGAGGCGTTCCGCCGGCTCGTGTCACGGGAGCACGGCGTGCCGGCCTAGCCCGGGCCGGGCACGGGGCCGGGGCCACGCGCCAGGTACTGCAGGGCGACCCCGGCGGGCCGCGAGCGGCGCGGGTCGGACGCCCACGACCGCAGAAGCGGCAGCACGGCCTCCGGGTGGCGCCGGCCCAGGCTGCGCAGGGCCGCCGCCGCGGCGCGCCACACGTAGCGGCGGTCGTCGCCGGCCAGCGCCGTCAGCGCCTCGAGCGCTTCGGGCAGGTGGTGCGCGGCCTGGGCGGCGGAGAAGGCCATGGCCACGTTCCACCGCGCCTGTTCGTCGTCGTACGTCCCCCACGCCTTGAGCTTGGCCAGCGTCAGGCACGGGTAGTAGCGCAGCATGCCGTCGCCGATGGCGAACGGCCCCAGGTTACGGCGCACGTAGGGGTCCCGGTCGCACAGCAGCCGCCGCAGGAGGTGCATCAGCGCCGGGCCCCAGGCGAGCACGCGGAGCCGCCCGGCATAGCGCACGGACACGGCCACCGCCCGCCGCACGCGCGCCGAGGGGTGGCCGGCCCAGTCCTCAAAGACCGCGTAGGCGCGCTCGAAGTGCGCCGCCAGGAGCAGGCCGCCGAGCACCGCGGCCGTCTCGCGGGCGATCCAGTCTTCGTCCTCGGCCAGGGCCAGGATCACATCGTGGGCGGCACCGGGGCGCGTGTCGTAGCCCGTCGTGGCCAGGAGCCGGCAGGCGGCGGTGCCCGCCGCAGCGACCTGGGGCCGCGGGTCCGCCCGCAACGCCAGGGCCCGCGCGGCCACATCCTTGTCCGCCCACGGCCCCGCCAAAAGCGACTCCGCCGCCGCGCCGGCACCGGTTCCCGCCACGGCAGTCGCGTCAAGCATGGCCACAGAAGCCCCCCTCCCCGCCACTGAAACCTCCCGGCGATCAGCGCGACCGGCCATCGAAGCGCCCACGGCACCGCCCGGCAAGCTACGGCGCGCCCGGCAGACTCTCCCCCGCCCCCGGCTGGCGCCCCCCCGGCCCCGGCGGCCCCGGGGCCGGCCCGTG
>Ga0315274_10015054_pt1 | contig 10964 bp, 8 predicted proteins | sample YL17G02_20_MG_FD_203700 | JGI IMG/M metagenome (GOLD analysis project Ga0315274, IMG submission 203700) | Sediment microbial communities from Yellowstone Lake, YNP, Wyoming, USA - YL17G02_20 | ecosystem: Environmental > Aquatic > Freshwater > Lake > Sediment | place: USA: Wyoming | collected...
AACGGGGTAGGCGCGGTCGCGACAGGCGTGGTGGCGGTGATCATCGCCTACACCAAGTTCACGCACGGGGCATGGATCAGCATCTTGGGCATTGGGTTTCTCACATACTTCTTCACCGTCATCCGCCGCCACTACCGCCGGGTGGACAGACAGTTAGAGGTCACCCCTCCGGTCAAGGCACCGACGGGCCCCCAAGAGGCTCGCGAACACGCGCAGGTGGTGCTGGTGCCCGTGGACGACGTGAACGAGGCCGTTCGCCGGACCGTAGAGTACGCGCTCACCGTCTCAGAGAACGTTACAGCTCTCCACGTCAGCGACGACGCGGCCGATGCCGAGAAGATACGTCAGCACTGGGAGGAAGTCATCCCTGAAGTCCCCATCGTGATTATCGAGTCGCCCTACCGTTCCTTCATCGCTCCTATCCTGGCCTACGTCGACGCCATAGACCGCTCCTACCCCGGCGAGACTGTCACGGTGATCCTGCCCGAGCTTGTGCCCAAGCACTTCTGGCAGGGCATCCTGCACAACCAGTCCGCCATACCCCTCAAGAGGGCTCTCCTCACAAGACCCAATACAGTCGTCGTCGGCATCCCCTACCGTCTCAGGGGCTAAGCGGCGACCCCGGTGGCAAGCAACGCACGTGGCGACCTGAAGGTCGCCGCTACGAGGGAGGCAACCGCGTTATGCGCCCGTGGCATGGTGTAGGGGACGGTGGGGAGGAATCTCCGTAGGGGCGAGCTTCCCCGCCGTAGGCGGGTCCGCCTCTGGCGGAAGCTCGCCACGGGCTTCTCGTGAGGCAACGCACGTGGCGACCTGAAGGTCATGAACTATTTAGGTTGCCCCAGATTCACACAGATAAAACACAGATTCCCAGGCTGGCGGAACCTATTGCGGGCAGTCTGTGTCTGTCTGTGCCCATCTGTGGCTGATAGTTCATTTCGTCTATGGCCAGAAGGTCGCCGCTACGAGGGAGGCAACCGCGTTATGCGCCCGTGGCATGGTCATGAAGGGCGCTAGAGGCTCCCCTAGCGATCATCAGCCGGCCAATTGGCCGCACGTTCCGCCGTCCGACTGGCAGTAGGCCTTATAATGTATGTGGCCTACCCGCGATCCATCGGCCTCTCGGCGACGGTGGGCACGCTGCCGAGGCGGGTAGCGCACACCCGCTGAGGTGGGTCCGGAGAATCTCCGCCGATGCGTGTCATTCTCTATACCGGCAAGGGGGGCGTGGGCAAGACCAGCGTCGCGGCCGCCACCGCTCTGCGGGCCGCCCACCTGGGCTACCACACCCTGGTCATGAGCACCGATGCCGCCCACAGCCTGGGCGACAGCTTCGACATGCCCCTGGGCGGCGAGCCGGGCGCTATCGTAGACAACCTCTGGGGCCAAGAGCTGGACGTCTTCCGCGAGATCGATCGCCACTGGGGCACCCTCCAGGACTGGCTGAAGGTGCTCATGGCCTGGCGCGGCCTGGACGAAGTGGTGGCGGAGGAGATGGCGGTGCTTCCCGGCATGGAGGAACTGGCCGGCCTCCTTCACCTCATTAACTACTGCGACCAGGGCGAGTACGACGTCATCGTCGTCGACTGCGCGCCAACGGGGGAGACGCTGCGCCTCCTGAGCTTCCCGGACGTGGCCCGCTGGTGGATGCACCGCATCTTCCCCCTTGAAAGGGTGGCGGCCCGCATCGCCCGGCCCGTCCTGCGCCGCGTCACCGACCTGCCCCTTCCCGACGACGAGGTCTTCTCGGCCGTCAAGGAACTCTTCGCCAAGCTAGAAGACATGCGTAGCATTCTGACGGACCCCACCACGTCCTCGGTGCGACTGGTGCTCAACCCGGAGAGAATGGTTATCAAGGAGGCCCAACGCACATTCACCTACCTGAACCTGTACGGCTACGCCACCGACCTGGTGGTCTGCAACCGCGTCATCCCCGAGGCGGTCAGCGACAGCTACTTTCAGGCCTGGAAGGAGACGCAGGAGCGCCATTACCAGCAGGTGGAGGAGGCCTTCGCGCCTTTGCCCATCCTTAAGGCGCCCCTCATGGAGCAGGAAGTGATGGGGCTGGCCATGCTGGAGCGATTCGGGGAGGCGGTGTACGGCACCCTGGACCCGACCGCTGTCCTCTACGAGGGCCAGATCCACCAGATCCGTCAGGAGGACAGCCAGTACGTGCTGACCCTGACCGTGCCCTTCGTCACGAGGGAGGAGATCAGTCTCTCGCAGGTGGGAGACGAACTGGTGGTACAGGTGGGCAACTTCAAGCGCAACATCATCCTGCCCCGGGCTCTCGCGGGCATGGAGAGCCGGAGCGCCAAGCTGGAGGGCGAGCGGCTGAGCATCCGTTTCGCCCGGTCGGAATCGTGAACTCCCACCCGCAGAAGGAGGCCACTGTGGCGGAGAAGTTCTTTGAGTGCGAGTACTCGCCAGAGGAGGGCTTTAGCCTCCGCATCCGCAAGCCCGTCTTCCGGGCCTTCTCCTCGGAGGCCCGGGGTCACGTCCTGGAGGCGCGACGGGAAACGCTGCTGGCCCTGCGCAGCATGGTGGAGGCGGCCCTGGAGTGCCTGGAGAAGAAGGAGGGCGCCCGCAGCCGGCGACGCCGCCGCATCGATGTCGAATAAGGGCTAGCCTCCGCCGGCCAGGAGACGGTCCAGGTCAGCCTCGCTGGTGATACGGGCCGCGGTGTGGATGAAGTCGCCCAGGGAGCTGCTGGTCTGCCGCAGCTCCTCCAGCTTGGGACCGATAGGGCTGCTGGAGGCCGGCGTATCGGCGTAGAGGCCGTGGAAGGCAAAATACGCCTGGTTGATGCGCCGGATGAAGTAGCCGTGGTCAGTCAGGAACCGGCGCTTCTCCTCCATAAGGGACTCCGCCTCCGCCACCTTCCCCTCGGCAAGCAGGCGGTCAACCTCCCGCCTTAGTTCCCTCATCACCCGATTTAAGTCGATCCCGGGGCTAGGCGTCGGCGTTTCACCCGCACCCGCCTGTCCGACAGGCAGGCTTGCCGACAGGGGGTAGCGCTCCGCCACCAGCGCCCCCAGCTCGCGCCCGGCGATGTTGGCCACGGTCTCATTGATGGTGGCGAGGGCAGGGTCGCTGAAGTAGCGCGAGCCCAGGGGGCGGAAGAAGAGGTACTGATGCAGCCACTCGTGGGCCACCGTCTCCAGAAGATGGCTGTAATCGGCCTCGGGGGGCAGGGCACTGGGATAGGTCCCCACGCCGCCAACGCCGACCACCAGGGCTGACACCCCCTTGGCCTCCCAGCGCTGCTCCACCTTCTCGATGTCCTCCGGGGTGAGGTCGCTCCTGAGGAGGCGGGTGCTCTCGAGGTAGATACGGTCGCGGGGCGAGATGGCCAGCACTCGGGGCGGCGCCGCAAACTCAAAGTCGATGGGCGGGAAGAGCCACCGCGCTTTGGGGAATAAGGGGAAGGAACTCTCCAGTCCCACGTCCTTGGCCACGCGGGACACCCGCTCCTCCAGGACGGCCTCCACGGCGTTCTCCAGCCGGTCTCGCTCGCTGCGGAGCGCCGCCAGCTCCTCAAGAATGGGAGAGTTCACCCAAGATATCTGGCCCGCCTCGCGCTCCAGCGACGCGATCTCGGCGTTCAAAGCCAGGAACCGCTCCAGGTCGCGGGTCTTCTCCGCCTCGTCTGGCCCGCCGCGGAGGAGGGTGCCGACCTGGTAGAGCCACTTGTTAGGGAGGTGGCGCACCTCCCATTGCACCAGGTTGTAGTCCTCTGGCCCGGTGGGCAGGTCGATGGCGGCGGTGATCAGCCAGCCGCCGGCCAGGGCCGCTCCGACGGCAACCAGGACGACGAAAAGAGCCGCTAGGCGCGACCGGCGGTCTGACATCGAGCCCTCCCTCGATGAACACAACTTAGCACCGGCCCTGTCGCCGCAGCAACCGGCAGGAGACCAGCGTCTTTCGTAATCAAGAAGGCCAGCCTTCAGGCCTTAAAGGAATTGTCTTTACACCTTCCTGGGCAGCGCTTCGTAGCTGCAGGGCTTCAGCCCTGCCAAGAAAGCAGCCCCAAGGGCAGACCTGAAGGTCTGCGGCTACGGTGGGCAGCATGACGCTATTCTCTTGAACACCATCAGGCTGGCGGAGCGATGGTGCCGGGCTGAAGCCCGGCCTTCGTCTTTTTGAAAGCCCCTGGAGAGGCCCTTCGGAGGCAGCGGAGGAGCGTGCTATAATCGCCCCCGAAGCGCCACACCTGCCGGTCGGCAGGAGAGGGAGCCGAGTGATCGCTATCGCTACCGCCCCCGGTCTCAAGAGAGCCCGCCTGGAGGCACGGCTGGTGGCCTTCGTGGTGGATAGCGTTGTCCTCCTCTCCTTCACCCTTGTCCTCCTGGCGGTGGCCGGTCTCCAGCTCCTCATCACCAGCGACTTCGGCGAAGAAGACCCACCTGACTCCTCCTTCTATGCCGTCCTGGCCATTGTCATGGCGGTAATCCCCCTCTGGCTCACCTTCAACGTCGTCCTCTGCCGCTGGCGAGGCCAGACAGTGGGCAAGTACGTCGCCGACATCAAGGTGGTACGGGAGGACGGACGGCCGCTGGGGCTCTGGACGTCGCTGGTCCGCTTCCTGCTCCTGCACCCCTTGCTCTTTCACCCCTTTCTGGCTCTTCTCTGGTTGCTGACGGCGGCCGTGGCTACCTCGTTAACCGTCAGCGCAGCGGTTCTGGTGGTGACCCTGGCTCTGGTCTTCGTGTCAGTCGCCGCCCCCTTCCTAGCCACCGGTGCCGTCCTCCTGGATGGCAACCGCCGCGCCCTTCACGATCGGGTGGCGGGCACCGCAGTAGTGCCGGCCAGCAACCCAGAACGGCCACCGCAGCCGGCCGCATGAGCCCGGGGAAGGACACCATCGAAACGGGAGGAGATCTCCACCGGGCCGCCGCGACCGGCGGGCTGTTCGGATGGCGTCGCCACGCCCCGCAGGCCGCGACGGCTCTCGCCCTGGCGACGGCGCTGCTGGCCCTCCTCGTCGCCCTCAATCTCCTCCAGTTGACCGCACCCGCCCCCGCCCATCGCGTCCTTCGCCGCGCCGTAGCCAGCCTGACCGAGATCGACTCGCTCCTAGCGGCGCACGGCACGGCCCTCCGCCAGCAGGCAGAGGCCTCGCCGGACGAACCCCTGTCGCTGCCCGACTACCCGCTCGACGTGCCCCTATCCCCCGAGGAAGCGCAGCGCCCAGCCGTCGAGGTGCGGGACCTGCTGTTGGACCGGTCGGCAGAGCGGGTCTACCAGGAGGGGTCGGCGGCCTTCCGTGAGGAAGGACAGTCGGGGGACGCCCCGCGACTATCCGTGCAGCGAGCTGTTCGCACGGGCCTGGGATTCCTCACGGCCGGCAACCACGATGCCCTCCGCTGGGCAACCCTGGTGCTGGCGACGGTCTGTGGGGTGCTGTCGGGCGCCCTGGTCCTCGTCACGCGAGGCTACGGCCGGCTCAGCGCGCTGGGCGGCGCCGTCGCTGTGGCATCGCTCCTCTTCCTGCTGCTGGCGATGGCTGTGCGCCTCGTCCTCGGTCTCGCCGGTTGGGGGACAGACGACTACATCACTGTCCAGCTCCTTGACCTGTCGAAGGAGGCGGCGTGGTTGCCGATCCGCAACGGCCTCGCCTTCAGCGGGCTAGGGCTGGCACTCGTGGCACTGGGGCTGATTGGCTCGCAGCTGAGCGGGTCAGCGGCCCTGGGGCTGCCGATGGAGGGGCAAAGGAGCTAGGAACGGGGCGCTGGACGGTCTGACGGCCGCCGGTGTATATTGTCGCCAGGTCAGTTGGCCTCGACCGTGCGGGAATAGCTCAGTTGGTAGAGCATCTGCTTCCCAAGCAGAGGGTCGCGGGTTCGAGTCCCGTTTCCCGCTCCAGGACGCACATACATAGAGGAAGGCTGGGCATTTCGCCCAGCCTTCCTTGTTGCCAACGCTACGACCATCTGCTTTCTAGGCAGAGGGTTTGCGGCCCTCTGCCGGCATCCGGCGGTCCTGGTTTGCCACTCGCCGCTCTCCCAGATACGGATGGGGTTTTGCCACCCCACAACCCTCACTAGGTACGACTGCGCTGCCCTCTTGAGAGGCGTGACCTGCTCGGATCATCGGCAACTGCGGCACCCACGTTCCGCCTTGCGCTGGCCTTTGGAGGCTGGGTATAGTAATGATCAAGTAGTGGCTGACGTCTCGACTGCCTACCGCCGAACCCGGGCTAGGCGAGTAAGCTTGCCAAGCACGGAGGGGGCTGTAGCTGGTGACATACCCACATCAGGAGCAATCTAAGGGTAGTATAACCCGGCTCTCCGCCGAAGCTTGTGCCATCTTCGATAGGGCCAGTCTGGGATGCCAGATTCAGGAAGCCGCGTCAGAGGAGCTGTCTGAGGAGGAGGAGCGCAGACCATGCCTGGAGCCAAGGTCAACGTTGTTGTGGTGATTTGCCACGATCTCGGGCGTCACATCGGGTGCTACGGTGTTCCAGAGGCGAGAACGCCGAATCTCGATGCTTTCGCCGCAGCGGGCATACGTTTCTCCAACCATTTCTGCTGTGCTCCGCAGTGCAGTCCTTCCCGCGCAGCTCTTTGGACGGGCCGTTATCCGCACGCCAACGGCATGGTTGGGCTTGCTCATTCCGGCTTTCAGAACGAGCTCCGCGACAGTGAGCGCCACCTTGCCCAGATACTGGACGAAGCAGGATATGAAACCCACCTTTTTGGACTCCAGCATGTTTCTGCCAGCCCAGAGAGATGCGGGTTCAAGGCCGTTCACGGGTTGGGACCGTGTCGGCATGTTGCCGAAGAGACCTGTCAGTTCCTTGAGGAGAGGAGGGGCAGGGGGCCCCCTCTGTTCATTCAGGTCGGACTCTTCGAGGCGCATCGGCCATTTCTGCACGTGGACGTCGAGAGGCTAGATCCGTCACAGGTCACCGTGCCACCCTATCTGCCCGATATCCCGGAAGTGCGTGGAGACCTCGCCGACCTGGAGGCGTCCATTGCGTCTGTGGACAAAGCTTTCGGGAAGATAGTGGAAACCTTGAGCCAATCTGACATGGAAGACAGCACGATCGTCATCTTCACGGTTGATCACGGCATTCCGTTCACACGTGCCAAGATGACGCTGTACGATCCAGGTATCGAAACCGCCCTGCTAATGCGAATCCCGGGCGTTGAAGGAGGAAAGGTCTACGACAAGCTGATCTCGAATGTGGACGTTCTTCCGACCCTTCTGGATCTTCTCGGCATGGACACTCCAGAGAACGTGCAAGGCCGGAGCTTCGAGCCGCTGATCATGGCGGAGGGCTACGAGTCCAATCAGGCCATCTTTGCAGAGAAGACGTACCACACATACTATGACCCCATGCGGTGTATACGAACAGAGCAGTGGAAGTTGATAGCGAACTTCGAATTCGCCCCTTGGCAGGAAACGTCCCCCGACTACGACGTCGATGCCAAGAGCTACGTCGAGGCCGCCAAGGCTCTAGCCGTGCCGCATGAGCGACTGTATCACCCACCGTTCGAACTGTACGACCTGAAGAACGATCCGTGGGAACAGCGTGACCTGGCAGAAAGCCCCGAACACCAAGAGATCCGCGATGAACTGATCCGTCGGCTCCGTCAGTGGATGAGAGACAGCGGGGATCCGCTTCTCGAAGGGCCAATGGCCCAGGGCGCGTACAGGAAGAGGATGTCCGAGTTCCAGCGCATTTGAGCGTATATGTTCCGTCAGCTTGGCTCGTCCTCGGTTATCCGGTTGTGGGGCGGCAAAACCTGTGGGGGCCAAGAATCTCACCCGAATCTGACTTGATGAACAGAGGTGGCGTCCGTGCGAGCCTCACTTGGCGGGCCTAGGAAGTCCAGCGGCACGGATCACAGCGATACGGATCGAATTCTTGGGCCCTACAGGGTGAGGGGCGGTCGCAAGGGCCGCCCCTGGTGTTTGCCCCAACCTGGCTAATGCCTTCGTCCCTTTGACACCTGATGTACAATTGGCTCGGCCAACACTACTCTTGCTCCTGCTAGCAACTGGCGTAGCCATGTTGCTGGCTGGCGGTTCGATACGGGCAATGAGTTTGGCCGGGCCACCCCGGTAGCCGAAGGTGCCCTGAATTACGCTGGCAAGAGGGGCCAGCAAGGAGACACGAGATGCGAAAGTCACTGCTCTTGTTGGTCGGTGTCCTGCTCCTCTCCGTGACCTTAGGGGCCTGCGGAGGTGGTGAAAAGGGTGCTCCGCCTTCCGAGACCCCCGGCACCAGCCCAGCCAGCGGGCCCGTCACAATTGACTTCTGGCACTCAGAGCAAGCCGCCAACCAGGAGACCATAAGCCGCCTCGTAGATCGCTTCAACGCCTCCCAGAACGAAGTGAGGGTGCATGCGTCCTTCCAGGGCACCTACGACGACGCCATGGCGAAGCTGGTGGCCTCCCTTCCCACAGGCAACGTCCCGGCCGTCATGTTCGCGGGGGCCACCTACATGCAGATGATGATCGACAGCGGTGCCGCTGCCCCCATCCAGGACTTCGTTGACCGGGATGGCTACGACCTCTCTGACCTGGACCAGAAGGGTGTCCAGTACTATACCTCTGAGGGCAAGCTGTGGGCCATGCCCTTCACGATGGAGATCCCTCTCCTCTACTACAATACGGTGACCTTTCGGGAGGTGGGGCTGGATCCCGAGAGGCCGCCCCAGGACCTGGAGGAGCTTCGCCAGTACTCAGAGAAGCTGCTTAAGCACGACGCTGCCGGGAACGTGGTGCGCAGCGGCATCGCCCTTGAGATCGGCCCCACGATGGAGCGTGTCCTGGCCGAGCATGACGACCTCTTTGTGGACAACGAGAACGGGCGCGCAGGCCGCGCGACCAAGGTCCTCTTCGACAACGACACCGGTCGTTGGTTCTTCCAGTGGTGGCACGACATGGTCGATGAGGGACTGGCCTTCAACGTTGGCCGCGACCCCACCATGGCAGAGGGCTTCCTGGCCATAGCCTCGGGTCGGGCCGCGATGACCTTCGCCAACACAGGCGCGTTGCGGTCCGTCCTCGATGCCCTGGCGACGGGCGTGCAGGGCGTGGAGATCGGTGTCAGCCGTTTGCCCGGTGCCCCCGGAAGCCCTGACCAGACGACCTGCATGACTTCTTTCGGCCTCTGGATCCTCAACGTCCGCCCCAAGGAGGAACAGGAGGCGGCCTGGAGGTTCATCAAGTGGCTCATGGAGCCCGAGCAGCAGGCCGAGTGGTTTGCTGGCAGCGGCTACCTTCCCGTGAGCCGCTCCTCGGTCGATTTGCGGGCGGCACAGGACGCCATAGCCCGCTACCCCCTCTTTCGGCAGGTCCTCGACCTCTACCTCAATGCCCCAGCCACCCCAGCCACCCTCGTGGCGGCCCTGGGTCCTTTTCAGAAGGTACGCGAAGCCGTTTATCGGGGCGTGGAGGAGATGCTCTCCGGGGCCAAGGACCCCGAGCAGGCCCTGAAGGACGCTGCCTCTAATGCCAACGCAGCCATCGCAGATTACAGCCAGTGGGTCGGAGGCTAGGGGCCTCACACAAAGGCAGGCCGAGCGAGTCCGCCGGAGGTTCCTTGCCCTTGCCTCACCTACAGGGCAGGCTCTCGCGGCCGTTCATTGCCGGTCGAGCCGTAGCTGAAAGGCGGCGGCTGGTGAGCGGCACGAGCACTCGACCATGTACCCGGAGTTCGCGAAGATCGCAGCCGAGGAGGGCTTCGCCGACGTCGCCAGGAGCTTCCGCGCGATCGCCGTCGTCGAGAAGCAGCACGAGGAACGGTACAACGAGCTGCTGGCGAACGTGCGCGAGAGCAAGGTGTTCAAGAAGGACGAGGTCGTTACGTGGAAGTGCCGCAACTGCGGGTACGTGCACACGGGACGCGACGCTCCCGACCTCTGTCCCGCCTGCGCGCACGAGAAGGCCTTCTTTGAGCTCCTGGCGGAGAACTGGTAGACCAGCGATTCGGGCAAGACCGCAGGCTTCGTCCTCGCGGAGCGCCGTCTGGCCCCTCCTGCGGATATGGCGACCAGCGCTGCGGCGGGCGATGCATCCGCGACCGCGCCATAACTGTTCCTAAGGAGGCCGCTGATGTCGACTACAGAACGAACAGGTCTGGACCCGCAACGCCTGGCGAAGATCGATGACCACCTCCTGCGTCGCTACATTCAGCCGAAGAAGATCGCCGGCGCGCTGACTCTGGTTGCGAGACGAGGCGAGCTCGCGTACCTCTCGCCCGTCGGCTTCATGGACCTGGAACGCGAGAAGCCGATGCGAGAGGACACGATCTTCCGCATCTACTCAATGACGAAGCCGATCACCTCCGTGGCCATAATGATGCTCTGGGAAGAGGGCCATTGGCAACTCACCGACCCGGTGGACCGCTTCATCCCCAAGTGGCGGAATCTCGCTGTCTATCAGGCCGGAATGCACCCGAACTATCTGACCACTCCCGTCGAGCGGCGGATGCAGATGCGCGATCTTCTGACGCACCAGTCGGGTCTCACCTACAGCATAATGAACCGGACGAACGTCGACGCGGCATACCGGCAGACCGGCATCGGCGGCACAGTTATTGGCGCTGGCGATGCTCCCCACCCGGGCACGCTGGCCGACATGGTGGAACGGCTCGCGGACATCCCGCTGGAATTCTCGCCGGGCACGAAATGGAACTACTCAGTGTCTACCGATGTCTTGGCCCACATAGTCGAGGTGATCTCGAATCAGCGGTTCGACCAGTTCCTACGGGAACGCATCTTTGACCCGCTGGGGATGGTCGACACCGGCTTCAGCGTGCCGGCCGACAAGGTCGACCGCTTTGCGGCCAACTACGGGCGGGGTGCCGAGAAGCGTCTCGTGCTCGTCGATGACCCGATGACCAGCAGCTATCTCCAGCAGCCGAGCTTCCTGTCAGGTGGCGGCGGCCTCGTGTCGACAGCGCGGGACTACTGGCGGTTCTGCCAAATGCTCTTGAACGGAGGAGAGCT
>Ga0315274_10015058_pt1 | contig 10962 bp, 17 predicted proteins | sample YL17G02_20_MG_FD_203700 | JGI IMG/M metagenome (GOLD analysis project Ga0315274, IMG submission 203700) | Sediment microbial communities from Yellowstone Lake, YNP, Wyoming, USA - YL17G02_20 | ecosystem: Environmental > Aquatic > Freshwater > Lake > Sediment | place: USA: Wyoming | collected...
AGTCAGGGCGTTAGCTTGGCCTAGAATCGGGGGCGATCTACTTGAATTGGACTTCGATTCCGCGATGCGTCAGCTTCCAGACGATGAATGCTGTTAAGACAGCGAAGAGTAGGATGCTTCCGATGATGATTTGCATTCCTAACTCGAAGCTCATTGGCAGTATGGGTATGCCGCCAAGCCAATACGCAGCCACGTAGACAATTACGAATGCCGTCAACACTTTGATGAGGCTCCTAATCTTCTTCTTCCGTTTACCGAATTGGAGCACAATCGCAATCAAGAACAAGTACCATATCGTTGAGAACACATAGAAAGCCCACAAATCAGCGAATCGCGCAAACACTGGGTCGAGCACACTCTTGTACGCATTCACCCAATCCATAATGTACCATGCGTAGGGATCTGAGGGTTCTGGAGCTAGGGTTCCTACAGCCATGCTGACTAGACTGAGCAATGTGACAACGCTCAGTGGCACAACAAGCCGTTTCTTGCGAGCACGCATCTTATCCGCCTAGCCTAGTTGTGGAACCGCAAATGCTCCACCGAAAACGAAGATCGCTATTACAACAGCAAGCGTGATGGCAACTATCCACCCGACAACACCCTTAGCCGCCGAGACCGCTAGAAAGAGCATTGCCGTCAAGAAAATCCAGGACACTGCGGATAAGAGCATGTCAGCGGGAACCCACCCCACCACAAACCCAAGCGGACCCAAAAGCAGAACCATGAAAGCCTTCACTGGCGCCGCAATCGCTGAGTACGCATCAGAGATGCCTGAACCAACCCCAACGAACGAACGAACGAAACTTAGAACCAAACCACTGACAGCAGTGAGTACGCCCTTCCAGCCCAACTCTTAGCCCTTCATCTTAGTCTACTCAAAGGGCCCTTTCCTCTTACCGAAAGTGCCTTTCTTACCGATTAGAATTATGATCAGAAAGAAGTTCACGATCGGCGGAATGAATGTCTGAATCACAGCAACACCACTCCCAAGAGCCTGGAACAGAACAAAGGCCATGCCAAGCAAGCTGGCGACCTGAACACCGAACATCACCCACCAGCCACCCTTCCATGTCCTCCAAACCGCGAAGCCGACAGGAATCATCAACGCACCAATGAAAAGTATTGAGATGTTCAAGAATGACATCAAGCCGAAACCAACATACTGCGCGGCTTGGAAGGAGTACAACTGCAACTCCGGGACGAAGGCCGCGACTATGTTGAAAGCCCCGACGAGCATGTAGACCCAGCCGATTAACGCGGCAACAATGGACTTCATTGCAGGCCCAGCTATTGCGGTGCTTTCGTGAACTTTCTCAGTTTCGTACCATCAGCCGGATCCACAGCAGCAAACATGTAACGACCGCCCTTATGGAGCAACTTCACATCACTCTCTGGAATCGACACTTCACCCTTCTTTTTGACATTCCAGAACTTCACAGACTTAGCTGAAACAGACTTGCCCTTGCCACCGTAGAGCTTCCTGCGATCACTTGACACTCACTCATCCCTCAATAGAGAAAATGAACTATCCATTAGGAACGAGTTTGTCACGCACAAGCGCTATCTCTTCCTTCCACCCTTGCCGCTGTAGATCCGCCTACGATGGTTCTGTTAGCTTAAGTGAGGGGTAACCCCGCTTTTGCTAACTGGCGTGCATCGACTTGCTCGTTTGAACAAGACAGTTTCATCGCTTCACCTGCACGCTCGACTAGGCCGAACCTCAGCCTTCCCGCCTCTAGAATATTCCTAGCGGCGTTTACGTCACGATCTACCGTGTATCCGCAACTGGGGCACCGTAGCATTCGGTTCTCTTCGGGCTTCATCTTCTGCCCACATATTGAACACTTGCTACTTGTCCCATGCGGAGGCACGTAGATGACTGGCAAACCTAACCATTTGGCTTTGTACTTGACTTGCCGTTGCAGTTCCCCGAATGACCAAGAGTTCATGCGTCCACGATACCAGCGACCTTGACCATTCCCGTGCCGATAGAGTCTACGGATGCATGTGAGTTTCTCCATCACGATCCCGTACTGCTTGGCTTTCGCTTCCTCCACAATCAGTTTCGATGCATGATGGATGATCTGCTGAACTTTGTCTCGTTGTTTGCGACCGTACTTGCCGCTGATTCGGCGACGAACACGAACATCGTTCCGACGCATATGCCTCCGAACTTCACGATACACGGCCTTTACTTGTGTGGCTTTTGACAAATCAAGGCGTGTCACGGTGCCGCCGCTTGCAACGGTCGTCACGTTGTCAAGGTTGGAGTCGATGCCGACGAATCCTTGCGGCTTAATCTCTTGAACATCGCTCGCGTAGGCCAATGATAACCTGTCCTCGGTGAGCGTGACGGAACGAACAGTGAAACCGTTCACGGTTTCTTGAACATGGGTGCTCAAGGGAAACGTGATGTGCTCTCCTGCCCGTAGCGGAAGCATCAACTCTCCGCCTTCAATCTTGAAACGATAGCATGTCGTCAACCGTAGACGATGCGCATAGGGCTCCTTAACCCGTTTGCCATCGCGTTTCGCTTTGCGATAGTTACGAAGAATGCCGGTGGCGGCGCTGATGGCGCAGAGCCTATAGCAACTTGGCACATCGTACCCCTTCAGTTCCCGATAGGCTCTACAGGAGAGAGACTTCATGCTCGTCACATTCTCTCTCAGTCCGATTCGTATGCACTCATTCATCATTTGACGGAACTGTTCAAGAAGCCACAGCACCCGCTCGTCCGGCGCATAGCATTGCCAGACGCACTTCAGAACCCTCAGAGCAAGCCGACCTTCCGAGCGGTTTCTCTCAAGTAATCAAAACATTTAAGCCTATCTATAACGGTATGCTTAGTGGTGAATGAAAGTGTTCACGCGCATACTGACCGATTTCGAGAAGAAACAAGCGCGGACATACTTGAAACAGAATGGTAAGAAGACGGTCAATGTCCAAGTGCTCGTCAGTCGAGCACGAAAACATTTGCCTACAATTCAGTCTGATCTAGAACTACTCGAAAGACTCCTGCGTAGATATGAAGCAACGAAGAAACGATGATGGAAACGAGTTAGCGAGGCCCAGAATCCTACGATCACTCGACAATCAGCATTCCCTCAACAGAGAAAATGGATGATTGAGCAGGCAAAACGGCCTCAAGGAAGTGTTGCACTACATTTCCAACATCTTGTTGGTGCTCCAACTACCCGCCCATTCACAGGAGGGTCAACTAAAGCGGAAATGATTTCTCCACATGAACACTGTTGGACCATCAAAGCACTCATGGCAATGTCAGTCAACAGAGAAAATGGATGCTACACACCAGCCATTCCGACCCGACGACCCCGCTTCCAGTACAACATCGTTGCCAGTCAAAGCTTGCATTGTCACCACCATCACAAGCCCACGGTTTCAACCGTGGGTCTCTGACCTTCTACTTTTCACCCTCAACAAGCGGCGTGTCAAAGATCATCGGAGACTCGGCGGCTTCCTAACCAACTTACAGGTGTATGCTGGCTACTTCAGCAATACGGGTTGCGTTGAGAGTTTTCTTCCGCAGCAGCCAGCTTGATGCCGCAAGCGCTGCGAAGAAGACAAGTGGAACGACGAAGGCTGGTAGCTCTGGTGTCGCTATAGAGTCGTATGAGTAAACTTCGCTTGCTCCGTAGAGGCTGTCACCATCATAGGACGCTTTGAACTCGTACCGTCCCTCGAAGGGGGGCTTAAACAGTATGCCGACTCGCCCATCGTTGCCTGTTGAAGCGTACATGATTGGCAGCCAATTCATCGCATCGGAACTATACCAGAAGAACACACGCTGATTCGCAAGAGGCACACCAATATTCGACGCAAGCGAGGCCGCAATGATGAAGTTCTTCTGAAGACTCGTGTTCAGAGTCTTCGGTGAAACATCAAGCGTGAGGACGGTTCCACGCGGCTGAACCTCAACCTGCCCCACATCCTCGGCAGTGCGATTGTCTCTGTCTCGCAGACCCACACGGAGATAGTAGAAGCTTGGCTCCTGGTAGATGTGGCTGACACAGAACTCGAATACACCTGAACTATTCATGGCAGATGAGCCAACTGCTCCGTCTCCGAAACTCCACCAAACCTCAGTCACAGTCACATTTGCTTCCACATGCGCCGTGACCGTCATAACATCGAAGACCTCTGGATAATCAGGCGAGACGGCGGTAATCACGACGAAGGGCAAAACATGAACCTCAGACGGAGAAACCAGCACGCTAGACAAGAGCAGAAGACTGAACGCCAACACTGGACTAACCATCTTCCGATTTCCCTGCTGGGTTCGCCAAGCCCTAACTTCCTAACTTCTTTTCAGCTTGCTTTTCCCACCACCGATCTTTCGAGACAGGTGGTGCCTGGTAGAGAAACGCGAGAGGCTCCTCAGGATCCGGTTCCAAGCGCGGCATGTCTTCTGCCGGTTCATGTACGGTCCGGATAGTCACCTTTGGCGGCGGCGTCGGTGTTCCCTCAGTGAATTGATCGACAGCAGATTTCGGAGCTTCCGGCTCTAAATGCGTGAAGCGAACTGCAATCGTGTCCTGCTTGAGTCGCCACAGACTGTCCTGGGCGCGTAGGAAATCCACGAAAGCGTCAAGCCTTTGAAGCAACTCTGCATCTTTCCTCTCCTCAACCATCGCACGCATCTTCGGAAGAACCTCTAGGATATTGTAAGGCTGAACTGTTCCAGCAACTTCCTTTGAGAAATAGAGCCCACGAAAGACCTCAAGAACCTCGCCACGCTGCTCCCTCAACACTTCCTTCGATATGCCAGGATCCATCGTGACCAGACAGCTGCTGATCACTTTACTTATCTGGTCCTTGCGCCGCCGAATCTTCACAACGTCCTGATTCATGCGTTCTTCGATACGAATACTCTCGGCAGCCTGATGCGTCACATCCGCAATGACAAGCTGGTTAACGTACTCATTGAAGCTCCTCAACTTCAACGCTTTCACCCGAATGAGAGCCTTCTCATAAGTGTCCTTGGAGAAGTGGGGATCTGGGCGTACAACATCATCTTTCTGTGTGGTCGCATTCACCTGAAAGTTGCCGCTGGCCGCCAAAGTCTCCACTGGTATAATATGAAAATGTAAACGTACCAATGTGTTAACATCCCACCCACGTGTATGAAGCCATATATTGTACGCGTAAAACAGGAGGATCCATCAATGGCATCCGTTACAGATGGAGGGGAAATCGACGGCTCGATCGACCTCGAACCTGCCTCAAACTGCGCTCCGGGAACCTGAAAGAAGCCAGAATTAGCCGCTATGGGTAACTGTCGTAATATCTCAATTTTACGACAAGCCGAAGCAGAGGCCTCCCGTCTCGATTTTTTTAAAAAGTTCGAGGCCGATTCCTCAACTACTAGGTGAGGGGAGGCCGACGCCTCAACTACTAGTTGACTCTCTCTTCGACTGAAGTCGGGAGATTCGTGCATTCACGCGAATGCATAGGCCGAGCCATCGGCCCGCTACCGCTAACTGCGGCTACTTCTTTCTCCACTGTTCCCCGAGCCTCTCCGCCGCCTTCTTCAGATGAGCGTCCTATTCGGGTTTTCAGGCATCTCATCCACATGTGGAGCTTACTGGCCCTTATGGGCTTGTATGATTCAGCTCCAACAGATCTATCTGCGAATGCTATTAAAAAGGGTTCTGAATATTACGACAAGTAATTTTCTCTTCATGAACAACATAACCTCGGGCCTAGATGAGCTGGCCAAGAACTATCCGCAACTGTCGATCGCGCCTCCACCACCGTCTGCGCCTCCAACTGGATCCCCCAAGAAGGGAAGGAAAGGAAAGAGGGGCCAGCGCTGGAAGGGAGCTCCTGGCAATGTGGTCCTCGATGCGCTCCTCCGGACAGCGTTCTACGAGTTCCCCATCAGCAATTACCTCATGCTCCGCATAATCATCCGCACCGGAATCCGGGAAGCAGAACTCGTAGGCCAACCGCCCTCGCTCGCCTACTGCCGGTGTCATGCTTGCACATCGAAACGCAACTCCGGAAACTCCGGAAAAGCTCCGAAAGGCTGCAAACATAAGGCATGTCAAGAGTGGAGAAAGTCCGGAATTCCTCCGGATCATCCTCGAAAACCCCTTCCCGGACTCCGGCCTTGTGACGTAGACTACTCCGGAAAACGCATAATGATCCACGGAAAAGGTTGGGCAAGCGGCAGACATCCCCCGGAAGACCAACCGATCGACCCGGACACACTTGCCTACTTGAGAGACTACATTGAAGTCAACAAGGTCCCTAAAGAAGACCGATTGTTTCCAATCAGCACCCCGGAAGGCTCCACCAGAGAGCTCCAACGAATCGTCAAAGAAGTAGCATTGAAGGCAAGACTCCATCAGATCCCCTGCCCAGTCTACAGCATCATACTCAACGATAAGGGCGAGAGAGAACTCCGCTACGATCCAAAAGCGACATGCAACTGTCCACCCATACCGAATGCGGATAAGATGAGCCCACATAGACTACGAGCAGCCTTCATCACCCAAACCTACAGAAGACTGAAAGACCTTGAGAAGACACGCCGCCTTGCCAGGCACACGAAGAAATCAGTATCCGTCACAATTGGTTACATAGACCTTGACAAGGAAGATCTCCAGAAAGACTATGAGGGCATCTTCAAACGAGATCAAGGTGAGGACCAGAACAAATCAGTGCCGTAGAACGAGTCGATTGAGTTCGTTCAGCCATGAACCGCCTCTACAGGAATTGGCATGACCGCTCATACTTGCTCATTATGATGTTGACGAGGTTAGCTGTCGCCATGTCTGCCATTCGTCCAATATGCCTCAGAATGTCACTATCCTCAATTTCTTTTCGAGAACACTTCTTCTTCACCTTGATGCATGGAACGCTCATTGCCAATCCTCGGTGAAGCCAAAGTGGAGCGGTCTCATCAAATTCAAGTAGCCCTACATGTCTGGGAAGATCAAGTTTCGGGTCTAGGATGTCCTTAGGCGTCAAGACGTAGTGTTTGTTGCATCCCCTATCAGCATATCCATTGTTGAAGTCAGGGCGACTGACCTTGACTTCTATGCACCAGATCGTGTACGGATGCGGAGGATCATCCATCGTGTTGGTCTCCCAATTTTGCCGACGATAGTTAGGACTCGCTCCTAGAACATCTGTGACATGGTAACTATCCAGTACGAATACCTCCATTCCGATAGTCGTGCAATGCTGCGCTCGAAGCCATAGAAAACCGAAATCCTTGAGCCGCTTGTGCAGTTCGCTTTCAGTCATCCCAGACCTCCACATGGACATCGCTCGTCGTGCTCCTGCTTGGTCCACCACTTGTACCCAGTTGTTGGGCAAGTATAGACTGGCTCAGTGGTCACGTCACCATTTTCATCAAGCCGTTTTCCCATCTGGGCCCCCCTCTTTCTTGCGTCTTCGCCTTGCAGCTGATTGCTCCCGTGTCTTCTTCTTGTGATGTTCGAAGCAGCGCGTTTCAAGATTATTCTCAGCCCACATGTCACCGCCATCGGCGATCGCATTGATGTGGTGAACTTCAAGAACAAGTTCGCGTTCCATATTTGGAACCTTACACGGCAGTTTTCCAGCAAGAGAACTGTTCGAGCGATACCGCGTTTCTCGATACACGGCTTCTGCCAAAGCGTCGACGTTAGATGCCTCCGCAATGCGGTCCGCGGCCTCTCTTAGAAGCGCGTCTTGTTTCTTCTGAATTTCATCATCAGCATTCATCTTTATCCATCGCAAGTTTTCCTTGTCCGCCAACACTTTCTCCCGTTCTAGTTTCCGTTTTATTCGCTCAACATTCAATCCACACCCTTTCGCTTGGCATGTGTACTTGTCACGAGCAAGGACCCTCGCTCGAACTTGAGCCCAGATTTGAAAGTGCCCTGCATACTTCTGCTGACAAGCAGGACTGCAACAGCGTTTCCTTCCGGGTTCAAAGGCGACCCTCTCAATTCCGCATACCGGACAACGCTTCTGGGCCAGCCGTTCTTCCCATTCAGGTGGCAGAAACGACTGAACCGTTTGCCGGACAATAGCCAATGTGTTCCCTCACCCGAACACTAGGGTTGGACCTTCGTACACTTTTGCGCTGATGCATTCGAATCGTAGCGTCGTAGCTTCTGGTGCCTGTCTTAGCCACGCATAGTAGCCTTCATCGTTCACAAGCGATAGGTCAGTGAGAGAGAATGTGTGAGGCTTGTCTGGAAGCCACGGATAGTTCGATGTCGTCGTGTTATGCGCTCGCACAGTCACAAGTAAATTCAAGTGAGAAGGATCGAACTTCGCGGTCGTGTAGATGAACATGCCAGTATTCGCGGCTACATCATACTGTTCCGCCCAAACTCCTGGCACCGAATAATTCCAGTCCACTCTGATCGCTTGATCGTAATGATTCACAACGCGAAACCGGAGAACATGCACCTGCAATCCTGCTTGACATGCCCTATTCGGAGCATCCGCAGTCCAGACAAGCGCACCCACTAGACCAGCGATCACGGCAAGCGTGATCATGCCAAAAAGTATTCTCGCCCTATCGAATCGCTTCTCCCGCGCCGTCAGCACTCGTTTCTTTCTCAATCTGGGAACCAACTTGGCATCGGCAGATGTTTGTCTACGCGGTTGAGCATATGTCTGATTTCTTCCTTGGCTTCTGGATCGAAGCCCTCCAATTCGAGCAGACCTCTCATAGCAGGCAATACTTCATCTCTTGTTCTCGGCCTCGACTCACTGCGAGTTCCAAGACATTCGATTCCGAAGCATCTCGGACAATGTACCAGCGATCCACCACAATCACGGCAACGGTCTCTGAAGAGCAAAGCAGACTTGAACCCGCAACGCGGGCAAGTCCGTCCTCCAAAGTTCCAAGCGGTTACTTGCAAACTAATCTAGCCTCGTGTCTGTGGCGAAGGCCTTTTGAACTGGCAAGACACAGCCGTTCTTCAGTGCATCGCCTAACTTGTGGATGAGGAGGCAGTTCGGGCAAATGTCTGGATCGGCGGGTTCGTATGTCTTGGCGAATATGTCTCGCTTGCAAGGATAGTGTTCACTGTTTACTCCTGTGATGATCCAGTCACCTGGCTGAGCTGTCATTTCTCCTTCGAGCGTCTTGATCTTCACTTGGACATTCGTTTGAACAGCATCGACCACAACAGGTTTCTTTCTGAACTTCACTTCAGAACACCGTCCAGTGTCTCCCCGTCTAACTTGATTTCGAAGATTCCAAGTTGACCTTTCACAGGAAACGGAGTGATTGCCTTTGTGTCAGAGAGAACCCAAGCAACAGCTCTAGGGTAGAGTTCACAACATGCGGCTTTCTCATCGCCTTTCGTCATCGGCCTACAATCGACTAGATGAGTTATGCAGACCGCGACGCCGAGAGGTATCCGAGATCCCAAGATTTGAATCGTCATAGGAGCGGTGTTTTTCATCGCCGTCGCCTTAGCGATTAGGGATCGATTCTTCGACGCACAGATTAGGAGAGGCCCTCGATACTTTGTCGCCCATGTTCTAGTCTCAATTGTCTTTTCACCTGATGCCACCATTGACGCATAAGGTTGCAAAAGAGATAGAGCTTTCAAGTATCCATCAGATCCTTATTGAATCGCCTTGGTTCGTTCGTTGTACCAGCGCGGCCTGTTACACCAGCGACACACTTCGTCTGGGCGACATGAACGACATCCGGGTGTGTGATAGTTGTGTCTCTTGCGGCCACGAAGACAAGGAAGACGTTTAGTCATTCAACTATTTCCTCCAAAGGTGCATTAGGCAGCCTCCTGAATGGGAATGGCAACTGAAGTGTTGCAGCCTTCAACTTCGCAGACGTATGTTTCCCATTTCTTGTTCAGCCAGACTAGGGCTAGTCGATGCGGTGTCTCTTTTCCACATTTCTGGCAGAAGATCATGATGGATAGGGGCATCTTAAGCAGTCTCCTTGCAGAAGCCTTGAACGATGGGTAAGTTGTTCTCGTTCAATAGTTCCCATGTTCCGTCATTGTAGTGACGCATCTTCAACAGGCGACCTAGAAAGTTGAACTCAACTTCACTCAGAACTTTCAAAGAAAAGTTGGTGGCCATCTCAGGCAGTCTCCAAGATTCTGCGGCTGTTGCCGATTAGACTGCTCAAGTCGTCTAATCTATCGTCTTCGTCAATGTTCTGCATTGCACAGTGGACCGACTCATGAGTTAAGATTGGAAGAATGTTGCGTTGATGAACTAGAGGGTACAAATGCTTTAGGTCGGAAATCTTTCGCGCCTTCTCCTTGTCCTTCGGTGAGAAGCCGTGAATCTGGATGCACGGCCTGCCTAGCATGTGATCGATTGGGTTGTGACTACAGAGTGTCGTCAAGACTTTTCCACGGACCCTACGCAACTGTTTCGCGGGCCAACCCGAATCATCCAAAGTGACAATCACTTCAAGCAGTCTCCCCTCGAAAGAGGTAGCGCCAGTTCTTGTCCATTCTCAGAAAGAGAATGCCGCAGGTTTCGCATCGCAGCCAAGTCACAAGTTCCTTATTTCCATCCTCTAGCCGAACCAAATGGTAATGAGCATTCGTCGTCTCACTCATCTCAAGTGGTCTCCTTCTTTCAATGGTAAAAGACCCACCGTGCCACGATTTCGTTTCTGTAGCGTCGAACTTTCCCCGTTCGCGTCGAACTATGTCTTGGGTGAATACCACGCTGTACTCGTAGGCAATTCTTTTGGTGATTTCCCATTCCAGCCGCCATCAAAACTCTGCCACAAAGCTCACATCGCCAGAAATTGTGTTTGCTCAATCTCAAGCAGCCTCAGAGAGTGGTTGTGTTTCCTCAGCGGCTTTCTTCTCACGTTTGTACTTGGTCCAGTTCGTGCGTGCGTACGAACGGGGAATCCCGGCTGCTTTGAACCAAGGCAACTCATCTTGGTTTCTACACCTAAGCAAGCTAAAGTCACGTTGCGGAAACTGCTTCTGC
>Ga0315274_10015059_pt1 | contig 10961 bp, 7 predicted proteins | sample YL17G02_20_MG_FD_203700 | JGI IMG/M metagenome (GOLD analysis project Ga0315274, IMG submission 203700) | Sediment microbial communities from Yellowstone Lake, YNP, Wyoming, USA - YL17G02_20 | ecosystem: Environmental > Aquatic > Freshwater > Lake > Sediment | place: USA: Wyoming | collected...
AGTGTTCTCCAGAGCATATTTAATCCTGTCATCGGTTTCCATAGTAAACCCAACTCAACCTGTTATTCTGAGTCCTTCACTCCTCGTCACTTGCTAAATAAACATCTTGACCGTATAGAAGTTGCGCCTTACCTTATCCTTTCCGGCTATTATGCCGCCCGTGTCAGTGCTGTGACCGGGAACAACGTATTCCACATCAAGCTGAGATAGCTCGTCAATGCTCTTCCTTAGCAAGGAGGGGCTACCACCGGGGAAGTCGGTCCGGCCTATGCTGCCGGCAAAGACCACATCACCGGTGACCAGTATTTTGTCCTCTTCCAGATAAAGGGAGATAGAACCGGGAGAATGTCCCGGGGTAAGGAGAACCCTGGCCGCGACTTTACTATCTTTGGCGCCCAGAGATAAATCGCCCTCTTTGAGATAGAAGAAGGGCCTAACCTCCGGCGCCTTACCGCCAAATGCTTGAAAGAACATCTTTCCCATCGTGCGATAAAATTCATCCTCCTCACGGGATAACGTGAATAGAGCACCGCTTTTCTTCACCACCAGATCGGTGGCTTCAATATGGTCAGGATGGCTATGAGTGCCAATCACTAAACCGATATCTTCCATTTTGAAGCCGTCCTTCTCTATAGCCTGGCTGAGGGAATCAAAACAGGGCTCCCCGAGTTCATTTCGGGCATGCCCGGGGTCCACCAACACGTGCGGATGCTCTCCTCTTAACACCGAGGGCCACAGAACGGCATTGCAGTTGTTTCCCCGCCCTTGCCAGAGATAACAATAGAAATGCCCTGTCAGCTTCACAGACTTATGATAAATCATAGCTTGAACCTCGTTAATATTATAGGCTAAAATGCGTTGCCAGTGCTAATTATCGTTGCCTGTCATTGCGAAGCACGGCAGTGCTGAAGCAATCTCAAAGAATTGGGACATGAGGTTGCTTCGCCCCGACAAAGCCGGGGCTGGCAACAACGTAGAGAGAGTGACGCCTATGGGTGAACTGAAGAGTGCCTGGGAACTTGCTCAGGAGAGAGCAAACAGACTTGGCAAGCTGTCAGCCGAGGAAAAGGAACAGCAAGAAAGGCAGGGGTATCGCCAGGTCGGCCAGGCGCTGGCACAAAAATGGATGGACAATTCCCGAAGACCGGATGTAACTGCGGAGCTAGGTAAACACGAAGAAAAGGAAAGAGAGATAATAAGGCAGGCCATAATCGAGCACCTGGTAGAGCCTATCGGGTTTGCGGATGCCCAGACCATAGACAATATGAAGTTGGTAATCCAGACGATAAGCAGTTTGAAGCCTGAATTGCAGCTCAGGGCAGAAGAAATGGGCCAGCTTGTTCAAGAATACGAACTAGCAGAACAGAAGATAAGGCAGGAACTGGAAGGCAGCTATAGGGCAACGCTGCACCAGCTGAGGATCTCGGGAACAGCAATAGACACTATCAACATTGAAGATAACCCACAGTGGCAGGCGGCCCGGCAAGGACTCGTTGAGTCCCTTGCCCCGAGACTCAATACTTTAAAGCAAGCATTGATTAGCTAAACGAGAGGCAAATCACGGAGCCCTCAAAGTCAGTGTCTGATCATGCTGATCTTCGCGGCGGTCGTAGTTGGCCTGGATGGCGAGGACCCGATACTTCTCCTGGGCAATGCCGCAGCGGGCGTCGGTTACTTCGATGACATCGTAGAGCTCCTGGCCGATGTTGGCGGGGACGACCAGATTGCCTCGTCGCTTACGCTCCTCGCAATGACAGAGGGCGAGGTTGCCTCCATCGCCTTCAGCCACCTCCGCACTGTTCGCGGGCTTACCTCAAACACGCAGGCAATCTCCTTGATGCTCTTGCCCTCCTGCTTCAGCTCCAGCATCCTCTGGGCTCGCCTGCGTTTCAAGAACCTCTCCTTCCCCCAGGGCTCTTCCTCAAGGCAATCAGGAAACGGACAGTTGAGACACGAGGAAGAAAGCTCGCAGCCTTTGTCTTCGTATGGGAATTCTTCGGGCAATAAGCCCCAGAGGAGTTGGGTTTCCATGATGGTAAGTAAATTAGCACAGTTGTTCTATAAGGGCAAGGAGGTTTTGTCCTCTTTCGCCCTCACCTTAGTCCTCTCCCATCGGGGGAGAGGAAACGGTCATCGGGCGCGGAAGGATGGTCGAAACGTGTAGTGCGAGGCTTCAGCCTCGTGCGCGGGGTGGCACGACCCTAAAGGGTCGCACTGCAATTTGACATTTGGGCTTTGGGATTTGCCATTTCGATTGGGTATACTGACAACAGGAAGCTGGCTGTTATAGAAAATACGAAGCTGTTTTGGCAAATTGCCCGGTCTCCCTATTGACAAAATAGACATAATAGTTTTAGAGTACTAGAAACCCTGAATAGGGGGCGATTGTTATTTGTCTTGATAGCGTATATAGAGACAGAACGTTAACAACTGAATATTGTTCGCTGAAATTTGCCGGTCATTCTAACCCAGCCCCGACGAATCGGGGCTGCTCAGAGTGACATTATTAATAGGATTGAAAGGAGGTGATGACTATGGCAAAGTCCCGAAGCGAATCCTTGTAGTTCCTCCCCCTCTTAAGGTAAGAGGGGCCAGGGGAGTTATGAAAGGTCTCGCCGAGGGGAAGAGAACAGTGCCTGGCCCGGGCAAAACAACGGTTGTCTTTTGTCATTGCGAGGAACGCAGCGACGAAGCAATCTCAAGATGGGCAGCCTGAAATGAGGCAGGCTTAAAACCAGGTTTACTGAAAGAAGTTTCCAATGGCTCGAGCCCGAGGAGTCGACCCCGGGCGAGAGTGAAGATAAATTGGATACCCATAAAGGAGGAAATAACTAATGATTAACGCAAGAGCGTGGCCGGTGAGGGCGATGTATATACTCCTCGCCGCAGCACTGGCCATTAGTCTGTTTATTACGGCGGTACCCGCCTCCGAGGTGAGCGCCGCTGACGCTGATGAAGCAAAGGCTCAATGGGAGATGATCTATACTCCCACTACGGACGACTGGGTACTAGGACCCGGGATCGAAATTCACGATTATGCCCTGGCGGACGATGGAAACGCAGCCTACGCCGTCGTGGCCGGATCCAATTATCAGCAGCTCGAAGAAGGGGACCAGCCTACATACGGCTTCTGGCTGTTGAAGTCCACTAATGGCGCCGCCACCTGGAAAGACATCACCAAGGCAGTGAGGAAAGAGATTGCCTACGTGCTTGATGTCGATGAAGATGTTGTTCCTCTAGGTGAGGCTCCGCTATTTAGAGTCGCCACCGACGGTAAGGATGCCGACTTTGTCGCCGTCGCTCTCGAAGTGGCCGGAGATGTCCATGTGTTTTTCTCCACTGACGGCGGCGCGACTTTCCTTGACTCCGGAGAAGTCCTTGATGGGAGCACCGACGCTTATTTCGAACAAGTATGGGACGTCTTTGCATTAGCTGTCTCCCTCCCAGTATCCGGCAAGCGGGAAGTCGCCATCGGCGGCGAAGCCTATGACGATGTCGACAACTTCGGCGGCATTTTCCGCTGCACCGTTGATGAAGCCGGATGGTCCAGCAAATGGGTGGATGCCAGGTATCAAGGCTGGGACAACTATTGGAGTACCCAGACCAATTCGGATGACGACATAACCTCTACAGGTGTAGTTGACATCCGGTTTTCCCCCAATTGGGACCAGCAGGACTTGACCATCTTGGTTGCCACTGTTGCTTACGATATTGATACAGGTTACTATGGCGCCTACCTGCAATCTGGTACCTGGAAAAAGACCGGAAGCGGCTGGAACGAGAAATCAAGTCTAGTTACCCCCGCTCTGCTCATAGTGGGCTATCCAGATGCAACTGGCATCAAAGGCCCTGAGCTATTTACAGCGGGAATAGCCCTACCCAGTGACTTCTTTGGCACGGAGTCTGACAAAAGCTACGCCTGGGTCTGGGTGAACTACTATGATGCCTTACAAAATATGGTAGGCGAGATATTCTGGGTGCAAATAGGCACGTCAACCCTGGGCACACCCGTCCAGAGGCAGATACCTGGCAAGCCCTGGTTGACCAATGTATCCTACGAAGGCACCGTTGCTGAAGGCAAGGCCATTGCCGGCGTGCTAGGCGACGGAACCGATGAGTATACAAACTACTGCCAGGGCGTGCAGGTCTGGCGCAAAAGTGAGATCAAGTTCATGGATATCTGCTGTGGTGTGTGGACAGGGGCCTGCAAGCCTCCCACCGGGAGATGGGCCATGTCGGTGGCCTACGTAAGCGCCGATAAGGCTTACGCTGTCGCTGTGCACGGCGACGAAGTCTATGAAGAAAGTGCCTGGTCGGTGAGCTTTGACGACGGCAATACCTGGAACCAGCTCAGCCTGGTTGACACCTTTGTTCACTACATCTCAGACGTGGCCGTATCGCCTGACTGCAACAAGGTCATGCTCGTCACCGTTAACGACGATTCTCCCGGCGGATGCGACAGCGTCTGGCTCAAGGCTATGAACAATCTGCCCGAGGCTGAGGAATACACTGGGTACTGGGTGAGGACCTGGTCCCACCCGCTCACTGAACCACTGGGGGATGGTGCCTACGAGCAGGGTCTGCTCAGGCTGGCTCCCGAGGAGGAGACCGGCGAGACCGTTTATCTTGTTGACCGCATGAACGACACCGTCTACTGGAACGAGATGGAAACCTGGTGGTGCTGGAAATCAGGAACTGCCACAGTGAGTCACATCGTGGACCTGGCAGTGAGTGGCAACAACACCATCTACGCCCTGGACTTGAATGGCCAAGTTGCCATGTCCGATAACTACGCCAAAGACTGGCAGGAACCAGTGGACAGCCAGGTTGACCAAGGTTGGACCATAGCGGTTTGGGATGACGACATACTTGTTGGCGGCCAGGATGGCGACTGGAACTTCTCCGCTGATGGCGGTGAGACCTGGATAGAACCAGAGCCCGAACATCCTGACGAGAGCATCGACGGTCTAGTTACTGTAGCCTTTGATACCTATTACGACACCAACAAGGTAATCTATGCTGCCCTAGGCTGGTCTAACCACAATGGTATATATCGCTGGGTCATTGACGACAGCACCGAGTGGAAAGACCTCCATGCCGATCCGTACGACTATACCGGGCTGGTGCTAGATAGACCGGGTCGAGACGGCAAAGGCAATCCCATGACCAAGCCTGAGAACGGCGGCGTTCTTTACGCCAGCTACGTCGGCTATAACTGTCATTCTACCTACCTAACTGAGAACTCATGGGATTGGGACTGCTGGAACACCGGAGTAGCCCGTTGCTTGAATCCCGCCGAGGACGTCTGTTGCGGTGAGACTAGCTGGGATTACCTGACCGTTGGACTTACCGAGCAGGAGCAATTTTCCCTGATGCCCGATGCCCTGAAGATTTGCGGCTGCACGGACGCAGCTACCCCCAACAGGCTCTTCGCCATCGACGGTAGCCAAGACTACGGCATGGTCGAGGGCGAACTGGGTACCGTCTGGACATTTGTGGATTGCTATGCTAAGAAAGGCGTCGACCTCACAGCTCCTGCCGACGGCGCTACCATACCTGCCGGCTCCTGCTGCCCCTGCGCTCCCATGCCTTTTGCCAGCAAGTGGGACCGCCCGTGCGATGCCTGCGTCTACGAAATCGAGATTGCACTGGACGAGGATTTCAGTGAAATCATCCCCATCACTGGGGAGAACTTTGTACCCGATAGACCAGCGACCCCAGCTTACCCCTGGATATCCTCTCCATTCTTTAACTACTTGAGTTGCGGGTCTACCTATTACTGGAGGGTCAGAGCATCGTATGCCGAGACCGGGCAACAAATCCACAGCTGGTGGTCTGAGCCACGGAGCTTCACCATCGGCCAAACGGGCTCTGAGCTCACCCTTCTCGCTCCTGCGTACGGGGCCTCAGGGGTGTTACCAGCCAAAGTCGCCTTCGCCTGGAGTCTAGTAACTAATGCGAACAAGTACACCTTCGTGCTATCGACCAAGGCTGACCTCTCAGGCACTCCCGTTGACAGCGCCACCCTGACCGGTACTGCCTTCGAGTGCACCAAGATCTTGACTCAGGGCACCCCCTACTACTGGCAAGTGACCGCCTGGAAGGATACCCAAAAACTCAGCACGAGCAGTATAGGCACCTTCACCACGAAGAGTGACACATTCTGTTGTCCGCTGGACGGTCTGTGCTTCGCCACGTCCGCGGAATTAGCGAAGCATAACCAGGATGTACATCGTGCGACTCCATTCTGGGTGTGGGTAGTTATTGCCATTGGCGCAGTGCTGGTGATTGTGGTTGTGGTCCTCATCTTCAGGACTCGTCGAGTGTGATAATATCCACCGTATCCTGAATTCCCGAAAGGGGGCGACTTAGAGTCGCCCCCTTTCCCTTTCCCATACCTCCCTCTATTCCCCCTTATGTCAGGGTGATGCTACGGCCGAGAGGCCTTTCCCGAAGTTCCTCTATTAAGCGAAGAGAGGCCAGGTGAATCATGAATCGATACCCTGGCAGCGAACACACACCCTTTGACCCCTCATCTCAACGAGGGGAAATAACCAGTGCGAGGCTTCAGCCTGGTGCTGCCAGGCAGTGTGACCCTGGAGGGCTGGCCAGCAAGATTGAATCGATCCTGGATTTCGCCGTGATTCGGAATTTTCTTTTTGCCGGCATCTTCGTTTATAATAACGAAAGGACCAGGGTTATCTGGAGGGCTTCTCCTTTGACGGGACAGGACCGGGGTGTGGGTGAAATCCCCCAGGCTCTGGATCCCTGCAAGGGAAGGGGGAACTGTGAATAACCTGGAACGAGGTTGTAGTTTCGTGAAGCTATTGCCGAGGCTGGTCATTGTTCTTGCCGTCTGCCTTATCGCCATGGCTTTGCCGGCTGTGCCGACACAGGCGCAGTGTGGGGTACCCTACATCAAGCTCTCTCCCAACTCCGGCGTCCCAGGAACAGAGATCGCCGTCGATGGCCAGGGCTTCGCCGCAGGCAAGTATGTGGACATCTACTACGATGGCACCAGAGTGGCCACGAACAAGACCAATGGCAACGGATATTTCACAGTTTTCCTAACCGTCCCTGAAAGCTGCAGGGGGGACCACATAGTGCACGCTGTGGTAGTACGCGACAGAGCAGATGCTCGTTTCACTGCGAAGCCGGGGTTGACAGTAAGTCCCACAGAAGGCCCCATGGCCGCTAATGTCACCGTGAAGGGACACGGCTTTGGCCAGGATGAACAGAGCATCGAGCTGATGTACTACCTCAACGACAATTACCAGACGATACAGAGGCACATTTTAGCCAGTGCCCAGGGTGGTTGGGAAGCAAGCTTCCTGATTCCCCCCTCCACCAAGGGAAAACACAAGCTGGATGCCCAGGGTGCTGTGAGCATGTCCTACGAGGTTAAGGATGTCACCTTCGAGGTAACGACGCAGCTAGCCATGGATAAAACATGGGGCAGCATGGGCAACAGCATAGCCGTGACCGGCAGCAGCTTCGCAGCCTACGAGAAGAACATCCGGATATTATTCAACGGAGAGGAAGTGGTCGCGGGCATCAAAGCCGACGGCCAAGGTAACTGGGAAGCAAACTTCCTGGTGCCTGAGATGCCCGCAGGCACATATAGTGTCGCCGCTGAGGGAGAATGGACCGGGACAGAAGATATCAACGCGCTCAGTTTTGAGATAGAGCCGGCCATAGTATTGCCCCCCGACCCAGGATACCTGGGCATGAACCTGACCGTTGCTGGCCACGGATTTGGCGCCAACCAAGATGTGGTAATCATGTATGATGGCAGCCAGAAGGCAGCAGCCACGGTTAGCAGTGAAGGCAGCTTCAATGTGAAGTTTACCGTGCCCAAGAGCCATCACCGTGAGCATCAAGTGACAGCCGAGGATTCCGCACGGAACAGAGCCACCGCCATCTTCATCATGGAGTCAATCCCTCCGCCTGTGCCGACACCTACCTCGCCATCGAACGGAGGCTGGGTGGGAATCGTGGGCAAGGTGATGCCGACGTTCAGTTGGTCAGCAGTATCCGATGACAGCGGAGCTCGCTATCGCCTGCAGATAGCCACCGGTGATAATATCACCGCCACCGGAGAGTTCGCCGACCCCATTATTTCAGTTCCCGATATGGTCGAAACGAGCTATACTCTGAATGCGACGGATGCCCTGCCCTACGGCACCTATTACTGGATCGTGCAAGCTGTGGATGGCGCAGAGAACGAAAGCGCCTGGAGTGAAGCTCAATCCTTCCGTGCCGGACTCTTGCCCTTGTGGGGATTCATCGCCGCCCTAGCTGTAATACTTGGGTTCGTCATAGCCCTGGTTCGCCTTCTTGTCAGGAAAAGAAGATACTATTACGAATAGAGGAGCACTATCGTCAGAAGATTGCCATGCACCTTCCAGGTGCCTGCAATGACACTCCTTTACTATCATTACGATCCCCCTCTGCTGGGACGAGGTAGCATTACCCTTCTGTCGTTGCGCGGTTGACGAAACCAGCCGTGAGTCCTTCCTTCCTTTGTTATCGCGAGGGCCGTAGCGGCGAAGCAACCTCGGTGGGGTCGGGGACTGCCATGCCTTGCTCACAATGCCAGGTGATTAGGAATCTTCCTAGCGAATTCGCCCCGAGAGTGTCAACAAGGCACTTACTTTCAGCGACATTTTCGTCTATAATAGCAGAAGGGAGGTGAGTCAAATGCGCTCGCTGTTTCAAGTTCTGACCGTTTTCGTCGTTTGCTTTGTAACTATGGCTCTGCCAGTTGCGCCTGCGCAAGCGGCGGACGGAGAAGCTTATATCACGCTCGACCCCGAGAACGGAGTTCCCGGAACACCTGTTATTGTCCGTGGCTATAACTTTACGGCTGGTGAACTGGTTGACATTTACTATTATCTGAACGACACAAGAACCCTGGTTATGAAGGATGTCCAGGTGCTTGGCACGAGACGCTTCACGACCACTTTCGCCATTCCCGAAAGCTATAAGGGACCCCATGAGGTGCTCGCCGACGGGGCGAATAACAGCGCCTCTTTGGACTTTACTGTGGAGCCGGGGCTAACAGTAAGCCCCGAACAAGGTCCTGTGGGCACTAGTGTTACCGTGCAAGGCCGTGGCTTCGCCAAGAACGAAGCACGCATCGAGGTTAGCTACTACCTCAATAGCACCAATCCTAGAGCCATTCCAGGGAATATGACGGCGAATGCCCTGGGTAGCTGGCAGACAAGCTTCAAGATCCCCGTTTCCGCCATGGGGAACCATAAGATAGACGCCAAGGGTAATAGTAGCACCCTTTTCGCAGTTCAGGATGCTTTCTTCGAAGTAACGCCGGGGATAAGCCTGGATAAGTCGTCGGGCACTGTAGGCGAGAACATAACGATGACGGGCAGCGGATTCTATGCTGACGACAGGTACATCACCATATTGTTTGCGGACAAGGAAGTGAACAGCCAAACCAGAGTTGACGCCGATCACGAAGGTTACTGGGTGAAAGCCTTTGAGGTGCCTGCCATGCCCAAAGGCACGTATAATGTGACTGCCTACGGAGAAGAAACTCTGAAGAAAGATATCAGGGCACTCAGCTTCGGGATACAGCCTGGCTTGGTGTTGTCTCCCGACGAAGGACACGTGGGCATGGAATTGTCCTTAGCTGGCGGCGGCTTTGCGGCAGACAAGGGTGTGGTCATAATGTACGATGGCAACGAAACAGCGACTGCCACAACCAACAGCAGCGGCAGCTTCAGTGTAGTCTTCCCGGTGCCCGCGAGCCAGCATGGTGCGCGTCGGGTGACGGCCGCAGATGCCGCCGGGAACAATGCCACCGCTATCTTCACCATGGAATCAGTTCCTCCGCCTCTGCCGGAACTCAAATCTCCGTCCGACGGAAGCCGAGTGGGGTTCATAGGCAAGGTGAGGCCGACATTCAACTGGTCGGCAGTATTCGATGAGAGTGACGTTTACTATAACCTGCAGATAGCCACCGTTGCCAATGTCACTACCGATGGATTCGCCAATTTCACGGTTTTAGTTCCACGCATTGTCGGAACGAATTATACCCTGAATGCAACGCAAGCCCTGCCCTATGGCACTTACTACTGGATTGTGCAAGCCGTAGATAAAGCGGGGAATGTGGGCAACTGGACTGTGGCCTACTCATTCCACGCTGGCGTACTGCCTCTGTGGGCATTTGTTCTCATCGTAGTGGTAGCAGTGGCAGTCATCGGCACCCTCGTTTACTTCTTCATAATAAGGAAGAGAACATACTACTACTAAGGAAGCGCCCAAACTCCCCCTCTTAAGATAAGAGGGGCCGGGGAGTTATGAACAAGCACGTTGCAGCAATCATAACCCCCTCTATTCCCCCTCACCTTAAGGGGGATATCCGAGGTATTCGCTCAGATTACCAACAACGAGAAGGAGGCGAAAATGAAGTTAACGGTTATTGGATTGGGGCAGTGTGGCTGCCGGATTGCCGACCACTTTGCCAGGCTAAATCTCAAGGCGCGTGCTCAGCGCAAGGCTACCATAGCTCCTGCCGTCATTGCCGCCAATACAGACCAGACAGACTTGACCGGGCTCAGGTTCATCAAGAACGACTACAGGCATCGGGTGCTCCTGGGCTTGCGCCGGACCCTGGGACACGGGGTAGGCAAGATAAACGAGCTGGGAGCCCAACTGGCTAAGGAGGATGGTGACAAGGTGCTGGATGCCGTAAAAGCCAGTCCGCAGTTTTACGAGACGCATGCATTTTTGCTCATAGCTGGTGCTGCCGGCGGCACCGGGTCGGGCTCGCTGCCCATCATGGTCCGGGCAGTCAAGGACAGACACCCCGGCAAACCAGTCTACGCACTGGTGATTTTGCCTTTTGAGCATGAGCAGACTACGGAATCCAGGAGCACATACAACACTGCCACCTGCCTGAAATCCACCTATGACATAGTGGATGCCATTTTCCTCGCTGA
>Ga0315274_10015061_pt1 | contig 10960 bp, 8 predicted proteins | sample YL17G02_20_MG_FD_203700 | JGI IMG/M metagenome (GOLD analysis project Ga0315274, IMG submission 203700) | Sediment microbial communities from Yellowstone Lake, YNP, Wyoming, USA - YL17G02_20 | ecosystem: Environmental > Aquatic > Freshwater > Lake > Sediment | place: USA: Wyoming | collected...
ATTATTTGCTATCAGCAACCGTAGGAAAGAAGAATGATGTAAAAGTTAGTAAGTCTTCTGGAATCGGAAAAGAAATCTTGAAAGGAATGATTGGAAAGAAGACAATAAAAGTTTTGAATGTTTAAGCCTTATTTTCTTCCTTGAGTGTTTCTTCAGGCTTCTCTTCTTTCTTCTTGACTTTTTCTTCCTTGAGCTTATCTTTCTTCTCTTTTTTTGTCTCTTCAGGGAATACTACGCCAAGCAACTCAGCTTTGATTATTTTTTTCTTCTCGTCTCCTTCGCCTTCCTCTGTTTCTATCGCTTTAATCCTTATTTTACCGGGCGGGTTTTGATTTCCTCCTGCCCATATCAATTCTGTTATGGATTTACCTATCTTAATTTCGTCACCTTTCATGTGTCTCTTCAAGAAATTTCTTACAAAATAAACGCTTTTTTTACTCTTTTCCCATTTAGGAGCTTTTGAAATAGCATTTCTCAAGTTGATTGTGAATATTTTTTCTTCCATTTTCTCACTCTTTACTCAATATCAGCTTCAAGGTTTTTATACCTAACTGAGATATTAAAATAACCAATAGAATCATAGAATATATTGAAAATTTGAACTATTGTTGTGAATCAGTTTTTGTAGTAGAAATTTCTTTTAATTTTTTAGCTCCTTCAACAGTTATAGTATAAGGTTTTTTTGGATCATGTTTTTTTTGGTCAGGTCCATCAACCAAACCCTGTTCTTGTAATTTACTTAAACTAATAGTTGTTGAGGCTGCATATCAACTCTTTTAACTATTTCCAAAAAATATTGCGGTCCTGAATAATTTAAAATGTCAAGAATTGTTGCGTCTATAGGCATTAGTCCATATTTATGTAAAACTTCTACTTGCTCAGTATTGAGTTTTCCCATCGCTATCACTGTTAAAAATATAAAAGTTAAATTTAAATCCTTATTGTGGAATTTCTACTCTTTTTCATCATTCAAAAAATCAATCAAGACAGTGTCAAGACATACTAAAGACTTAAATAATTAACTGTTTACAGTATTCTTGGTATTATGGTAAAACTAATTGATAAGAAACCGTACGATTTAGTGTTTCCTGGGCAGGAGTATGAAAAAAAGAAAGATACTATACCATTATCTCCTAAACCTAAGACACAGGAATACGAGGAACGCGAACAGCCAAGACAGGTAAATATCGAAAGAAGAACTATTCATAAGATGCTAAGGAATCAGGAAGAACTAGAACCATTAAGACAAGTCAGTCCTAAAGTTATAGGAAACCTTTTTGATAGAGTCGAATTCCTAAGTAAAAGAATTAGTGATACTAAGACAGCATTAGAAACCAGACATAGGCTTCATGACGAGTTAATGCAAGAGATAGAATCAGATGTGAGAGACAAAGAAAGTACTTTAAGAGGTCTTTCTGATATTGATGACGTTAGAGACTTCAAATTAGACATATCCACGCTTAAAATGGAAAAAAGAAAGGAATGCGTCCAGTTCTGGAGAGATGTCCTTCAATTGTCTACAGAACTTAGAGAACTGATGGAACAGTATGAGACTGAACTAAAGATTGCAAACTTGTTCAGAGACTTACAGCCTGGTGTTTAAAATGGGTATTGAAAAGAGAATATCCATGGACGTATCTCAGGAAATCAAAAGACTAGTCCCTGTTCTGGGCAAAGAAAAGGCATCCAGGCTTGAAACAGCTTATTTATTAGCTGATGAAGATACTAGAAGCAGAATACTAGAGATGATAGATGCCTTAAAAGCAGCTGTCCTTTCAGATAAAGACCTTAAAAACTCAGTCTTAATAGAACCCCCTTCCAAGGAATTAGTTACTTTTGGTGACATTCAGCTTGGTACAGTTCTTTACGGTAAGAAAAGATTGTATCCATTGTTCATTGATAAGGATAATTTACTGACACATATAGGTGTCTTTGGTTCATCTGGTTATGGTAAGACTAACTTCATCCATTGGCTAGTCTTGAACTTGTTTAAAAAAGAAATTCCAGTTATAATTTTCGATTTCTCTAAAAGAAATTATCGTGACTTGCTAGCAATACCAGAAATCAGGGATAAAATAAAGGTTTATACTGTTGGAAGAAACATTTCTCCATTCAGGTTCAACCCATTAAAACCACCAGAAGGAATTCAAATATCTCAATGGGCTAAAGAATTCGCTGAGATATTCGATCATGCCTATTGGATGTTAGGTGGAGGGAGACATATAATACTTAAAGCATTGGATGCAGTTTACGAAAGTTTAAAACCGGAGATACCTAGAATTGAAGATTTAAAGTATTGGTTGAACAAATACAGGTCTAATCAAGGTTCTTCTAGAGAAAAAAACTGGATTGCAACAGCTGAAAGACCATTAGAATCCCTTTGTTTCAGGGAAACAGGAGAGGTTTTTGATTGTGACGAGGGAATATTGCCATCAAAATTCTTGGAAAAAGGAACGATAACCATTCTTGAATTAGATTCGTTCTCAACTAATGACAAGACATTCTTCATCGAAATCATGCTTCAATGGCTGAGAGATATTTCTCTAGTCAGTGATTCAAGAGAAAAATTAAAAGGGATCATAATATTGGAAGAGGCTCATCATGTTCTGAACAGAGAAAAATCCAAAAGAATAGGTATGGAAACAGTTATTGACTTGATATTCAGGGAAGTAAGGGAATTAGGTATTGGAATGGTCTATGTCGATCAACATCCGTCATTGATAAGTTATCCTGCATTGGGTAACACCAGTACGCATATTTACATGAATCTTGGTTTAGACACAAAGCATTCCTCAGATATTATGGATGCAAGCAATATGCTTGGTTTAAATTATGATGACGAAGGTGATTATCTGAGAAGATTACCTATAGGTCATGCTTTCATACTCATGAGAAGATTATCTTTCCCAAACCCATTCTTGGTTGAGTTTCCATTAGTTGACTTAAACAAAGGTTCTGTTACTGATGAAGTCGTCAAAAAATTCATGGAAGATAAACTCCTAGAGACTATTAAAAAACAGAGAGAACTTAATTTTAAACAAGAGATCATCGAACAGAAACTTCCTGAAATCGATTTGAGTAAAAAAATAGAAGAACTGGATGATAAAAGTCTGGAAATAATAAGAATTCTTGGAAATTTTCAAGGCAGTTCAACAGCTGAAATCTACAGTCAAATAAGTATTTCTGGTAATTCTTTCAAAAAAAGAGCTGAAGTTTTATTCAACGCGAATTTAGTAAATTTTGCAATTGGAAAAGTCTTCAAGCAAAAAGCCATCTATTATTTCTTGACTGCTGAAGGGGAAAATATGTTCCTATCAAGATTCCAAAGAAAACCTGAATGGATTGAAACGAGATTAGAAGATGTTGTTAATTTCTTAATAAGTCATTTTATGTTGAAGACATGGAGAATTCTGGATAAAAATGACGACCAAATAATTTTTGAGAAAGAAGGAAATAAGATTTTTGTTGAAATAGAATCAGAATTCAACAATGAAAAATTAGATGAAAAGATTGATAGATTAGTTAAAGAAAATAATACTAATTTTGCGTGTTTGTCAGAACAAATAAAGAATTTTGTCATCCAAAGAGCTGCCAAGTACTTTTTCGATAAAAAATTAAGTAATCTTGTACTTTTTGTCGCAACTATAGACGAATTAAAACAAGGAAAAGATTTCAAGAGAATAGCATTTCAAGCTTAGAGTAAATTTAAGTTTTAACACTTCCCATAAGTTTTAGCGTGATGAATATCATTGCCAATACAACGATTACTATTATCACTAGTAGAATATTATCAGGTATTTCAGCAATTCCTAAGTATCTTTCAGTTATTCCACCTATTTCTTTTATTCTAAGTATATTTCTAAGTATAGGTCTACTTATAGGTACAGTAGCAACAAAAACACCATCTTTTGGTTGAACAACAATATCATTTGTATTGGAGTCGATCAGTATAACATCATACAGATGTAGGTTACTAGTTCCTGTCTTCTTTACTTTGAAAGTTACAGTCGCTAGTGTTCCACTACCACTCTTTGGTTGTGCTGGAAGCATGGATGATGTAGCTATCCATACATTACCTGCTACATTGTTTATTTCTTTCTTTACCAAAAGAGTTGGTTCGTTCAAGAAAGATAGAGTAACAGTAGTAGCTTCAAGGATACTGGGATTATAGCTCAATTTTAGTTCGTATGAAAATAGGTTGCTGACGGTAACATCGATTTTGACAGGGAAAGTACTGCCAACAGTCTTACTTATGGTCGATGGGTTTACGTAAAGGCTAGTGGCTGAAGCGATGCTAATGCTTACTATTAATGTCGCGATAAACGATACGAATACACTATATTTGTTCATCATCAAAAAACCTCTCTATAATCCATCCATCCTCTATAACAACGTCTATTGAATTGCAGAATTGCAATATTTATATCTCTCATGTTTACTACATTATCATTGTTCACATCTGTAGTTTTGCATGGATAATCCCAATTTGGTGAAGGCGAAGAACCTCCATGAGAATTGAAACATAAAATCATAGCATTTATATCTCTCATGTTTGTTATATTATCAGGATTTGTAGCATTATTTACATCTGCACAAATTTCACATTTTCCTTTAGAACAGATATTAAAAGGACCATAATCTTTACAATTTTTATTAATTGATAGACAGGAAGAACCACTATTATAGTATTCTATTAATGTGTTCACATCTATACAAGTATCTTCATATGGTGTATTGCTTATACAGTTACCAGCTGAACAACCTTGGTACTCAGTACAGTTTCCAGCAGTTTTGTTATCTGTTCCATCACTATCGTAAGCATCAGTTCTGCAAATTGTTTCGCTATATTGACAAGTTGAACTACAATTTTTGCTTGTAACATAATCTGCACACCATTTTGTATTTGGAGTTAATTTGTTGCATTCTATATCCGCACCGCATGTCTCATAACAAATACCGTTAGGAAGTGTTCCATCAGAATTACAAGGGCTAGTACTGAATACGCCATCTTTCACTTCATGAGTGATCGCTAACGCATTCGAATCACTTAATTTTGTATCCCTTAAGTCTAAAGGAGAGATTCCAGAATTAATCACTTTAAAAAATATTTGAGCTAAGACACCATTTCCTGTAAAAGTTTGGGCAGGAAGTTTCCTCGTAAATAAACTGTAATAATATCCTTCTTGACTGTTATTTTCTCTTTTCCATAAAAAGTATTGTGACCATATATTTCCTAAGACATCATGATCGAATGCAAGAACAGAAGGGTTCCAATACAATTTAAATTGAAAACCTGCCAGATCACTAACATCGTCTAATTTAATATTTACAGAAAAAGTATCACCAACATTATATCCTTGATTTATAATAGCTGGTGGGTCAACATAGATTTTTGTAGTAGCACTGACTGTTGCGCCGAAAAAGATGAAAAATGCTATTAAAAAAAGTAAAGTTTTATTTTCCATGTTTTATATTTTGAAATAAGTATTAAAATAATTTTAGTAATGATAAAAAATGTATTTTTTTATTGAATTGGATTAAAAACAAATTTATAATATCTAAAAAACATTATTTTATTATTATGATGAAAAAAATTGTGTTGATCACAACGCTGATTTTATTGTTTGTCTTTTCTACACCAATAGTTAAATCCCCTTTTGTAAACCTCCCTAAAATATCAAATATAAAACCAATAGGAATAAGTCAAGGAGGAATGGGAATATTATCAACAAAAGGCACATGTTATGTTCCACCATGGACAGACTGTGATGCTGGTTATGAATGTTCGGACAATAGCTTTTATTGGCTTTGGCCTAGGGGTAAAAAAATAGGTTGGTCTTGTGGTCCCGGTTTTAGCACCGATCCAGGGCTCCATAATTATAAAATGAGAGTGGTTATGGACATCATCTTATTATATACAGATACTGTAACATCCAAAGCGTTATTCAATGGAACTTATTTTCTTAATATCACACCAACAGGTAGAATATCATCGATGAGTTCAAGTATTGACTTTAACTATTCACACACAGGAATAGCTTATTTATTTGAACCTAGTTATGTATCCGGTCAGAATGCTGCATATCTTGAGTGTGCAATTATGTGGATTAACTTTACTCAGACAGACAATATTACCATGGGAGTTCCAATATTATATAAGATGTATATAAATGACTTGAATAGAGATGACCATATAGACGTCTTTGATGCTGTTATACTTTCTAATGGATATGGGCTGAGTTGGAGTTCTCCTGTAAACCCTAATGATAATATATGGAGGGCTGACATTAACTCTGATGGCATTATAAATACCGGGGACGCTGTTATATTAAAGAGTCAAATCGGTACAAATTATATCAAACCTGTTCTAGAAGATATAGATAAAATTTGGGAACCTATGTGGGTTAACACTCTAGATTGTATGTCGTATTAAACTATTAGAATAAAATATCTTTTTTATTATTTCCTCTCACATTTTTTATTGAAATCAAGTATTGTCATCTGAATATCTTTCATGTTTATTACATCATCATTGTTTAAGTCCATATTAGGATCCCATTTAGGACTATACGGTTTGGCATTGAAATGTGCAATTAAGACATTTATATCTCTCAAGTTGACTCTTCCATCAGGAATACCACCTTCGCCTGTAAAGTCGGGACAAAGAATAACCCTATATTTCCCCTCTGTTTGAGATGGTATACAATTACTACCTGTACCTGCTACTGAATAGCATTCAGCAGTGTAATTACCTATTACCATTCCACTGCAATTGAAAATCGCTTTATATCCACTAGTCGTATCCCATCCTATCCAAGGACAATTACTGCTAGAATCGCCTTTGATAGCAGTGGCATTTACACAATCGCATTCTTCGCTGGTTGGGCAGTATAATGTAAAATTTGTGTTTTGAAAAGGTACAGCAGGTATTATAATCGGATTTCCTAATCTAGTGTCTAAATGTTCTGTATATTTACAATTCGAACTACAGATTTTTTTTAAGTTGTCATCATACCAAGTACTGTCTGCTACCCTATTATTACACCCTGAGTCAGCATTACAACCATCTACTGGATATCTCCACCACCAACATAAACTCCCAGGAGATTTACATATATTATCTTTATCAAATGCGATACAAGAATCATCACATTTATCTTGGAAGTAAGTTTGTCCAGCCAAATCACAAGTTCCACCGTAATATGAAACCATATTATAATCCATACAACCTCTAATTGTATCTGAGGCAGGTATATGTTGTTCATCGCATGCGTATTCAGCCCCACAATCATATTCACATTTTTGTGAAAATTCACAATCAGAATTGCATCTCTTTTGTATTTTACCATCACACCAACTATGATAAGGTAGTACTCCATTACATTCTGTATTAGGCGTCAAACATGTCATAGTTACAGGCGGGTCTGAAATAACTACTTCAAAACGGAAATCTGTAACATCTCTAATATCATAATCCACTGATAAAGTTAAGTTTATTGGAATGGCTTGTTGGGGATATAAAATTTGTTCACTATAGTTCCATGTCAAAGTCATGTGATTAGCAAGCTCAGGAGGGTTCCAATTCCTTGTAATCATATGTATAGTTCCTCCTACACTACTTTCTTGTCTAATAAAAACAATTCTACTTACTTTTGAGCCTGGGAAGAGTGTTTCCCAATCAATATGTTCTATAGTTTGAGTACATCCTGCATCCCAATAAATGCCTAAACCATATTTTTCTACAGGAGTACCCATAGTTTGTATTCCTTTTTCAACAAGTTTAGGAGTAATTACTTTAGAAATTCCGGAAATTGTTGCACGTGTTTGTGAAAAGACTATTATTGGCAATAATAGAAAAGTGCTAAATAAAATGAAAAATGCTATTAAAAAATTTTTATACATATTTATTATTTGATTTATACATAGAAAAATCTTCTATTAATGATTTCAACTCTTTTTTATTTACTATTAATTAGTTTTTACTTAAAAACATAATAAAATATGTTTAAAAAGGAAATAATTATTATGAAGAAAATTTATCTTTTTATCATATTTTTGTTCATCTTACAGACGGTCAATGCTACTAGCATTTTAGTTAATCCAACAAGTATAATAAACATAAGTTTAACACCAGGAAAGAATTTTATCGTTAACATAAACGTTTCAGACGCTGCCGACGTGAGGTCATATGAATTCAGCTTTAATTACAACAGTTCTATTTTAAATGCAAACAGCATTACAAGCCTCAATCCCATTGATCAATGCTATGTATACACTATAAACAATCCAGCTGGTCTCATTAAAGTTGCATGTGTTTTACTCGATCCGTTAAACGGAAACTTTAAGTTGGAGAATATTAATTTCTCTGTTATTGCAACCGGGGAAAGTAATTTACATCTATCCGCCACACAACTGTATGATTCTTGGGGAATGACAATTACGCATAACCTTGTTGATGGATTTTTCAGTAATAAGCCTTCTGGTACCTGTGTTAAAGCAAATCCAACAGTAAATTTAACCCCTGCGATACAAAGTGGTATACCAGGTTCAACTTTTGTTAAAACTGTCACTGTTAAAAACAACGACAACAATTACTGTAATCCATCTATTTTTAGTTTAACATACTCATGTCCATCAGGTTGGTCATGTTCTTTAAATAAAAATTCGGTTTTAGTTAGCCCACAAACTAATGATTCTTCAACAACTCTAACGATTATTTCCAGTAGTTCAGCTTCATTAGGAAATTATGTGATTAATGCAACAGCAACTAATACCTCTTATACTCATACAGGTTCGGCTAATGTGACGATGATATCACTAGGAAATAAAACGACTATAACTGCTCAGGCATTTACTAACCCTGTAGACAGATTCGAAAATACAGTACTATGGTGTGATTATAGAAATGCAACCAGTGATCAACCGATAAGTACGGCCAATGTTAAATTCGAAAATTTGAATGAAGGAATAAATTACACAGCTGTTTATAATTCAACGAGTAAATTGTACGAATACAAATATAATGCTACTTACACAGTAAACGTCGAAGTCACTTTCAGATGCTCAGCTTCAGCTCCCGATTATGAATCTAATTTTGCTACATTTATTTTAGGACTTTGTGTAAGGGTCAATCCATTATTGGACATAATCCCATCATATTTATCTGGAACACCTGGATCATCTTTAAAATATGTTGTCAATGTAACAAACTATGATCATTATACTTATTGTGACATATCTACATTCAATCTTTCTATAAATCAACCACAGTCTGGATGGACATATACTTTTAATCCTCCCATGTTGAACATAGATTGGGGAGCGGATTATAAAATTTCTTTTAAATCATCAAATCTAACTGTTACCTCGAATGTTTCTGCTACTTCTGGTAATTATAGAATAAATGTGACAGCGACAAATCTTAATAATACTGATTATAAAAATACTAGTTCGCTGATTTACGATGTTACTGGAGGAGCAACTACTACAACTGCACCAACTACTACTACAACTAGGCCAACCACAACCACCACTGCACCAACCACAACCACCACTGCACCAACTACTACTACAACTAGGCCAACTACTACCACAACCACATCAACTACTACCACTAGTACAACTCTAGCAGATACCGAACTACCAAGATGGGGACCAACTTTGAATAATACTCCTCTATCCCCAACTGTAGGACAGGATGTCACGATTAGTGTTGATTGGTCGGATAACACTAATTTGAATACTGTAATTATTTACGAGAATTCATCCGGGTCTTATATAATACATAACTGCAGTCTAATTACATACCAATGTTCAGGCGAAGAAACAGTAATTGGAACAAATATCTTACCATCAATAATTGTTGTATTCTCTGGTTCATTGACTCTCATTTTTATCAACGTAAAGAAATTGAAAAAATTAAGTAAAACAATTTTGTATTTTGTCAGTATTATTGTGATAATTTTCTTAATATCAGTATTCATGTTCCCTGAAGTTTCACAAAATATTTCACGACTATTACATTTGGGCATTTTTATAATGGGTGAACCAACTACATTTAGTCATGTTATCCCAGGTTCTCAACTTAACACTCCACTAATGGTAGTGAGTTATTATAGTTATGCAAATGATACTTCTGGAAATTTTAACATGACAAATATGACACAACCTCTTAAATATTTTGTTGTTCAAGCTGCAACTACTACAACTACGACAACAACATCAACTACCACCACTACTATATTAGCTTGTTATCCAGGTTCAAATTGTCCATCTGCATCATGTGAGATTCAATGTGGAGATAATCTTATAAGAAATTTAGATGTAAATCAAAAACATTATTACAATTTTACGATAACAAGCATGATGTCTGTAACATTGTCATTGACAAACAAAACTCTTGATAATAACTTTAATCTTTTTGCACAATGGGCAGGAAGTTGTCCTATGCATACACAGTTAGGTGATGCTGGGACTAATCCACCCCAATGTTCTGCTATAGGTCCACCACCACTGGATCTTTGTACTAACTCTACATTACCACCAGGAACTTATTATTTTGCTGTAAACCATCCTTTATGGTTAGGTCTCGGGGACAACAATGCACCTTACAATATAAGTTTAAGTTGTAGTGTAATTGGAACAACTACAACCACTACCTCAACAACAACCACCACTACCTCAACAACAACCACAACAACGTTACCACCTGGTTTAACATTGCTAATATTGAATGAATCCAACAACGGCAACCTTGCAGATACATTCGTGGATCAAGGAAGCAATAAAACCAATTATGGGAAATGGAATTTCACTCAAGTTTCTTCTGGAAGCGGTATGCCTTTCAGCAATTACAGAACATTTATGTTGTGGGACACAAAAGCAATTCCACCTGGCTCGAGTATAATCAACGCAAAAATATCCCTTTATCAAAACATGCCAAGTGCTTATAATAAAATGA
>Ga0315274_10015063_pt1 | contig 10959 bp, 7 predicted proteins | sample YL17G02_20_MG_FD_203700 | JGI IMG/M metagenome (GOLD analysis project Ga0315274, IMG submission 203700) | Sediment microbial communities from Yellowstone Lake, YNP, Wyoming, USA - YL17G02_20 | ecosystem: Environmental > Aquatic > Freshwater > Lake > Sediment | place: USA: Wyoming | collected...
GCTGTGTCGTGAGCGAATCGTGATCTTGCACACCTGGATGTTCCACGCCAACTTAACAGGGCGCGTCACCGGTTGGCTGGCAAACGTACCCATCGTCATCACCTCACGGCGCAATACCAACATCGGTGGTAGCGCCCGAGAATTTATCAACCGTTGGACTTCCAGCCTGGATCAGAAAGTGATCGCCGTCTCCGAAGCAGCCCGCCAGGCAGAGATCGACCGCGCAGGTGTGCCAGCAGCAAAAGTATTAACCATCTACAACGGAATCGACCCCGCGCCATACCAAATCTACGATTATCGAGTCGCGGCGCGCCTCCGCCAATCGCTAGGCATCCCTGCCAGCTCCCTGCTAATCGGTACAGTGAGCCGGCTCCACCCGCAAAAAGGGATTGACTGCCTCTTGAGTGCTCTGTTGCCCGTGCGGGAACGTTTCCCCGAGGTGCGGCTGCTGCTGGCTGGCGATGGAGAACTTCGTCCTGTGCTACAAACCCGCGCTGTTGAATTAGGATTGGCTGAAACTGTCATCTTTACCGGGATGCGAACCGATATCCCCGAATTTCTCGCTGCACTCGACTTGTTCGTTCTGCCATCTCTATGGGAAGGTCTGCCAAACGTTTTGCTCGAAGCGATGGCAGCCAGGAAAGCCATCGTTGCCACGGCTGTCGGTGGTACTCCCGAGCTGATAAGGCACGGCGAAAATGGGTTGCTGGTTCCTCCGCAAGATGCCGCAGCGCTTTCGGATGCAATTCTCAGACTGCTTTCTGATCATAACAAACGATCTCAAATGGGTTACGCGGGCTACCGGCGAGTATGTCGAGATTTTTCGCTGACGAAGATGGTAAAAAGTACTGAAGCGGTTTACAATGAGCTTCTGGCGCAAAGGTTTTCGAATGTTCCCGAAACTTAATCGATGGCTGTTACCCCTACTCCTGGTATGGGCTGGTGTAATTCACATATCCATTGGCCTCTCAGGCCCGGCCGATTTCTGGACGCACTACACCGGGCGCAATTACCTCAATGTGGCTGAAGCTTTAGTAAAGGGGCAGGGATACACCGGCATCACCTGTTGCATGCCGCTCTACCCGGTTACACTTGCAGGCTTGCTCAGCGTCTTCGGTTATACCTCACTACCGTTACTCCTGTTGCATATCGGAATTAGCCTGCTCACAACGTATTCCACCTACCGCGTCGGCCAGACAATTTTTTCCCCCGCGGCAGGTCTTTTAGCAGGATTTTTGATCTCCATACACCCTTACCTCAACAAGCTGAACATGCAGATCATCGACACCGGCCTTTCGGTGGCGTTAAGCACACTGGGATTGTGGCTGTTCGTTCGAGCCTGGCTGATTGAGGATCCTGCCCATGTAATAGACGCTCGAAGAGTGGGTGCTCTTAAAGCGCAGTTCTACATCGGAGGCTTTGCCCTGTCCGGAGCAGTATTCGGCCTGGCAACGCTCACGCGACCGGTAGTCGCAGTAACAACCATTGCCCTAGGACTCGGCCTGTTGCTCGTAAAAAGCCTTAAGAGGCAATTCCAAAAAGCCTCTCACCTCTTGATTGGATTTTGGTCGGTTTGGGGGATTGTTATCAGCCCTTGGTGGATACACAACGCCATAAAATACAATCATTTTATCCCTTTGACCACGAATGGCGGATACAATTTCCTCAAAGGACACACCCCATACTACACCGGCGTTCAACCTCTCTACGATACCGACAATTACCCGTATTTTACATATCCAGCCAAGCCTGATGAACCCTCTCACTATCACTTCAACCAGTTGTGCCTGGAAGGCGGAATACGCTATATTAAAAACAATCCTGTTCAAGCCATTGTCACCGATATAAAAAAGGTCGGCTGGGCCTTCGGGATATACAAAGTTCCCAGAACGTTGAACGATAGCCAACCCCGATGGGATACTACCTTTCATAAGGTAATCGACGATGGTCACCCACACCCAACGCTGCAAGATAAAGCCTACTCGCTCTTCTGGACTCCCATCATGATCCTGGGTTTACTCAGCATCCTCGTCACTCGTCGTCAATGGAACCAGTTACTCCCGCTTTACATCCTTATCGCCTCCACAGCATTCACAAGTGCCCTCACATTCGCTGACACCCGCTTCCGTCTGGAAGCGGATCCCGCCATCATTGTACTGGCTTCTTTTACATTTATCACCATATGGTCGATGATCCGTGGCTGTCTCTTGCGACAACCTGTTTCTCGCCAAAACCGCGCCTCGAATACCTATGTTCTCCATCTCATCACCCGTCTGATCGTGGGTGGAGCGCAGGAAAACACAATGTTTACAGCCTTCCTGCTCGACAAGTCCCGCTACCACGTGGAAGTGCTCTCGGGTCCACAAACTGGCAGCGAAGGCAGCTTGATCGGAGAAGTGCGGACCCGCGGCATCCCTTTGACCATCTTCCCCCATCTGCTCCGCCAGGTTAATCCATACCATGATTTCCTGTGTCTGTTCGAACTTGCACGTTTCATACGGCAGAAAAGAGTCTCCATAATCCACACACACAGCTCGAAAGCCGGCATTCTCGGACGGCTGGCAGCCAGGCTGGCGGGCGCGCCAATCATCGTCCACACCGTACATGGCTGGAGCTTCCATGATCATATGCACCCAGCAGTGCGCAATACTTACATTTTTTTAGAGCGCTGGATTGCTAAATTTACAGACATTCTGATCGCTGTAGCTGAAAAAGACATCGAGAAAGGGTTAAAACACGGCATCGGGCGCCCCGAGCAGTACCGTTTAATACGGAGCGCTATTCCACTTGATGAATTTGACCCGGCAGGCGTTGATCGTGAAAAGGTGCGCTCTGAGCTGGGGATCCCCCCCGAGGTAGTCGTTCTTGGCAATGTGGGACGGTTCTCTACACAGAAGAACCCCCTCGATTGGGTACGGGTTGCTGGGCGAGTTGGTCGATCGATACCTGAATGTCGTTTCCTACTGGTAGGCGATGGTCCACTCCATCCGGAAGTGGAAGCAGCCCTGGTTAAGGAGGGCATCTCTGACCGGGCGATCCTCACTGGCCTTAGGCGGGACGTGCCTTGTCTGATGGCAGCCATGGATGTATTCCTGCTCACTTCGTTATGGGAGGGATTACCACGCGTTATCCCGCAAGCAATGGCAATGGGCCTGCCAGTCATCGCCAATGCAGTGGATGGTTCGTCTGAGGCTGTTGTGCACGGCGAGACGGGTTACCTGTGCATGCCCGGTGCATTGGACGAGATGGCGGAATGCTGTGTAGATCTATTACGAAATCGAACCAAAAGACACATGATGGGCGCCAAGGGACGCGATTATGCATCAAAGGAATTTGACGTACGTCAGATGGTTGTACAAATCGACGGCGTATATCAAGAGTTACTGGCGCGATCCAGGCATGGTTGAACCAAACGCAGTGTATAATATTAAAAAATGAGGTCATATGGACAAATCCCTTCCTAAAAAACGCCTCGGCGTGCTTACCAGCGGTGGTGACGCCCAAGGAATGAATGCCGCTTTACGCGCCATTATCCGCACCGGAATCGAGCGCGGTCTGGATGTTTACGCCATTTATGAGGGTTACCAGGGTATGGTAGATGGTGGTGACCGCATCCGAAAAATGACCTGGGATTCAGTCGGTGGTATCCTGCAAAAAGGCGGGACTATAATCGGTACAGCCCGCTGCGAGGCATTTCGTACTCGTGAGGGTCGCCTGCAAGCCGCACGTAACCTGCTAACTTTTGGGATTGATAACCTGATTGTGATCGGGGGAGACGGATCCCTAACCGGTGCCAACCTCTTCCGGACGGAGTGGCCCACACTCGTGGCTGAGCTGGCTCAGAAAGGCCAGATCAATCGTGAGTTAGCTGAAACCCACCCTAACTTAATCATCGTTGGCCTGGTTGGGTCAATCGACAACGATTTTTTTGGAACGGACATGACGATCGGGGTGGACTCCGCCCTGCATCGGATAACGGAAGCGGTAGATGCAATTACCAGCACCGCAGCCAGTCACCAGCGCACCTTTGTGGTAAAGGTAATGGGGCGGAATTGTGGTTACCTGGCATTGATGGGAGCATTGGCCTGTGGAGCAGACTGGGTGCTCATCCCCGAAAGCCCACCCGATGTGGAAAACTGGCAAGAAGAAATGGCTGAACGGTTGAAAACTGGACGGAAAGCAGGCCGGCGCGATAGCATAGTTATCATTGCAGAGGGTGCTCAAGATCGCGAAGGTAAATACATTGGCAGTAGTGATGTACAGCGGGAACTGGAAGAAAAGCTGGGTGAGGAGGTTCGAGTCACCGTGTTGGGGCATGTCCAACGCGGCGGTCAACCAAGCTCATTCGACCGGAACTTGGGTACTCAGATGGGCTTTGCTGCTGTAGAAGCTGTGTTAACTGCCAGGCCAAACGATGATCCCGTCTTAATCGGCATAAAAGGTAACCGCATCACCAAGTCTCCGTTGATGGATTGTGTAGAAAAAACACATGCTGTCGCAGAGGCAATTGCTGTCAAAGACTATGAACGTGCAATGGACCTGCGCAGCTCGAGTTTCAAGGATGCCTTCCGGACTCTCAAGACGATGGTCCGAGCTTTACCCCACCCGATTGAAGAAGGGCAGAAACGCTTCCGCATTGCCTTGCTCAATGCCGGAGCGCCCTCTCCAGGCATGAACACCGCCGCCCGTGCTGCCGTTCGTCTCGGGCTAGACAAGGGACATTTTATGTTGGGAGTACAGAACGGTTTCCAGGGTTTGGCTGATAACGAGATAAAAGAAATGAATTGGATGAGTGTAAGCGGTTGGGCCTCCATGGGAGGTTCTGAGCTGGGTACCAGCCGCCGTGTGCCAAAGGGCAGCGACCTGTATGCCATTGCGCGCGCCATCGAGAAAAACGATATCCAGGCGTTACTCGTCATTGGTGGATGGAATGGATACGAGGCGGCTTATAAATTATATAACGAGCGGGATAATTTTCCTGCTTTCAATATCCCGATGGTGTGTTTACCCGCTTCAATTAATAATAATTTGCCAGGCTCAGAGCTTTCCATCGGGGCCGACACCGCTATCAACAATATTGTCGAGGCGGTAGATAAGATTAAACAATCAGCAGTCGCGACGCGGCGGTGTTTCGTGGTTGAAGTAATGGGGCATTACTGTGGATATCTCGCATTGATGAGCGGCCTTGCTACTGGTGCGGAGCGGGTTTATATTAACGAGGAAGGTGTGACTCTTAAAGATTTACAGAACGATGTTGAGTCTTTGAGCCAGGGATTTAAAAGCGGTAAACGATTGGGGTTGATGATCCGCAGCGAAGGAGCTAACCTGGTATACACAACCTCGTTCATGTGCGCTCTGTTCGAAGAGGAGGGTCACGGGTTGTTCGATGTCCGTCCGACCATTTTAGGCCACCTGCAGCAGGGCGGTGACCCCTCGCCCTTTGATCGCATCCAGGCCACCAGGTTGGCGAGGTTATGCCTGGAATTCTTGATTGGCGAGTGTGATAAAGGATCATACCGGAATACCTTTATCGGGTTACTAGCTGGCCAAATACTGTTCCACGATATGCAGGATTTCCCCCGGATTATCGATGCAGAACACCAACGCCCGAAAGACCAATGGTGGCTGGAATTGCAAAAGATAAACAAGCTGTTATCCCAAACCGGACCAATCACGAAGTGAACTGGAGAAAACATAAATAGTTATCATGAACGATCAACTCATCCAGTTCCTACAACAACTCTATCTGAATCTGGAGACTTACCGTAAAAACGGCGAGGCCATGCGGACTCCGATGTGGTTTACTGAAGAAACCTATGTTCTATTCGTGCGTACCATCAGCAATTCAGGTAAGGTCAAACGCATCCGTAACAACCCCACTGTAAGGGTATCTCCGTGTGAAGTCGACGGGAAAACCACCGGAAAGTGGGTGCAAGCTCGCGCTCATTTGATTATCGATCCCACCGAGACAGCCCGAATTGAGAAATTATTCGACTTGAAATATGGAGAAGCTAAGAAGGATTTCGACGAACAAAGGAAAGCGCAAGGCCTGGTGTATGCGACGATCGCAGTAGAATTATGAATCGTATCGCCGTTGTTGGGGCTACCGGTTCGGGTAAGACAACCCTGGCCAGGACACTCGCCCAACAGCTAAGCATCCCCCACATCGAAACCGATTCAGTGTATTGGGGCCCGAGATGGACACCCATCCCTCAGGAAGAATTCCGTCACTGGATGGATACGGCCACGCGTGGCGAACAGTGGGTAATCGACGGCAACTACAGTAAAGTACGTGACCTGGTTTGGGGTCGCGCCGATACCTTGGTATGGTTGGATTACCCCTTCCTGTTAGTTTTCTGGCGACTGCTGCGACGCAGCCTCCCGCGAATTTTCTCCCGCGAGCAGTTGTGGAACGGCAACCGTGAAACTTTTCGAGGGATGTTCCTCAGTCGAGATTCGTTGTTTGCGTGGCTATTTCAATCCTACTCGCGCCAGAAGAGCGCATACCCCCTGCGGGTTACAGAACCGATGTTTTCACATCTGACCTTCGTGCGCCTGAAATCCCCACGGGAAGCCGATGAATGGTTGGAACATATACCCGTATTCCTATGAACTCCTTTAAAAATACTTTCGCTTTCACATTCGTTGCAACGTTATGTATCACTGCGGCTTTCTCTGCCGGTTATCTGGCGAATGCCGCTCACCCCGCCAGCGCCGATCTCCCCGTGCTGCATGAGGCCTATAACATCCTCCGCGATAATGGGCTGAAGCCAATACCGACCGCCCCGTCTCTCGAGTATGGGATGATCCATGGAATGACGGATTCGTATGGCGATCCGTTTACTCGATTTGTTGAGCCCCCCCAACACGAATTGGAGACGAACTCTCTGCAAGGTAAGTTTGGAGGGATCGGTGTACGCTTGGGCAACGACACCCAGGGGAACTACGTGCTGTACCCCTTCCCCGACGGACCAGCGATAAAAGCAGGAGTACAAGAAGGCGATCGACTGCTGGGTGTAGACGATCTGGTGGTGGCATCTGACACGCCGGTGGATACGATCTCCGCGGCTATCCGCGGACCGGTAGGGGATCGAGTTAACTTGAAAGTGGGTCGCCCTCCCGATTATGCTCCAATTGAGATAAAAATCAAGCGAGAGGAAATCTCACTGCCAACTGTTACCTGGCATCTCGATGCTGGGGAACCTCGCCTGGGCGTGATAGAAGTAAACCTGATTGGAGAAACCACACCTGGTGAGATCCGCCGGGCGATAGAGAATTTACAAGTACGCGGGGCAGCTGCCTTCGCCCTGGATCTGCGTAATAATGGTGGGGGACTGCTCAAGGAAGGGATCAATATTGCCCGGTTATTCCTGCGCGACGGGACCGTTATTTTCCAAGAATACCGCGGTCAGAAAACAGAAAGTTACTCTGTCGAGAAAGCAGGGCCATTAGCTGGGATCTCGCTCGTAGTGCTGGTCAACGAGAACACAGCCAGCGCGGCTGAGATCATCGCTGGATCGATCCAGGCGCACGGACGTGCGAAGTTGATTGGTGCAACCACCTACGGCAAGAATACCATTCAAATGGTGTTCGACTTGCAGGATGGTTCCAGCCTGCATGTGACGGCTGCACATTGGTGGATTCCCAACCTGGAATTCCCGAAAGATGGACATGGGTTGACACCTGACTTGCCGGTCGCGGCCAGTGAGCCAGGTAAGCCGGACCCTGTGATCGCCGCTGCCATCCAAGAGTTAATGGGCATGCCATAAACACACCTATTACGATGGAGGTTTTCATGGATTGGAAAACACACTCCCGGGAATGGTTGGCCATTTTCGCAATCACTTTCATATTGCTCGTTCTCGCCCAAAGTAGAATGCCCGCGCTGAGCTGGGAGCCAGTCATCACCCCCCAGGCCTACCTGCCTGTAATGTTAAAGTTATCCACGCCCACACCGACTGCCACGATTACACCAACCCCCACCACGATTGTCACTCCTCCACCATCAGACTGGCTCAGTTATGTAAACTGGCTCAGGTCTCTGGGGGGATTGCCCGCCCTTACCGAAAATACTTCCTGGAGCAGCGGAGGGGAGGATCACGCCAAGTATATGGTCAAAAACGATTACATCGGTCACGATGAAGATCGTGCCAATCCATGGTATACCCAGGCAGGACACGATGCAGCTGGAGCCAGCGATGTGATGGTGAGTAGTTATACTGGTGCTACCGATATCGATGCGATCGATTTATGGATGAGTGGACCATTCCACGCGCTCGGGATCATCGACCCCGCCCTCATTACCACAGGTTTCGGTAGTTATCGTGAGGCTGACGGCGGTTGGGAAATGGGAGCCTGCCTGGATGTGATCCGCGGTCTGGAGAGTGTCCCGCCATCGATTACTTTCCCAGTCATGTGGCCTGGCAGCGGTGGGACAATACCTTATACTGGGTTCTACGGTGGTGAGTGGCCCGATCCACTCACAAGTTGCCCAGGATATGCCGCTCCAAGTGGTCCCCCTGTTTTCCTCCAAATCGGTTCCGGCAACCAGGTGCCGAACGTTACCGGACATTCATTCAAACAGGGAGGCACATCCCTCGAACACTGCGTGTTCGATGAGACCAATTACACCAACCCTGATAGCAGTGCCCAAGGTCTGGGGCGTTCTGTACTCAACATGAGAGATGCGATCGTGCTCATGCCGCGTAACCCGCTAAACGCTGGCATCACTTACACCATCTCGATCATAAATAGCGGAACGACTTATACCTGGTCGTTTACGGTAACAGGAACCCACATATTAGCCGAGCCCAATTCGGAAGTCCGCTAGCGCACTTAGGGCCGATAATCGCTTGCCTGACGAAAAGATAACTGCTAAACTAACGTAAGATTCGGAGGTGCTCATGTCTGCTGGGAAAATCATCGCTTATATTGCTGCAGCAATCTTGATCTTTTTTGGCGTGATGTTTGTGTGGGGAGCGTTTGGTTCCAACCCACAACCCGCGTGGATTTGCGTCGGGGTAATCAGCGTCGGGATCGGATTTGGTCTGATTTGGTTCGCCGGACGCAGTAAACCCATTCCAGCCTCGCAAAATGTCACCCTTCAGGTCGATTTGCCAGCCAACGTGAATATGGATACCCTCAAATGCCAGTCCTGTGGTGGTACGCTTGAGCCCGAGAACATTAAGATGATTGCCGGCGCGCCGGTCGTTACCTGCCCTTACTGTAATACAACCTACCAATTGACCGAAGAACCTAAATGGTGATAAAGTATTAATTTCTCTGGAAAACAGGTCTCCCGAGCAACCTAAAGACAGGTCAACCGTAAACCGGTATGGAGGTTACCATGCGCATCCGTATCATAATCCTGATTATTCTGCTTGCATCCTTATTAGCATTCGCCTGCCCCGTACGTGCAGCTGGAGGGTATTACTTCGAGCTGCCTCAACTTGTAGTAAACATTTTTTGGAATGATGACGGTACAGAATCTATCGATTACTTGTTCTTTTTCAAAAACGATCCCTCCGCAGGCCCAATAGAAGCTGTCGACCTGGGTCTTCCCAACAGCAGTTACGATATAACCAGCATATATGCCGACGTGGATGGCAAGAAAGCAATTATATCTAAAAACGACTACCAGGGATCTGGATCTGGGGTGGCTGTCGATTTACGCCCAAATGCGATTCAGCCGGGTAAAGCCGGAAAGGTACACGTATTCGTGGGTGTTATGGAGCGTGTGCTTTACCAGGACACTGAGGATAGTAATTATGCCAGCGCGGACTTTTCTCCTGTAACTATCGGCTCAGACTATGTTTATGGAACTACCGATATGACCGTAATCTATCACTTTCCGCCAGGCGTGCAGCCTGAAGAACCCCGTTGGCATGCGGCTCCTTCAGGCTTCCCAGCTGAGCCTCAACCTGGCTTCGATAAAGATAACCGCATTCTCTACACCTGGCAGAATAAATCTGCCAGCGCATCAACCAAATACCTGTTTGGCGCTTCATTTCCAAAAAAGTACATCCCCGAAAACACCATTGTAAAACAAAGCCTCTTTGAAAAAATATTCATTGCCCTGGGTATATCCTCCGCAGTCTTTGCGCCGTGTGGGTTTGTACTTTTATGTGTCGGTGGCATAGTCGGAATTGGAGCATTTAGTGCATACAGCGGAAATAAACGTAAACTACAGTACCTGCCTCCCAAGATATCGATCGAAGGACACGGGATAAAGCGCGGCCTGACTGCCGTAGAAGCTGCTATTCTTATGGAGCAACCAGTGGATAAAATCATGACCATGATCCTGTTCTCCACCATTAAGAAAAACGCGGCTGAAGTGGTCAAACGTGATCCGCTGGAGATAAAGGCACTCGAACCACAGCCAGAGGAGCTTCACACATACGAGAAAGAATTTCTGGCTGCATTCCAGGCCGAGGCAAAAAACAGGAGACGAGCATTACAAGAAGTAATGATCAATCTGGTGAAAAGTGTTTCGGAAAAGATGAAAGGTTTCAGCCGTCGTGAATCCAGCGATTATTATAAAAGCATCATGACGCGCGCCTGGGAACAGGTGGAAGCCGCCAACACCCCTGAGGTAAAAAGCCAGAAGTTCGACGAGGTGATGGAATGGACCATGCTCGATCGCGACTTCAACGATCGCACCCGGGAGGTTTTCCGCACCCAGCCGGTATTCGTGCCCATCTGGTGGGGACGCTACGATCCAATGTACCGCTCCCAGCCATCTACAACTGCGTCCCTGCCTTCCGGTGGGACACCATCGATCTCCATGCCCAAGCTGCCTGGCGCCGATTTCGCGGCATCGATCGTTACCGGCGTACAGAACTTTTCCGGGAAAGTAGTTGGTAATATTACCGATTTCACCACTGGTATAACCAACAAGACCAATCCTGTCCCGGTCACCACCTACACCAGCCGCAGCGGGGGTGGTGGGAGCAGCGGTGG
>Ga0315274_10015065_pt1 | contig 10958 bp, 9 predicted proteins | sample YL17G02_20_MG_FD_203700 | JGI IMG/M metagenome (GOLD analysis project Ga0315274, IMG submission 203700) | Sediment microbial communities from Yellowstone Lake, YNP, Wyoming, USA - YL17G02_20 | ecosystem: Environmental > Aquatic > Freshwater > Lake > Sediment | place: USA: Wyoming | collected...
TCTGGGACCGACGGAAGCATTAATCCATACATTGAGTTAGTTCAGATAGGAGCAATATGGATAAAAAAAGTAATAAATCGCTTTTTTTATTACGTGCAGTCTTGCTTGTGATGGTTGTGTTGAGTCTTCTGGCATCGTGGCGTATCTGGCAGGTAATGAAAATGCTGGGAATCGTAACCTTCCCGTTGAAATGGGTGCTTATCTTGATAGCGATTGGATTCGTTGCCCTGGTTATTGCTATTCTTTTTTCATTAACCTGGAACGAGAAATATCGTTGGGGGGTTGATTATATACTTGCAAAAATCCCTCAATCTCGAGGGGTAAAAACCATTTCCTGTGTATTGTTTGTATTTATGATTACTTTTTATACTTGGTTATTTACCTTTTCACCTGCGAAAGGCATCTTTGCGGGGAATGACACCTTGACGATGGTCTGGTCAGGCAGATCCAATTATTTGGTTGACCTTAATGCTGTCTATCCTATCTTAGAATATCAAGGATCAACCGGTAACAATTTCATTTCGCTTCAAAGCGGATATTTTCAATGGTGGATGTTTGGGATCTTAGGGTTAGCAGCGGCTTTGACGCTCAAGATGGGTTGGAAGAAGTTGTCGATTGGAACGGCTTTTCTAGCGGGATTTATCGGTGAAGCGGTTGTTTATAAGACTACAATTATTCTGCAGGGAGTTTCATCCAACCCGTTCGCATTGAGCTGGCAGGAAAGCTATCGCCTGTATTATGCATCTTTACTGGCTTCAGAACGATTGTATGGGATGAGCTTACCTCTATCGATGGTGGATTTCTCGCTGAATATTATGAACGGTATCCCATTCATATTGGGTGATATACCCATCTGGGCGTATCGGTTGTGGCAAGTGGCGTTGACTCTTGGGTTGGCCGCATTAACAGGGTGGGCGTTAGTACGCCGTTTGAAACTTGAAAGCCGTCTTTGGAGATGGTTGACGGTCGGCTTTGTGCTGCTCTATTTGTTACAAGAAGGAGGGGTGAAATACAATTTGCTTATGTGTGTATTAATTGTGTTATTCGGCTTTTCCTCTCGTCATCCATGGCATACGTTGGTGAGTGTCGTGTTAGCATCATTTTGGGCAGGATTAAGCCGGGTAAACTGGTTCCCCGTCCCGGCCATGCTGGGTGTGGCACTCTACTTGCTGGAGGAATCAGCAAAAGGGTATCGCAGTCTTGCTCGTTATTTATATTGGCCTGCTTTGTGGACGATTACCGGCATTGCTGCTGCGTTTTTGGCAAATCAGGTAATGCCCTTGCTTTCTGGTTCCAACCCATTTGAGTTTGAATCCATCTTCGACTCTCGTTTGCTCTGGTATCGTCTTCTACCCAACCCTACTTACTCGCTGGGAGTATTACTAGCTGTCTTTCTCGTTTCACTACCGCTTTGGTGGATTTGTTTATGTGCCATAGGCAGGTGGCATCCCATAAGATGGATTGGGCTAATGGTCATGCTTATGGTGTTGTTTGCAGGGGGATTGGTGGTAAGCATCAAGATTGGCGGGGGGGGCGATTTACACAACATGGATGCCTATTTCGTAATGATGGGGGCTATGGCAGCCTATATATTCTTCCAGCGATATAAGCCGGATTATGAGATAGGGGTGATGTCAGTCCCCTCGCTGATAGTGGGACTGGCGCTGATTTTCCCGATCTGGTCGGCAGTGAAGACCATTCAGCCCTATAAGTCATATGACCATCACCGCGTGGAAGCAGCATTACAAACTCTGAAGAATGAAGTGGAGCAAGCATCCGAGTCGGGAGAGGTTTTATTCATGTATCAAAAACAATTACTGACTTTTGGATATGTGGACGTTCCTTTGACCCCGGGATACGAGAACGTGTACGTTCTGGAAATGGCGATGTCACATAACGATGCATATTTGACAAGTTTTTACGATGATCTGTGCAAGCATCGTTTTAGTATGATTGTTTCGGAAGTGAATCGGAATAGACTTCTTGGAAGCGCCTATGGGTTTGGCGAGGAGAATGATGTCTGGTTCACATTTGTGACATTACCACTCTTGCAGACCTATCAACTGAATAATCGTATTCCAGAAGGTGGACTTGAATTGTACGTACCGCGTCTGAATGCTGGAAACTGCAATATTAGCTTACCATGAAATTTATGCTCACTTTATTCTTTTACCCAAGATCGCATGTTATTACTCGGAACGAATGATTGAACTTCTCTCCGGCTTCATTCTTGCTCGTCTATGGCAGGCGATGAAGATTTTTCCTGCTTGGTGGAAAAGATTCTCATGCCTCGTTCCAGAGATAAGTTCTCTCAATAAATATTATGATGATCTAAGGAATCATAAGTATTGTCGTTTAAGAAACCCAGCCTTAGGATCTTCAAGGTAGCGTACTTGCTTTTGGGGAAGAGAATATTTTTACCTCCTTGCACAATGGTTGTTCTATTATTTATGAACTTACGGCGATTATCTTCAAGCCGATATTAATCAATATAAACCGCGTTCAAGATAGGTAATTGTGAATCCATTTCCCATTAATGATAAAGCGGGCTGCGTTTAAGGTTGGTTTATAGCTTGACTTAACTCCACTATTGTTTATAATTCAGCCACTGAATTTTGAAACGGAGAAAATATGCCTACTGCCCTTATCACTGGTGTGAATGGCCAGGATGGTTCCTATCTGGCCGAGTTCCTGCTCTCCAAAGGTTACGAAGTCGTTGGGATGGTGCGCCGTTCCAGCACCGTGACCTGTGAACGCATCCAGCACATTCAGAACGACATAACCATCGTACAGGGCGACCTGCACGACCAGAGTTCGCTGGTCGCTCTCCTCGAAGAATACAAGCCCGACGAAGTTTATAACCTGGCAGCCCAGTCGTTTGTGGCCACCTCCTGGAGCCAGGCCGTTCTGACCGGCGAGGTGACGGCAATGGGGGTCACGCGCTTGCTGGAATCAATCCGGCTGGTCAACCCGAAGGCGCGTTTTTACCAGGCTTCGAGCAGCGAGATGTTTGGGAAGGCTGTCGAGACTCCTCAGCGAGAGACTACCTCCTTCTATCCGCGCAGCCCCTACGGGGTTGCGAAAGTTTACGGGCACTGGATCACGGTCAACTACCGCGAGTCATACAATCTGTTTGCCGTCTCCGGCATTCTGTTCAACCATGAAAGTCCGCGGCGCGGGCTGGAATTTGTCACCCGCAAGATCTCCCATGGAGCGGCCAGGATCAAGCTTGGTCTGGATAAAGAACTTCACCTCGGCAACCTGGAGGCCCAACGTGATTGGGGCTTTTCCGGGGAATACGTGCAGGCGATGTGGAAAATGCTCCAGCAGGAGCGACCGGAGGATTTCGTTGTTGGCACGGGCGAGACCCATTCGGTGCGCGAATTTTGCGAAGCGGCTTTTAACTATGTGGGCTTGGACTACCAGGATTACATATTAAAGGACGATCGTTTTATGCGCCCATCCGAAGTGGATAAGCTCATTGCGGATTCAGCCAAGGCGCGTCAGAAACTGGGCTGGTCTCCGCGTGTTCGCTTCAAGGATTTGGTCGCGATGATGGTTGAAGCCGACCTCAAACTTCTGCGTAATGGGAACAAGTCACTGGAAAAGAAATGACAAATTCCGACGAGTCAAGCCGTGAGCTGGCCCTGCTCGAAACCATTGAGCATGACCCCGACGTGACCCAGGCCTCCATCGCCACACAATTGGATGTGGCGGTAGGCACCGTTAACTGGCATCTCAAACGGCTGATTGAGAAGGGTTACGTCAAGATCAAGCGCGCCAACCGCAAAAAACTGCGCTATATCATCACCCCCGAAGGGATTGCCCTGCGTGCCCGCCTGACCGTGGACTACGTCGAACAGCAGTTCCTGCTCTATCGAAACACACGACAGCGCGTCAAGGAACACATTGAACGCGTACGCCAGGCCGGTTTCGACCATCTCAGCGTGCACGGGGATGGTGATGTGGCCGACATCTGCCGTTTGACCTGCATGGAACAGGGCATGCTGGTCGTTCCGGAAGATACCGGGCCGGTGCTGATGGTGAACGGGCTGCATGTCCAACTGGAGGGCTTGCATGAGCGCTAAAGGGCATATCCTTGTAACTGGCGGAGCGGGTTATATCGGCTCGCTGCTCACCTCCGAACTGCTGCGCGCTGGTTACCGCGTCACTGTGGTGGACAGCCTGCTCTACGGCGGAGAGTCCCTGCTGGGGTTCTTTGCCCACCCTAATTTTCGCTTTGAGCGGGCCGATGTGACCGAGCCGGGCGCGGTGCGCGCCGCCCTGCCACGTGATTGGCCGAAGCCGGAAGCAGTGGTCCACTTGGCGGCGATTGTCGGCTTCCCGGCTTGTCAGGCAGTGGGGAAACAGGCTGCCTGGCGCTACAACGTCGAGGCGGTGAAACGCGTCTTTGAGTTGGCGGCTGGTTTCGGGTCCGGGCGCTTTGTGTTTGCGTCAACTTACAGCAACTACGGTCTTTCGCAAGACGGCAAGCCGGTGAACGAGTCCTCGCAGCTCAATCCGCAGTCTTTGTATGCTGAGACAAAAATCGCCGCCGAGGAATTCTTGTTGGCGCAGAAGGATGCCATTACTGCACCGCTCATTTTCCGCCTGGCGACGCTGTATGGAATTTCGCCGCGCACCCGTTTTGATTTGATTGTCAATCAGTTTGTGCTGGACGCTTATACCAAAAGGGAATTGATTATCTACCAGCGTGGTTACTCGCGCTCCTTCGTCCATGTACGGGACGTGGCGAGCGGCATCATAATAGGCCTGGAAGCGCCGGAAGAAAAAGTGCGCGGCTGGATCTATAACCTGGGGACTGAGGCCGGTAACTACACCAAGGACGAAATTGTTGGTTTGGTCATTAAGCGTCTGCCGGAAACGGTGGTCATTTACAAGGATCTGACCTTCGGAGGTGACATGCGTGACCTGGCCGTCTCGTTTGAGCAAATCCGCCGAGAATTGGGTTTCGCAGCTACTTTGACGGTGGACGATGGTGTGCGCGAGATTGTCCAAGTTCTGCATGATGGCATTATCCGCAACCCGCAGGATGAAAAATATACCAACGCTCGTTTTGTTGTCCAATGATTATGGCAGATAACTACTGGAAAGATAAACGCGTAATTGTCACTGGCGGAGCTGGATTCTTAGGCTCATTTATCACGAAGAAGCTTGCGGAGCGCGGGGCAGCGGATATTCTGATCCCACGTATTGAATATTATGATTTGACTCAACGTGAGGATATTCTCCGCCTCCTTAATGAGGCCATGCTGCCCATCGAGAAGCGTCCTCGTCACCTTCTGCCTGTCAACCTCCCGACCTTCCGACCTTCCGACCTACCAACCTTCCAACCTTCAGACTTGGTGATTTTGCATCTCGCGGCCCGGGTGGGCGGTATCGGAGCCAACCGCGAACACCCGGCTGATTTCTTCTACGATAACATGATGATGGGTGTGGAACTGCTGCATCAGGCTGCGAAGCGTGGCGTGGGCAAATTTGTGGTCCTGGGAACGGTGTGCGCCTATCCAAAGTTCACGCCAGTTCCATTCAGGGAAGATGACTTGTGGAACGGCTATCCGGAGGAGACCAACGCTCCGTATGGCCTGGCGAAGAAGATGTTGCTGGTCCAGGCGCAAGCCTACCGGCAGCAGTACGGATTCAATACCATCTATCTCCTGCCGGTTAATCTCTACGGCCCGGGTGACAATTTTGACCTGGCCTCCTCACACGTCATCCCGGCGCTTATCCGCAAGTGCATTGAGGCGCAGGATCTCGGCGAAAATGAGATTGAAGTTTGGGGCGATGGCTCGCCTACGCGCGAATTCCTGTATGTGGAAGATGCTGCCGAAGGGATCCTGCTGGCAACGGAGAGGTACAACGGTGCCGATCCGGTCAATCTGGGCTCCGGTTACGAAATTTCCATCAAGGACCTGGTCGGGATGATCTCCCACCTGATTGGTTTTAAAGGAAAACTGGTCTGGGATACGAGCAAACCCAATGGCCAGCCGCGCCGCGGGCTGGATGTCAGCCGCGCAGAAAAATACTTTGGTTTTCGCGCCCGCACCTCGTTTGAAGCGGGTTTGCGCCGGACAATAGATTGGTACAAAGACAATCGGAAATGACCACATGACCAGAGAAGCAATCCTCAAAAGCGAACCGAATACGATTGTCATCCGTCCGACCAAAGGTTGGATGGCTCTCAACCTGCATGACCTGTGGCTCTACCGTGAATTGATCTACTTCATGACCTGGCGTGACTTGAAAGTGCGCTACAAACAAACTGCGCTCGGCGTGAGCTGGGCGGTGCTCCAGCCGTTCATGAACATGGTCGTTTTTAGTATTTTCTTTGGCGGGTTGGCCCACATCCAGACGGATAATGGCATTCCTTATCCCATTTTCTCTTTTGTGGCGCTGCTTCCGTGGACCCTGTTTGCCAACGCCCTTAATAATGCCAGCCGTTCCCTGGTCGCCCACCAGAACATGATTACGAAGATCTACTTCCCCAGACTGGTTCTGCCTCTGGCTTCGGTGTTGGGTGGGCTGGTGGATTTCCTGATCGCTTTTGTGGTCTTGATTGGGATTGCTCTTTTTTACAACCTGACCGGGCAGGCGCATATCACGATCACCGCGGTCCTCTGGACTCTGATCCCTTTCCTGCTGATGGCGCTGATGACCGCTCTGGGCATTGCCCTTTGGCTCTCGGCCCTCTACGTTCAGTACCGCGATGTGGGCTACATCCTCCCGTTCCTGTCCGATATTTTAAAATTCATCTCCCCCGTGGTTTACTCCACCACAATGATACCGGCGAAATGGCAGATGATTTATGCTCTCAATCCGATGGCGGGCGTCATCAACGGTTTCCGCTGGGCAATCCTCGGCACACCCACCGGTCCGGACACACGCCTGATCATTTCAGTGGTTGTGGCGCTGGTGATCCTGGTCAGCGGAATGATTTACTTCCGCCGGATGGAACGCACTTTTGCTGATACGATTTAACTCTAATGAAACCTGTTATCCTTGTTGAAAACCTGGGAAAACGCTACCGCATAGGACTTGCTCCTCAAAGGTACCGCACGCTTAGCGAGAATATCTCGCAAGCTTTAAAAAGACCTTTCCGCCGGGCAGGCGCGATGTTCCGGCGCTCTGTTGGTCAGGACGTGCTCCAGCCGGGGGAAGAGTATATTTGGGCTTTGCAGGATGTTAATTTCGAGGTCCAGCACGGACAAGTGCTGGGCATCATCGGGCGCAACGGAGCTGGAAAAAGCACCCTGCTCAAGATTCTTTCCCGCATCACCGAGCCGACCACCGGGTCCGTAACAATCCGCGGCCGGGTCGGGTCATTGCTGGAGGTTGGGACAGGTTTCCATCCCGAGCTGACCGGTCGCGAAAACATCTTTCTGAACGGCGCCATCCTGGGTATGAGAAATGCTGAAATCGAGCGCAAGTTTGATGAGATTGTAGTGTTTTCAGAAGTTGAGCAGTTCATCGACACACCCGTCAAGCGCTATTCCTCGGGAATGTACCTGCGCCTGGCTTTTGCTGTCGCGGCCCACCTTGAACCGGAAATTCTGGTGGTGGACGAAGTGCTGGCGGTTGGGGATGCCGAGTTCCAGAAGAAATGTCTGGGCAAGATGAGCGACGTAGCCCGGGAGGGCCGCACGGTGCTGTTCGTCAGCCATAACATGTCCGCCATCCTGCGCTTGACGCAGGAGTCAATTGTTTTGGAAAAAGGACATTTGGTGATGCGCGCCCCCTCCGCGGAAGCAGTGGACACCTATCTCTCTAGCGGAAACGCCAAGGCGGGTGAGCGCATCTGGGATGCGGACGAAGTCCCTGCGGATGCCGCGCCCTTCCGTCCGATTGCCTTGCGCCTGTTGGACAGGACCGGGAAAATCGTGGCTACCGTCCGCTCGACCGAAGCGTTCAAAATTGAAATGGAATATGCCCTGGCTGGTCCGTTGACTGGCCTGCGCATCGGAATCTACCTGACCACTTCGCGTGGCGAGCACGTGCTGACATCCTTTGACACCGATGACCAAAAGCACTTTGAGAAACACGGCTCACGCCCGGCCGGTCATTACGTCAGCGGTTGCGTGCTCCCTCCCGATCTCCTGAACGGCGGGCGTTACACTCTGGGCGTCAACGCCAGTTCCTACCGTGTTCGCCGCTACTTCATGGACGAACAGGCCCTCACCTTCAATGTGGATACTTCCGGCGCGCCGGGGATGCAATGGGCCGAGCCGCGGCCCGGCATTTTACGTCCGCGCTTGGAATGGAAGATCGAAGCGAGATGAAACCAAGAGCTTTTATCAAAGATGTGTTGGGCGAACTGCCCTTTACTGCTGAACTCTACTGGCTGTTCCGCAACCCTGAGAAAAAAGCCTTCAGCCGCTTCAACCTCGAAGCGCTGAAATCTCGCCTGCCGCAGTTGATTGCGGAAGTGGAGACTTATGCCAGCTCTGCCCCGCGGGGCAAGAAAATCTTCCTCTTTGCCTCCATGCATTTTTGGATCAACCATATCGTTGTCACTGGTCTGGCTTTGCGTGGCTTGGGACACCAGGTGACTCTTGGCTACCTGCCATACAGCGATTTCGCCAAGCCGATTAATAAATTCGACCTGCGGCGGCATGATATCCATGCTCATGACGTTTTACACCAGGCAAATCCCTTGTTACAAAGCTTCTCGTTTCTGGATCTCGAACCTGTTAGTGTGTTACCCGAGAAACTGATCTTGGCCATAAGGCAGATTACGACTTTCGATACGCAGTACATCCTCCAATGTGAAGAAGTAAATGGTACGGAACCAATCTACCTGTTTCGTCAGGAACGCAATCTTGATGCAGCCCGCAGAGCCTACGCGTATTTTCAGAAGAACCGCCCGGATGTGGTGATTGTTCCAAACGGCATGATCCAGGAATTTGGAGCGGTCTATGAAACAGCACGTTCTCTCGGAATCCCAGTTGCCACCTATGAGTTTGGGGAACAGGACCAGCGTATTTGGCTGGGACAAAACCGCTGGGTCATCCAACATATTACGGACGAATTGTGGGCAACCCGCAAGAATCGCATCTTAAACAATGAACAGCGAGACTGGCTTGAGGCTTTTCTGGCCGGCCGTCAGAAGTTAACCACCGGGGCTCAGTTTGCTCACCTGTGGCAGAAGGCGGACCGCGCTGGCGGAGCGAAAATCCGCTCCGCTCTTGGTTTGGATGACCGTCCGATTGTTCTTCTTCTCACCAACGTTCTTGGTGATTCAGCTACCTTGGGATTGACAATCTTCACCAGTTCTATGGCGGATTGGCTGGAGCGCGTATTACCGTTCTTGGCGTCCAGGCCCGAGGTCCAGGTAGTGATTCGCATTCACCCCGCTGAGACGCTTACAGTTGGCCCGTCTGTGATGGAGATCATCCACAAGGTTGTGCCTGATCTCCCGTCTAACATTCACCTGATCGGGCCGACAGAGAAAGTAAATACTTACGATCTGATGGAAATAACCGATCTTGCCCTGGTGTATACGACGACAGCCGGGTTGGAAATGGCGGTGCGCGGCATCCTGGTAATGGTGAGCGGACGGGCGAATTACCGTACCAAAGGGTTCACGTTGGACGCCAATACCATGGATGAGTATTTCTCGGTCTTGGATCATGCAATAAAGTCTTTACCTGTGCGCCTGACACCGGAACAAATGGAAATGGCCTGGAATTATGCATATACTTTCTTCGCAGAATACCCTCGGCCCTTTCCTTGGCATTTGGAGAAACTCTGGCCAAGCCTGGAGAAACGTCCCATCTCCTACGTGCTCAGCCCGGAGGGACGTGCTGAATTCGAGCCAACATTCCGGGAAATGGTCGGTGAACCGGTTAATTGGTAACTCTAATTTGCACGAGTGGTTGACGTCACTGAATAACAAATAGCCTTTCAAAGGAGAAAAATCATGTCACAAACTCGAATTCTCGTTACCGGTGCCGGCGGTTTTATCGGCCATCACCTGGTTACTTTCCTGCGGGCCAAGGGCTACTGGGTGCGCGGTGTGGATATTAAGGTCCCTGAATACAGTGATATAGACGCGGACGAGTTCGAAGTTCTCGACCTGCGCCGCTGGGATAACTGCCTGCAGGCCACGCGCGGCATTGATGAGGTCTACGGTCTGGCCGCGGATATGGGCGGGATGGGCTTCATCTCGACCCATCACTCAGAAATCCTGCACAACAACTCGCTGATCAATACCCACACCCTGGATGCGGCACATATCAACGGTGGGAAGCGTTACTTCTACACATCCTCAGCTTGTGTTTACCCCGAATACAAACAGACAGAAGCCAACGTCGTCCCGTTGAAGGAAGAAGATGCTTACCCGGCCATGCCCCAGGATGCCTATGGTTGGGAAAAACTGGTGATGGAACGCTTGTGCACCCATTATCGTGAGGACTACGGAATCCAGACCCGCATTGTGCGCTTCCACAACATCTTCGGTCCGCAAGGGACCTGGGAAGGTGGGCGCGAAAAAGCCCCGGCAGCCTTGTCCCGCAAGGTTGCCATTGCCAAGTTGACCGGCAACCACGAGATCGAGATGTGGGGGGATGGCGAACAGACCCGTTCCTTCTGCTACATTGACGACTGCCTGGAAGGGATCTATCGCCTGATGCGTTCCGAGCATGTGTTCCCGCTCAATCTCGGTTCGGACCGCATGGTGACCATCAACGAACTGGCCCAGATGGTTGCCAGGATTGCTGGTATCGATATTACCATCATGCACATTGAAGGGCCTCAGGGCGTGCGCGGCCGCAACTCGGATAACACCCGCCTGCGTGAAGTGCTCAAATGGGAACCGCAGCTCACGTTGGAGGAAGGTCTCCAGCATACCTATAAATGGATTGAACAACAAGTCTCCCTGAAACTCGGCCTGCCGATCCCGAAATAGGTTTTGGATTATGAGAGTGTCTGACAACTCCCAT
>Ga0315274_10015066_pt1 | contig 10958 bp, 2 predicted proteins | sample YL17G02_20_MG_FD_203700 | JGI IMG/M metagenome (GOLD analysis project Ga0315274, IMG submission 203700) | Sediment microbial communities from Yellowstone Lake, YNP, Wyoming, USA - YL17G02_20 | ecosystem: Environmental > Aquatic > Freshwater > Lake > Sediment | place: USA: Wyoming | collected...
GCTAGCGGCCATCGTGTCGAGGTCTACGCAAGGGTCGTCTGTTCGTTGAGCGTGCTCCATACAGACGAGAAGAAAGGCCCCGTGGTCGATTACACGAACCTCGATTGCAACCTGTTATTCCACCCGGACAACATGATTGGCCTCCGTGTCTTCGGAAGGAATTGTCATGCTGTCGGCAAGACCAACATTCCTGCGAACAGCTTGCTTGTCGAGGGTCGGGACTCGTTAGTGAGACTCCCGACCGAGTCCGGAGCCCTATATTCCGTGCTCTTGCTGAGGGACACCGGTATGCCTATCAAGATTGCCGAGAAACTTTCCACAACCGACTACACCAGAATTGGCGATGGCATACCCAAGGCTTCCGCCCTGCCTAACGGCGACGTGTTCATCGGCTCATTCTGCGTCATGGACGAACACCCGGGCCAGCTCGCGCCTTGCAACCTCGTGAACCGTGTCACCGTTCAACCCAAGGGAGCGTCCTGGACCGTTCATAAAGTCCCCGACGAATACGTATCCTTGGAGGTCAACACCTGGGGCAAGTTGCATGACATGACCGAGTATAAATGGACGGCCAGAACGGGAAATTCACAGACCTGGCGCGAGACGGTGAACTTCGACTGGGCCGTGGTAGGCGAGTTGTCCCCGCTAAAGGACAAGGGCGACCGTCTGCCAGCCGGAACGTACCTCGGTGGATTGTTCAGGAACGTTAAATTGTTCGTCAGCGAGGCAACGATTTCAGGGCTGGACGAGAAGAAGAACCCGATGCAACACGTCTTCGCGGTCAAGGACGAGCCCGGGCCAGACGACGTGGACACGATAGTCGTGGAGTTCGACGACTTCGGAAAGATTATCTCCGCCGACTTCGGAAGGAGTGGCTTACTGAAATGGACCGCCAGGCCCGGAGAGGTATTCCTCGGCCGAGAACCGTATGTAGAGGTCTGGAATATTTCGGCCGACAAGTTCCTGACGTTCGGAGAACAGTCTGGAAGAAAGATAACTTCGGCCGAGCAAAAGTTCGCCGATAATGTCTTCGCATTGGTCAAGGCTACGAACCAGACCTGCTCCCTTCCCGTCCCTCCCCAGTCCTTAGAAGTCTTGAAAAAGGAGAATCCCGAATATATCACGGGCTCCGTAGAGCCCATGACAGACCTGGAAGGCTGGCTCGGTGGCAAGCTGGCAGAGGGAAGGAAATCCGGCCTCGAAATGGCATCGGTGTCTGCCGACGAGTTTGATGCCGTTGTGGAGTTCGTTGGTGGTAACTCTTTGCGGTTCGTTGGCGGAGCGTATTCTACGCATTTCCCAATCAAGCCCAAGAACGCTGTACTGGGTTTCTTGCATCCAGCGGGCAAGGAAGTAGCCTTCAAGAGCACGAGGGATATAGTGAACCTGTACGGCTTGTGCGTCCGGGGCGACAGTTACATTAAACCGACCATGGGCGTGGACTGGATGAACGAGTTCACGGTAGGAGCGGTCTGGGAACCCCTCGGGACGATAGTCTACAAAATAACCGTAACCATCCCAGGAGTGAGCGAGTTCGTCCTGCCCGCCGTGCCTGTGGAGCCATTGCCCGTGTTCGGCAAGGAGTTCGCCGAGCTCGTGCCTGGTGCGACGGTGAAGACCCCGAAATACGAGGTGGGCACGAGGGTCGAGTACCGTCGTGTGGCCGGGGATACTTTCAAAACAGGTACGATTGTGAACAGGAGGTACCTAGGACAGTTCCCCGTATACACTATCGAGGATGGAGATGGCACGAAGGAGGATATTGACGAGTACAATATTCGTGTGCCACCGGAAAAGAAGGCTGTTAAGATTCCTAGAAAGGTCGATGCGGAGTCCTGGTGGCGGACTGCAACCGAGAAGCAAAGGGCCGAGATGATGGGCAAGGCCGTGGGCCAGCCTGCGGATAAACTGCCCAAGAAATGGTTCCGCGGCTCGTGGGACGACCTTCCGTCGGGCGCGAAAAAGGACATCGGTAAACAACTGATAGGCATTATCGAGACCGAGGCTGAGGAGGATAGGACTGCAATGAAGGACCTTTTGAAAAAGATGGAAGAGGAAGGTCTCACATTGACACACCCGCCGACCGGGGAAGTGATTGCCAAAACTCCATTTGGTGACATTCTTCGTGGAAAGTCCCCGCCTGCGTCTGCGGGCCCGCCCGATATAGTGGACGCGGTGCTTGATATAGACGGTACAAAATACGTGGTCATGGATATCAATACCGACGCTATCGGCGATACATACACCCTTCGCAAGGAGATAAAGGGCATGGGGGGCAGGTCCTTGGACCGGGTCCCTACCGACTACCAGGTCCGGCATAACGTAAACCCAGACTCGTCCAAGCATTGGTCTTCCGAGAAGTTCAGCTGTGACTGCATGGGCTGGACCAAGCATCCGAAAAGGGAGTGCAAGCATACCAAGGCCCTGGCCGAGAAACTGGGCGAGAGCCTGCATTAGGGATACTATATATACTATGGATGAACTGATTTAAGGTGGTAGAAAACGAGGTGGGATTTTGTCCTATAACATAACCGGTTTCCGGGTCAAGAAAAAGAAGATGAGCCTGATTATCCCGCCCGACCTCATCAAGAAGTACTTCAAGAGTAAGGAGAATAAAGAAGCCTTCGTAGAGGATGACGGTTCCTGGTCCTTCAACGAGGGTGGCGAGGGCGTCATGCTGACCGGTCACAAGACCGGTGGCAATTATGTTGTGGGCTCCTTTGAATGCTATGGCGAGGGGTCGGGCAACGCTTGGGCCGATATCGGCGAGCCGTTGCTTCGCGAACTTGCGGCGCGGGATAAGAAGGTCGGGGGGCGGTATACCCAAAGGTTCGAGGCCACAATCGTCTGGGAGGGCGGGGACGGTATCGAAACGGTCAAGGTCGCAGACGGCAAGTACGAAGAGCATTCGGACGATGACGAGGACGAAGAAGAGGACGAGAAAGAAGAAGAGAAGGAAGAGGACAAGGACGTGGACGAAGAACCTCCGAAGAAGATAACAACCGACCTCATTAAGGGTAAAATCTCGGACTGGCTGAAGGAGGAGGATATTCCGCTGACTTGTTCCTGGAAGCGGGCTTCCAAGAAGAAGGTGGATGGGCGTGTGGTGCGGAGGTTCCTACCGGACGCGTTGGCAACACCGATTGCCTTGAACGTCTATACAAACGAGGACGATACGAAAATCCTGGGCCACGAGTTCGTGGCTCAGCCGGTCCCCGGTAAACCTCTGGAATATCTTACGGATTCAGGACAACCTTACAAATCGTTTGGCGAAGGGAAAGAGGACGAAGAGGGGGAGGACGAGGAAGAGGAAGAAGAGGACGATGAGGACCTCGCCGAGAGACTCAGGAAAGTCGACGAGGAAACCCCTAAGAAGATAACGACTGATTATATCAAAAGTAAAATCCCGGAGTGGCTGGCGGAGGAGGACATTCCTCTGACCTGTGACTGGGAGCGCTCTTGGAAGGGTAGGAACAGGGCGGGATACATAGAACGAAAGTTCAGTCCTCCGGGTTTCGACGAAGCCAAAAAATATGGTACAGGCATTCAGTTGCATGTCTACACGAACAAGGAAGATACCGAAATCGTGGGTCACGAGTTCGAGGCGCTACCGGTGTTCGGGCATCCGTTGAGATTTCTCACAAAGACCGGAGTTCCTTACAAATCTTTCGACCCGAGTGGAGAAGTGCTGGACTGGGACGAGACGCCTATAGAAACAGACTATGTAGAGGATGTCAAGAAATCGGAGCCTTTCTTCCGCTCTTATTGGCCTCCGGTCAGCAAGAAGAACGAGTGGCAAGCCAAGGTCGAGAAGGCCGGAAGAGCACTTCCATCTATCTACCGTCGTTCCTCCTCCTCAGCCGGTGGGAGAATGACGATGGTCAGCGAGTATACCCCCAGCGCCTCTTTGGAGATGGCCGAGGCCAAGATGTCCGTGAAAGATTTCACCGATTTATTGAACAGGGGTGGGTTTGCCGGGTTCTACCGTGACTGGGACAGGGCATTCGATGCTCGTAAAGAAAAGGAAGACGCCAAAGAGAAGGAAGTAGAGGAGGGGGCGAAGAAGGAGCGGGCCAAGAAGACCTATCCTCCATTGACGGAAAGTTTTGTTGGAAAGGCGTTCGAACGTATAGGTGAATCATTCTTTGATGATTATTACCCACCCGACGAGTGGAAGGCCGAGTGGAAATCGCTTTGCGCCAAGGTCGAGAAAGAGGTTGGTATGGACCCGGGAGCCTACGAGAACGAAGTCTGTAATACTGATGGCCTCGATAAATTTTCAGATTGGCTGAACAAGCACGGCTTCGCCAAATTCTTCCGGAATTGGTATGAATATCACACCGAAGAAGACGTGGAAGAGGACGAGGAAGAAGAGGGCGAGGAAGACGAGGACGAAGAGGGAGAGGATGACGAGGAGGAGGTAGAAAAAGAAGAGGGAACACTCCTCTGCCCGGACTGCAAGAAACCAATTGCCGACGAGGACCATACAGTGAAATGCGACGATTGTGGCAAACGGATTTGTGACGATTGCTGGTCCGACCACGAACACACCCCCGAGGAGATGGGAAAGTCCCCGTCGGACTTCTATTTCGCGGTATGCAAGGGCGAGCACGAAGACCCGCCAGTGGATACCTTTGTGGTGGTCTCGAAGAATTACTGGAAGAGAAATAAATGCCTGGACGACAGTGGTGGAAGAGCGGACCATGTACTGCCGGACGGCTTTGTTGAGGTCATGGAATCGGAATATGAATACGACGGAGACACCGAGGCGGGCCGTGAGAAACTCCTCAAGCTAGGGTTCGTATATAATCCCGATTTGTGCATGGACCTGGAGGGCGTCCCGTACCTGAAAGACCCGATTGGCAAGGTAGAAGAACCCGAGAAAAAGACACCAGAGGAAGTAATTGAGGAAGCCGAAGAGGTCGTCAAAGGCGACATGCTCGAATACGCCCAGGAATGGGAGGACCTGAAGAAAGAGGTCGTTGGGGCAGTATCCGACAAAAGCTATCGTCCAAACGTGGCCTCGGTTGTGAAAGCGACCCGTCTCGTGCACGAAATAGACGAGAAAATCGCAGCCGCCAAGAAGAGAGACCCGCACGGTCTTATCGGACCGCTCGAAGGATTAAGGAGCAAGCTATCGTCGACTTCCGCCAAGCCGGAAAACCTGGATAAGCTTCGGGACTTGAAGAAAGGGTTCGAGGATTTGATAGCTCGTGCGGAAGTGGAAGCCGGGACCGACGCGAAAGTGGTCATGACGATTGCGCCTCCGTGCGTTGCTGGCATTGACGGCATGATTAAAGAGGCCGAGGCGTCCTCCGGAACCCTATCAACCGGAACCACGGCTTCCTTCGCAGAGCCCGAAGCCCCCAAGTTCATGCCCGAGGATAGGGTCAGGGTCACCAAGACCGGGTATTACAGAGGCGAATGGATAGAGAGTGACTTGGAAACCGCCAAGAGGGAGAACCCCGAGTTCTGGCTCTCGGAGGGAGTTACCGGCGTTGTTACGGAGGTCCAGGGGAGCTGGTCTTCCAAGGGCCTTCGAGATGAATACGAGAACCCGGCCTATAGCAAGACCCGTTACGGTATCAAGTTGGACTATCCGGAGGTCTTATCCCTGAATCCTGACCATGAGACCGGGGGCGTTCCTAACGAATGGCTGGAGGCTGTGGACGTGGCTAAACCAGTTGTAGAAGAGCCGAAGGTTCGACCGACGGGAGATTCCAGGGAAATCTCCATGGCCTGGAAGGTTCCTGTATCGAAAGACCCGGCAAAGTACAAGGAATTGCGGGACGCCCGTGTCTTCTCTATCGAGGGCCGGGTGTATTCAGCCGAGTTCGTGGAAGGAGACGTTGTTCTGAACGAACTGGACATTTCCCGTCGCCCGTTCGTATTGCGGGTACAAATCCCCGATTCTAAATGTCACGCCGATTTCAAAGCCATCATGGATAGGCTTGCGGTCTCCGTCCGAGTGACCGAGGAAGTGGGTACGCCATTCGTGTTAGAGGGCGAGCCCGAGAAACTATTCCAGGCAATAAGGACCTGGGGCGTGAAGAACAACGATTGTGTCGCCTTTATCGTCCAACTCACCGAAGTCCCGAATGAAGTTCCCGTTCCGGACATTATTCTGGAGCCAATCTCCGGCCTGAGTTATCCAGTTGAGCCCGAAGTCCCTGTTACCGTCACAAAGACAGAGCTCGGGGCATTCAGGAAAGGTTCGGTCGTGAAATTCGCGAAGGATTACCCGATTTCGGATGCTCATATGTGGAAGGAGTTCGGTAAGGCCGTTCCGAAAGGCAAGCCTGCCATCGTGGTTGATATCAACAGCTCGGGCACCCTCGACTTGGACGTGCCCCTGAACGCAAGGGAGATTGTCGTCCCGGTACTGATGAGAGATTCGGTTGGTGGAATATTCAAGGCCGTCCCAAGGGAGTATGTTACAGATTTCACTCTCGAGGACCTGGACGGGTTCATTAAGGACCTTAAAAGCGCCGCCCGTGTAGACGGGACGCTCAAGGACTTGCTCGATACTTGGAAATCGGTAAGGACAAAGTGCTGGCCGATGGGAACGCCCGCGCCTGTCATCGCAGGACCAGCCCCGCCGGTATCTCCTGGCCCAATCGGGGTTGCTTGTAAACATCCTCGTGCTATCCGGGAACCACACAAGGACCTCGGTTCGGGGTATCATGTCATCAGGTGTCCCGACTGCGGCTGGCAAACAACGGTATCCGGACCTTTACCTGAGGAAGTCAAGCCCGAAGTCGCGCCCGCCGTCGCATTACCATCTCCGGTTACGCCCGCTCCCGCAACATTGACCCCCGAGGCTCGGGTCACGCCCGTTCCACCCGGCAAGGTCGCCTCGGTCAAGGTCACGCTCAAGAAGGGCGCGGACACCGGTACCATGTTCTTCGAGGAGGGCAAGGAGTTCTTCCCACCCAACTTCATGGACATGCGTTTCAAGCCCGAATACTTCGTCGTGTCGGGGACCGACGCTCATTCCGTTATCATCGGTAGCTGGGTGTATCGTGTGGAGCTCGAATTCACCGTCGGCCAGGAGGTCAAGGGATATACCATGACCGCGGGGAAAAAGAAATTGCGGTTCCTGAGCACCTACTCGGCGTACAAGGTCGTGGGTATCGAGATTGACTCGGTTATCGGCACGAGTCTGACACCCGTTGCTCCACCGCCCGAGTTCTGTCCGGTATGCGCCTCGCCCATGAAGGGGTGGACCTGTAAGAAGTGCGGAAGCGGGGTTATTCCACCAGCCCCTCCAGTAGACCCGAGAGATGTTCCTGTAATAGCAACACCGCCCGCTGTTCCCGCTCCGCTCGAGGAAGCTGTCGAGGAAGAAGAGGAAGGTTTCACAATCAAGAAAATCACGCCCGACACGCTCAAGGAGAGCAAGGTCAAGGCGATTGCACTCAAGTACGACAGCTACGCCGAGCGTGCCAGGGAACAGGGCTTCGTAAAGGTCGAGGTGGATTCCATGGACTTCCCGGACCATACCATGATGTACGGGACCGTCAAGGCGGTGGAGAGAAGGCTCAACGATGCCGGAAAGTTCTACGGTGGCTGGGCGTTCGTGACCGAACCGACCACCGGAGGCACCGAATGGCACATTCCGTACAAGGACCTGGCGACCAAGGCTAAGAAGGTCACAGTCGCCGTATCGTCGGATACGGACCTGCAGGACGTTGATGTCTGGGAGTTTCCCGGTCCAACACGCGTGGATATCGGTAGATTGGAGAAGGCCGTTCGTGTGCTCGGCCCGCATGTGAAGTTCCGTGTGTCGGGTGCAAAGGATTCCGTAGTTATTGTCGAGGCCGACGACATGGCGGTCGCGATTTCTCCCGCTTCGTTCCTGAAGTCCAAGGGCGCGAGCAGTGCGGCTTCTTTATCCACGGGTTCGACCGCGCCCGTCATTCCGGATAATGTTAAATTGGACCTCATGCAAATGGCCGGGTACGGTACGTCGGCTTTAGGTAGCGGGTTCAGTTTCGCTCGTGGCGAAGAAGAAATGAAGGACGATGGCTTCGAGTTCAAGGCATTCACTCCCGACGAACTGGCGGGCTGGGGAACGTTGTGTGGTCATGGTGGTAAAGCGTTCTCTCCCAGGGTCATAGACTTCTTGAAGAAGCAGGGTGTGAAGCTGGTCTATGCAATCGCCAATCCTGCGGAGAAGACCGTGTCCTCCGGGACGACCGAGCCAGGACTGGACGACAAGGCGGGCGAGAAACTGGAAAAAATGATTGACAAGGCAGGCGGGTCTTGGCGGTACGATAACGGTTCTTTCGAGAGCGAATGACCATGAAATATAAACATTTGGAGGACCTTCCGCGCTGGGTGCAACTGAAGCTCAAGCCCGTGTCACTGAAGTTCCCGAAATTTCTGCGTGCCGATGAAGTCTATGATATGTTCGTGTGCAAGAGGTGCAGTTTTTGGTGGCTGAACCGGACCGTTTCCGTTGATTTCGGCAGTGCCGGGTCCGTAGAGGTTGCGAAATGGCCCGACTGCCCGAAGTGCGGGTACACGCTCCCCGCCCGAATGCCAACGGCATGGACCGGATTTTCTCGGAGAGGGTTCGATTGAACGCCTTGCCTCCGCAGGCGGGCCCGTTGGATGGGAAAAGGGGAGTTCGCGGGGTTTGTGTCTTCGATATCGACGACACGCTCGTGGACAATTCGTGGAGGGACGAGCAAGCCCGGCGGTTCGGAATCAACGATTGGCTCCTGGGGTATTTCTCGCCTGAGACGTTGAGGCATGACAGGGTTATTCCGTCAGCGGTTCAGGCGTGCCGGATTTTGGCGGGATTTTATGAAATCATCTATGTAACGAACCGGGCCGAGAACACGCGGAAGGAGACTCGGCGGTTCCTTCAGGGGAACGGTTATCCGGACGGCCGATTAATCATGCACCCCGACACTATCATATTCGATTCCGGGTTCAAACCCAAAGCCATTAAAAGGTTACTGTCCGAGGAGCGGAAGGACATAAAGATTATCTACGATGACGAGGAGTCTTATATTAAAATATATCATCGAATGGGCTTGAACGCCTATTGGGTCAAGGACTTCTCGGTGTGGGATGAAATCCTGAAGAACCTGGGAACGGCCCGTTTCAAGGATGATGTGTCGCCCGTGTATCGAATAGATAATTATATATTAGGTAGGAAACATTTATATGATGGGATGAGCGCGATGCAAGAATACAGAGCATTACATCCAGTGCTATCGGCCAAAGAGATTGCACATGCGAAGGGTTATACAGTGTCGGACGAGGCAATCGAGGACATTCTCCGTCAGCAAAAGGCTGCGAACGCTATTCCTGTTCGAGTTCTTATCGACGACGCTATAACCGCCAAGGAGAGCGGTTTCAAGTACGGTCCTTCGACGGGAAAAGTCATAACAAAGGAAGACTTGGAATGCGGTTATCATTTTGTTTATTTCCCGAGAGAGCACCAGAAGGAGAAGGCGGACAAGAAGGAAGCGCCGAGCTTCTATGGGGCGAGCGCTATGGACGATGAAACGAGGGCTTTCCAGGAACTTACCGCGAACGAATCCGAAATCATGTCAGCCGGGGACCTGGAGACCTACGGCGCTTCGGGGACGACAGCTCCGGCGAGCCGTGTGAAGGCAAGGGTCTGCGACAATTGCAAGAACTTCGTTGCGAAAGACCGGTACTGCAAGAAGCTGGACATAGACGACGTTCCCGCGGACAAGGCCGAGGAGTGTTTCTTTTATGAGTATAAACCAACTCTTGCAAGAGCCGGCGGTGTTAGGCCGAAGTCCCGTGACTGGTGGTATGCGAACGAGGCACGGTTCCTGAGCAAGAACCCTCGTGCCGACCCTGGATACACGAGACGGATTGTCGGGTCGATTTGGTGGCACAAGCTGAGCGACGAAAGGATTGCCGAGAAAATCGGTTTGTGGGGCACCGACGAGGAAATCGAGGCGGCCCGGAACCAGGGTTGGAACATTCCTTATTACGAGTCGAAGCAGAAGAAGGCCGAGAAGGACCGTATCAAGGAAGAGGTCATAGAGAACCTGAAAGGTATGGAGTTTGTCCCTGGAGCCGAAGAGACCATCAAGGAAGCGTTGCGGTCGTTCCATAAGGTCTGGCCGTCTGAGAAGGTCGAGATTGCTCCGCCACCGCCACCCGCCGGAAAACCCAAATCGAAGTTCTGCCCGGAGTGCGCGACGGCGGTCACCGGGTGGACTTGTACGAAGTGTGGAATGAAACTGAGCGCACCCTCTGACGATAACGAAAACCCGTTAGGGTTCATCGAAAGGCGGTAGGCCATGCCGGAGCGAAAGATATCCGAGGAAATGGACCTGCGGAAGGTATCGTATCCATACCTCTGCAAGTGTGGCTGGTGGCGGGACTGGAAGGCTCGTGTACCGAGGAGTGCATGGAATGTAGTGCACGAGGAGCTCGAAGGAATTTGCAGAGAGGTCGATTGGGTCGAGGAAGAACTTCGTGGCGAGCCCGAGGAATGGATGTACAAGTACTGGGAAGATTATTTGTTGAAACTGAAGAGGCTCCACCAGAAATTACTTTACGAGCACCAGTTTCTTCCGTCGTCGGTTCATGAACCGGTGGACCGTGAAAAATCCGAAATCGCGGACCCATATGTCCGTCGCCCCGTCGCTTCTCCAGATGCCAATAGGATTGTGGTATTGAATGTCCCGAAGTTTGGGGCCGTGGAAATAGAACCTTTCGAAGGAATCTGCGGTGGAAAGATATGGGGCGAGGATAGGACATTGAAGTACGGTGTTCTTCGAAAAGGTAGGCAAGGGAATTGGGTATTTCACCATCCTTATAATCCGCTTAACAATAAATACCATAAGTATGCTTTACATGAATACGTGGATTCTCACATAGTTGAGTGGAATAGTCAGCCAGACGATATCAAGAAGAAGATACTGAACTTATGTGAGCAGGGAATGGCTGTTATTCCCCCG
>Ga0315274_10015067_pt1 | contig 10957 bp, 8 predicted proteins | sample YL17G02_20_MG_FD_203700 | JGI IMG/M metagenome (GOLD analysis project Ga0315274, IMG submission 203700) | Sediment microbial communities from Yellowstone Lake, YNP, Wyoming, USA - YL17G02_20 | ecosystem: Environmental > Aquatic > Freshwater > Lake > Sediment | place: USA: Wyoming | collected...
CTACACGCCGGGCGTTGAAGGTGTTACACTGAAGCACGTTAGCAGATCACAATCGTCACCCTGAGCGGAGCGAGTCGAGATTCTTCGTCGCTTCGCTCCTCAGAATGACATTGAAGGAGATGGATGAGCAACAACGATCAAGATACGCGGGAGCGCAAACGAGCCAAGTTCGCCGGACCCTCCGGGCAGCGCAGACTCTTGCCGGTGTTCGTCGGGGCAGGCGTCATGCTGCTGGTAGCGGCAACCTTGCTGTTGCCGCGCCTGGGCACGCGTGGGCAGGCAGCGCAGAACCCTGGCAACTCTCAGGCGGCCAGCACCGCTGTGGAAGTGACGGGTCAGGGTGATGGAGTGAGGCTGCCGCTGTCCACTTTTGACGACGGGCAGGCTGGCTTTTACACCTACCAGGCAGACGACGGTACCACCATCCAGTTCTTTGCGGCCAAGAGCAGCGATGGGGTGGTGCGCACCGCGTTCGACGCCTGCGACGTGTGCTATCCGGCGCACAAGGGCTTTCACCAGGAAGGCGCTGAAATGGTCTGCAATAATTGCGGGCGGCGGTTCCCGATTGCAATGGTCGGCCAGGTGAGCGGTGGCTGCAATCCTGCGCCGCTGGCCGCCACCAGCGATGGCAGCGATGTGGTCATTGAGGCGAATAGTGTCCTCGCCGGGGTCGGCTACTTCCAGTAAAGGTGAACTTCTGTGGGACTGATTGACATTGTCTGGAACAACCTCCGCCGCCGCAAGGGCAAGGTATTCCTGCTGGTGCTGGGCCTGACCATCGGCGTGACCACAGTCGTGGCGCTGCAAGCCATCACCCGGACGATGCGCGACGACGTGGGCGTCAAACTCGACGAGTTTGGCGCCAACATCCTGGTTGTGCCGCAGTCTAACTCGCTGTCTCTTTCGTATGGCGGGATGACCGTTTCCTCTGCTGCTTACGACGTGGGTGAACTGACCAGCCTGGATATGGAGCGCATTCAGACTATCCCCAACGCCGCCAACATCAGCACGATCGCGCCCATATTGCTGAGCGCAGTGCAGGTCAAGGGCCAGTATGTGCTCGTGGCCGGGGTGGACCTGGAAGCAGAATTGCGGATGAAAAAGTGGTGGCAACTGGATGGCAGGGCGCCCCAGGCGGATGGCGAGGCGCTTGCCGGTGCGCGCGTGGCGGAACTGCTGGGACTCTCGGTAGGGTCGCAAGTGCCAGTGGGCAACCGCACGTTCGAGATCGTGGCAACTCTGGCCGAAAACGGGATGCAGGACGACGATATGCTGTTCGTTGACCTGAACGCTGCCCAGAATGCGCTGAATCGTTTTGGTACCATCAGCCTGGTCGAGGTCTCGGCGCTGTGTAACGCCTGCCCGATTGAAGAGATGATCCGGCAGATTCAGGAGGCGGTGCCGCAGGCCCGTGTGACCGGGCTGCGCCAGGCGGTTGCTTTGCGGATGGAGACGGTGGACCAACTCACCCGCTTCGCCTGGGCGCTGTCGGCGGTGGTGCTGGTCATTGGCGGGCTGGTGGTGCTGACGACCATGTTGGGGGCGGTGGCCGAGCGCAAGCAGGAGATCGGCATCTTCCGCGCGATGGGCTTTCGCCGCACGCACATTATGCGCGTTATTCTAGCCGAAGCCGCGCTGGTTAGCCTGGTGGGCGGCCTGCTCGGTTGGCTGATCGGGATGGTGGCGGCGACGCTCCTGGCCTCCAGGGTGGCCCAGACAAGCGTGGCCGTGCAATGGAACCCGTGGTTGCTCCTGGGGGCGGTCGGCACGGCACTGTTCCTGGGAGTACTGTCCAGTCTCTACCCGGCTGTTCGCGCGGCGCAACTGGATCCCAACACGGCGTTGCAGGCCCTGTAGGAGGCGCTATGATCGAACTGAGCGGTGTGAGCAAGGTTTACCAGACCGGCGACGTGCCGGTGCAGGCGTTGGGAGAAGTGAATCTCGCCATCGCCGAGGGCGAGTTCGTGGCATTGATGGGCCCTTCGGGGTCGGGCAAGAGCACGCTGCTTTCTATCGTGGGCGCGATGAACCCGCCCACCGCCGGCGCCGTCGTGGTGGACAATATCCGGCCTTATGATCTGCCGACAGAGCGCCAGGCCGACTTTCGCTACGAATACGTGGGTTTTATCTTCCAGCAGTACCATCTGGTGCCCTATCTGACCGTGCTGGGAAACGTGATGTTGCCGATGGCGATTGACCCGCGCCCGCGCTCGGAGAAGCGGCGTGCGGCCTGCGAGATGCTGGAACGGGTGGGGCTGGGCGGGAAGGAGAAGCGCTTGCCGTCCCAGCTTTCCGGCGGCGAAAAGGCGCGCGTGGCGATCGCCCGTGCGCTGGTGAACCAGCCCCCCCTGCTGCTGGCCGACGAGCCGACGGGGAACCTGGATAGCGTCACGAGCGAGCGCGTGTTGGAATTGCTGAAGGAACTTGATCAGGCAGGTCAGACCATCGTGATGGTGACGCACAATCTCGAAGCGGCCCGCTATGCCGGACGTGTCGTGCGTCTGCGCGATGGGCGCGTGGAGGGGGACAGTCTGGAGCCTGCTATCTGCCGGACGATGGGTGTGGCAGGATAACGGGTTCCTCTCATTTCGTCGCCAGTTCGACGCCGGTGAAGCCGCTCACTGCGCGGGTCTCCTCGACGAGCGTGTAACTGCTCAGATAGGAGGAGCAATTACACAGAGTTACACGGAGAACACACAGAGGCACACAGAGCATAGTTGCTAAAAGGCCATGCAACCTCTGTGTTTCTCTGTGTCTCCTCTGTGAATCTCTGTGACCTGAGCAGTTACGCCCACGAGACACATTATGAACTTTGCACGAGGCTGTTCAGTATAATAGTAAACTCAGATAGGAGGAGCAATTACACAGAGTTACACGGAGAACACACAGAGGCACACAGAGCATAGTTGCTAAAAGGCCATGCAACCTCTGTGTTTCTCTGTGTCTCCTCTGTGAATCTCTGTGACCTGAGCAGTTACGAGAACGTTATGATTGCACTATTCTGGTCCTTTTCTGTGAAGATAGTGTATCGTCACTGCCCAAGACTGACCCCTAAAGTGCGCAAGTTCAGTCGAGAACGACGGCTTCCTGCTCCAGTTTGATGCCCCGGGCGAGCATGTGGTCCATCAGCGGTACCACGTCGCTCAGAGCGGGACAGCGCCTCAAGCGGGCCAGGTTCCGCTCGTCCGCCGGGGACAAGGGGTGCGCCCAGCGGGCGTGCGCGTCGAGCGTGGCGCAGTCCATGCGGTAAGGGGCAAAGCGAGGAGAAACCTGTTGGCGCAATTGGGCCAGGATGCTCAGCCCGCCGCAATCCACGTCTGCCCAGAGCAGCAGGGGAACGTCTGGGGACAGGCCGCCGGCCAGGCAGCGCAGCAGGTGGCGGCTGGCGGGCGACGGGTTGCCCCACAGGCACAGCGCCGCCAGCCCCGGGCCTGCGCGGCGCGCCAGTTCGTAGAACGAGGTCAGGTTCTCGACGCAGATGACGCGGGTGGCCTCGACCAACACCCGTTGTAGGCGCGCCGCCAGCGCGTTGGGAATCCCCACGGACGGGGAGAACTCGGCCAGGGACATCATTTGCCCCTGGGCATCCGCCAGCCACCAGGGGCCGGAGAGGAGCAGGTGGCCGGGGTTGGCGACCAGGCCCAGTTCGCGCAGGGTTTCTTGGTCAGATAGGGCACGCCAGGCGGGCTGGTGCTGGCGGGCCAGCCGGGCGATCGGTCCCTTGAGCGCGTCGAAGCGCTTGCTGTCGTTGAACACGCGCACGCTGAAGACGCGGTAGGGGATCTCTTCTGTCGCGTCGTCGGGCAGCGCCAGGAGCGCCGCCAGCAGGTCCTGGTTCCAGCCGTCGTCGTCGAGGTCGAAGGGGGCGGGGGACTTGTTCGCCTTGAGCTGTACCAGGCAGCGCTCTACCGCCCGCCCGCGCCAGCCGTCGAGGCGGAAGCGGTCCCCCAGGAGCAGGTCGGTCAGCCGCCGGCAGCGCTCAGCCAACGGCTCGCGCCCCAACAGCGCATGGACTTGCCCCACGTGGTCCGCTTCCAGCGTCACCACCTCGAGCAGGTGGCCCTGCTGCCCCGGCTGCCAGGCCAGGCGGAGCAGGCCGCGTTTCTCCAGTTCCGCCAACTGCTCGTTGGCCGTCGTGCGCGGGACGGGGTCGGTCTGGCTGTAGTAAGCAGGCAGCGTGGCGGCGACGTCGTCCAGGTGGACCCGTACGGCGCGCCGAGATTCCTCGCTTCGCTCGGAATGACAGTGCGACGCTCTCCATTCCTCGCTTCGCTCGGAATGACAATGCGGCGCTCTCCCCCGCCGCTCGTACACGTCGAGTAGCAGGTGGAGGAGGGAGGAGACGTCGGGAGTGGGAACAAATGGAACAGCCATCTGACTTGTACCGTATGTCGCGTACTGCGTGAAACGTGAAACGTGAGAATTCACGCATCACGTTTCACGTTTCACGTTTCACGCCTCCAGTTCCTGCATCATGTGCCCCTTGTCAATCTCGATGACGAAGGCGTGGTTGTCCTTGCGGACGACGGTGCGCACCGAGTCCACGTAGGGGAGCAAACCGGCCGCTTTGTCGGGCGGGGTGGCCAGGAGGACCTGGAGTTGGCTATCTACCATAAACTGCAAGGCGCTGGCGGTGCGGGCGGTGTCCATCTTGTTGAAGGCCTCGTCGAACAGCGCCAGGCGGATGGTGTCGGAAGGGCGCGGCTGGTTGAGCCGGTAGGCCTGGGCGAAGGAAGCGACCATCGCCACGTAGAAGGGGGTGGTGGTCTCGCCGCCCGACTTTTTGGCCTTGATCTGGCTCAAGAGCGCCCGGTCGCCGTTGGGGTAGTGGATGCGGATGTCGTAGCACAGGTAGTTGCGATAGTCCTGCAACTCGCGCAGTTCGGGCGCCATTTCCTCAACAGGGGCGGCCGTGAGCCGCTCGAACAGCAGGTCCCAGCCCTGCTGGTGGCGCTGGCGAAAGTCCGACTCGAACAGCGACTCGCCCAGGATGTTCTGGCTGTCCATGATCATGTCGTAGATGGGGCGCAGCGCCGGCTCCGGCCGGGCGATGAACTCGAAGCGCTCGCCCCCAAAGCGCAAGTCCCCCAGCGTGGTGTTGAGGTAGGCCAACTGCTGGCGGGCGTCTTCGATCTGTTCGCGCAGCCGGTGGATAAAGTTTTCGACCAACTCTTGCTCGGCCAACGCGCGCTGCCCGGCGATGCGCGCCTCGTACTCGGGCAACTCGGATTGGGCGTAGCGCTCGCGCTCGCCCAGGTAGCGGGCGGCGTCCTCGTCGTCGTCGTAGCCGAACTGGTAGGTGAGGCTGTAACTCTGCTTGGCCTCGCGCAGGCGGGTGCGGCTGCGCTCCTCGGCGGTCTGATAGTCGCCCTCGTAGCGGACGGCGTTTTCCAGCACCACGTCCAGGGGTTGGCGCTGGCGACGCCGCTCGTACTCCTTGTCAATCTCGTCGCACAGGTCTTGGGCGGCAAGAGGCACCAGGAACTGGTCAATCTCCTGGGCAGCCTGGCCGGCGATGCGCTCCAGGTTGGGGATGGTCTCTTGCGAGAGGGTTTCGAGGCGCGTTTGCAGCCCGCCGGCGCGCCGCTCCAACTCGCCAACCTCGGCCTGGAGCGCGTCCGCGGCTTGCTGGTGTCGCGCGACCTGGGCCTGCAAGGCGGCGACGCTCTGCGTGTCGAGCGCCGCGAGTTCCCCGCGCAGCGCGTCCAGCCGGGCGGCCAGGGCCGGGATGGTGTCCAGGCCGGGCAGGTCGCGTTCCAGGGCCAGAAATACCCGCACCTTGTCCTGGGTGAGCGCTAGCCGTTCCCGCAGGGCGGTGTCCTGGACCTGCAAGGCCAGCAGTTCCTGGCGAATGGCCTCCAGGCGCTCCTCGCGCTGCGCGATCTGGCGCGGGACGGCCCGTTCGCCGATGAACCAGCGGCGGTAGGTGCGCGGGTCGAGGTGGCGGGTGGTGTAGGTGCGCCGCACGAAGCACTCGCGGGTGACGGCGGTGCGGTGGTCGCGCAGTTCTTCCAGCGTTAGGGGGGGGGCGTGTTGCAGGATGCGTTCGGCGTCGAGCAGGCCGACGCCGTACAGGTCGTCCTTGTGGCGGCGCTGGCGGTAGAGGTGCATGGCGGCGTCGTAGTGTTCGGGTGGCACCAGGAGGTCGAAGCGGCTGTGCCCCAGGATGCCCTCGACGGCGTCCTGCCACGACTCGTCGGGGACGCGGAGTGCCGTGCACAGGTAGAGCACCTGGTCGGGCGACAGGCCCAACTCGGCCCGCAGCAGGCGGCGCAGGTGAGCCGCCTGGGGGGTGACGTCCCGGTCGCCGGTGCGCAGTTGGACGATTTCGCGCTGCAGTTGCTCGGCCTCCTGGCGGATTGCGGATTGCGGATTGCGGATTGCGTGAAGCGTGGTCCGTGTTGCGTGGTTCGTGCTCTTCGGCGAAGGCTTGGAGGGAGGGGGGGACGTCCAGGTTGTCTTCGAGCAGGAGCGCTTGCAGCCGCCGGGCGTCTTCGACTTCGCGGGCCAGGGCCTGGCGCAGCGTGCTTTCGCGCTGGCGCAGGGTGGCCAATTCGACCTCGAGGCGGGCCAGCAGCCGGTTCATCACGCGCGGAATCTCGCGGCGCGCCTTTTCGGGCAGGTCGGCGGATTCGAGAAGCGTGTCGGTGCTGAACGTCATCGGTTGTCTCCTTCTACGTGTTGCGTGTTGCGTGTTGCGTGCTACGGAACACGGAACACGAAACACGGAACACGTTCACCTCTTCACCAGTTGGAACGGTTTGACTTGCAGCAGGCCCAGTGTCACCGGTTCGCCGGGCAGTGGTTCGAGGCCGTAATTCACCTCGGGATGGTTGCCGTAAGCAATCGTGTGGATCAGCCAGGAGAAGCCCTCTTCACCCTCGAAGGCGTCGGGCGGCAACTCTCGCACGTGCAGGATGCGATGGCCGTTGAAGAACTGGCCGACGAAGCGCTGAATCCTGGCCGGCGTGATGGCCAGCCCCATCTCCTGCAAGGTGAGCGCACGCAGCGCAAGCACGTCGGATGGGTCGAGGACGGCGGCCACGACCGGCTGCGGCGCAAAGGGGGCGCGGTAGCGGGGCAGCGTGTACAGGCTGTTGGCGTCAGGCTCGCGGACGGGAGCGGCCTGGAAGGCGGGCATGTCGTCGGGCTGGTATTCCTCGCCGGCAGCCTGCAAGCCGGCCAGCCCCCGCGCCAGCAGGGCCAGGCGATCCTTGAAGGCGCCGTCGGCGCCGGCCAACTGGTAGCGAATCTGGCGCAGCGAGGTGCGCAGATATTGGGCGTGGCGGCGGTCAATTTCGCCCAGCAGCGGGTCGAGGCTCTCCAACTGGTTGACGATGAAGCGCACAAAGTGGTTGATCTCGCCGGCGGCCTGGGCGGGCGAGAGGCGTCCCTGGGTGGCCAACTCGGCGGCAGCGCCGTCGAGCCAGGCGGTATCGAGTTGCCATTCCTGCAGGCGGGGGGCGGGGGCGGGTGACGCGCTCGGTGTAGCGCCGGATGTTCTGGTTCAGTTCGTTGAGGCCGCGCACCACCTGGCGCACGTTCTCGTAAGCCTGGGTCAGCGCCAGCGCCGGAGAAAAGCCCTCGCCCTGGTGGGTCAGGAGTTGGTGGGCGGCGTACAGTTGACCGGTGTACTCGCGGGGCTTTTGCTCCTGGATGGTGCGGAACGCTTCCAGGAGCGTGAAGGCGTAATCCGGCAGGATGATGAGCTCGGTGTAATCGGCCTGCTGTTCCCGTTCCAGCCAGCCAGAGGCTACCAGGCGGCGCAGGATCCAACTGGCGTATTCCTGCAAGTCGTTGGCGGGGGGTAACGCGTCGTCGTCCTCGCCAGGCGTTTCCTGGGCCGCATCCGCCAGTACGGTCACCCCGGCGGCCCCTTCACCGTTCAGGTAGTCCACGATTTCGGCGAGCACCATCTCGCGGGTCAGGCCGAAACGGTTGAACTCGGCCATCTCGTAGATGCGCAGCAAGATGGCCACGTAGTGGGGCTGGAGTTCGCCCGCCTGGGAGCCCAGCAGGTTGAACAGTTGGGCGGGCAGAATATCAAACTATCGCAAATTGGTGGTTGGGGATCAGGGAGCAGGGAGCAGGGACGCGAATCTTGTCCGGTTTTTGCAGAGGCAACAGTTGTGTGGTACACTGGGTGTGTCTCGGGGAATCAGTGTTGCATGCCTTTGGGCAGGTTGCTAGAGGAGGGACAGTACCATGATCGAACTACCAGAAGCGCTGACGATTGCGCGACAGATGTCCGACACGCTCAAGGGGAAGCGCATCGAGTCCGCCATGCGCGGCAACGTGCCCCACAAGTTCGCCTTCTACACTCGCACGCCGGAGGAATACGCGGCGCTGCTCCAGGGCAAGACGATGGGGGAGGCCAGGGATTACGGCTCTCAGATCCTGGCCTCCGTGGAACCGGACCATGTCCTCGTCCTGGGGGGCGGGGGGGAGAGGATCCTGTTCCACCAGGACGAGGGTGCGTTGCCCAAGAAGCACCACCTGTTGCTCCACTTTCAGGATGGCATGTACCTGACGGTCTCTGTGCAAGGGTGGGGAGCCGTCGGGCTCTTGCAGCAGTCGGAGGTGGGCAGCCACACGCTGGCCGGGCCAGCGGGAGTCTCGCCGCTCAGCGACGCGTTCACCTTCGATTACTTTGATGGGCGCTTCGGGGTGCTGGAGCCGGAGGACGCGCGTAGCGTCAAGTACTTTGTGATCAGTAAGCCGGGTGTGTGGGGGGTGGGGAACGGCTACCTGCAGGACATTCTGTTCCGGGCCAGGATCCATCCCAAGCGGAGGGCGATTGACGTTACGCCAGAGGAGAGGCACACGCTCTACCAGGCCATCCGGGAAACGTTGCGGCAAGCGGTTGACCTGGGTGGGCGGGACAGCGAGCGCGACCTGTACAACCGTCCCGGCGGGTACCGGAGGGTCCTGGACAGCAGGAGCGTGGGCCAGCCCTGTCCGGAATGTGGAACGCCGATTGAGAAGATCTCTTACCTGGGGGGGGCGGCGTATTTTTGTCCGAGGTGTCAGGTCGGTGATCGGTGATCGGTGATCAGCGAACAGGGAGCAGGGGGTGGGGAGAACACGTGATTCGGCCGGTGGGTACACCGGTAGGATTGGCGGATCAGGGAGCAGAGGCGCAGAGAAAAGGGAACTGTCGTGGATTGACTCTCGCCCGAAAAGGAGGCAGCACAGTGGGCAAACAGGCACAGCCAGTGGTGAAAGCAAATGGGCATATTTTCCTCGTTCTTGTCGTGCTCGTCGTGGCAATGATCTTGCAGACGGTCTCTAGTCAAGCCGGGGCGTCGGCTCAGTTCTCCGGCCCCATGCCCCGTGGCGACGATCCCCCGTCCCAGTTGGAGGGTTCAGACTGGAGGGTACTTGTCTCCCCTGGGGGGCAGTACGTGGCGTTCAACTCCAGTTCCCACCGCCTGGTGCGGGGCGAGATGAACGACCCGTTGGGAGCCTGGATGCGCGGCCAGATGGCCGCTGCCAGTCCCGGCACCCGCGCTAGTGGGGTGACTGGCCCGAGCGCGGAGTACATGGTGACCAACAGCCTGGACGACGGGACGACAGGCTCGCTGCGCTGGGCCATCCAGCAGGCCAATAGCAATCCTGGTGCAGATACGATCTACTTTAGTAACGCGATGACGGGCAAGACCATCGCGCCCACCTATTCCCTGCCGGCCTTGACCGACGATGGCACGCTCATTGACGCGAGTTGGAACTGGAGCGGCTCGTGGCCGGGGGGCGAGCCGGGCATCACGCTCAACGGCTGGGGGGCCAGCCCGGACTCGGTCGGGCTGGAGATTAGCGGGGCCAGCAACGTTGTCGTCTTGGGCCTGACGATCGAGGGTTTTACGACGGGCATCAAGATCTCGAATGGGGCCTCGTTCAACACGATTGGGCGGGGGGCCAGCAGTTTTGGCGGCGGGCGGGTGCTGGTCCGCGCGATCGGCGGGAATGCCATCCTGATTGACCACAGCGACGACAACCGGATCGTGGGCTGCTACATCGGCACGAGCAATGCGGGCAACCTGCCGGAGCCGAACGATTACGTCGGCGTGTACATCTGGTATGGCAAGCGGAATTCGGTCGGTGGGACCGGCGCTATGGAGGGCAACCTGATCGGGGCCAGCCAGCACGGCGTGGCGATCGCCGGCACCGACTCGATCTCGAACACGGTGGTCAACAACAGCATCGGCATCGGCCACCTGGATGGAGATATTGCCAACACGTACGATGGGGTCCACATCGGCGGTGGAGCCACGTACAACGGCGTGGGTGGGGTGGTTTACCGTGTGGGTAGTACAATCGTGTTCAGCCCCACCATGGGCAATGCCATCGTCGGCAACGGATATAGCGGTGTGTCGGTCGTGGACACCGGAACTGAGTACAACGGCGTCTTTGTAAACGGTATTGACGACAATCAACGCTACGGGATCGAGGTCGGATCCGGGGCCAGCAACAATGCTCTGGTAGGCAACACCATCGTGCGGAACCACAGGACCGGCGTGTACGTTTACCAGCCGGGGACTGTAGGCAACTGGCTCGATGGGAATTGGATTGGCACAGATGAGTATGGGACGGCCGGCCTGGGCAATGGCCATCACGGTGTAGGGCTGTACGACGGGTCCGTAAGCACGGCGGTCAGCGACAACGTAATCGTAAGCAGCGGCTGGAGTGGCGTCGCCATCGTGGCTGCCAGCACCGCCAACAACTCGCTCACGGGCAACTCGATCGGCAGCGGGCCGCATGGGGAGGCGATGGGCAACGCCTTCTATGGCGTCCACGTAGGGAGCCCGGGCAACTCGCTCAGCCGGAACAGCATCGCCCACAACGGTACCGTCAATGGCTCGCCGGGCGTGCGCATCGAAAGCGCGGGGGCCACGGACAACGACCTGAGCCAGAACAGCATCTACGATAACGCGGGAGCGGGCATCGAGTTGTACGACCA
>Ga0315274_10015069_pt1 | contig 10956 bp, 27 predicted proteins | sample YL17G02_20_MG_FD_203700 | JGI IMG/M metagenome (GOLD analysis project Ga0315274, IMG submission 203700) | Sediment microbial communities from Yellowstone Lake, YNP, Wyoming, USA - YL17G02_20 | ecosystem: Environmental > Aquatic > Freshwater > Lake > Sediment | place: USA: Wyoming | collected...
GACATGATTAAGACTTTGGTGGCTCAGGGGACAAAGATTGGGGATTGGGTTCTGGACCCTTTTGGTGGCTCAGGAAAGATTTTAAAGGCTTGTCAGGAATTAAAAAGAATGTGCCATACCATTGACAGTTCGGATGATTCTTTTAACAATCACCTTTTACCTTTATTAAAGTTTTAAGTTCTCCCTGATTTTATTCTATATCAACATGAAAAAGTACGAAGCAAAAGATTTGGAGAAAGCAATCGAGTCTTTAGATATAATCCAAACAGGCAATCCTGTTATTGAAGATTTCAAAAAAGATCTCCAGGCGGAATTCAAAAAACGCAATGCACCAAAATTCATTAAGGCAACGGATGCTTATCTGAAAACTTTAACGAGGGCGGATGTTTATATTCGCTACATGAAAGAGGATGATGAGTTTTATTACCCTGGAATGCAGGGGATGTTTAAAAGAGGGACAAATAAACTCCTTCGCAGACATACTGACACAGGATTTTTAAATGTGGGTAATTAATTTTTAAGTTCTCCCTAATTTTAATTCTATATTAATATGAACGCAGAAATCAATAGGCTCACAAAGATAATTATCAAGCAAGAAAATAATCTTGAAACTTTTGACGAAAAGAAAGAGGGGTCCAGTGCTAGGCAAGATTTGCTTATGGAAATAGAAAGGCTCAAAGAAAGATTAGCAAATGCAGTCTTGGTTCATGTCAAACAATCAAATTTTTAAATAAAACAATATGAAAAAAGTATTAGCAGTGGTATTAATCGCAGTAGACGATTTCTCTGATGGCAGAAAGGCGGCCAATAACATCCAGGAGACAACCTTTAAAAGTTATAATGAGCTGCACAAAGCAGTGTGTAAATTTGGGACTCCAATACATAGCAAAAAAGATGCAGAGGTAATGGTTTATCGCATGACTGATTTCATGGACGAATGTAATGATCAACAAATTGAGTTAGAACAATATTGGGTATCTTATGTTTATTTAACTGATAAAAGTTTTTTTTAAGTTTCACAAACAAATCATTCTATTCATATATAAACAAACAAACTAAGACAAAATGGGAACACGTGGTTTAACAATGGTAATTGAAAGTGCAGAAACAAAAGTTGCACAATACGGACAATGGGATCATTATCCTTCTGGACAAGGAGTTACAATTCTTGACTTCTTAAGCAAGTGCGACTTGGAGAAATTCAAAAAGAAAGTAAAAGCACTTCGTTGGCTCACAGATAAAGAAGTGGAGAAAGTAAATGCTGATCCAAATTGGGTGGAAAACTATCCACACTTAAGCAGAGATATGGGTGGCAAAATTTTGGAAACAGTTTATAAAAAGAAATTAACAGGTTTAACCAATAGCGAAGAATTTGCAGCTGATGGATTATTTTGTGAGTGGGCTTATGTTATTGACTTGGATAAGCGAACTTTAGAAGTGTATGAAGGGTTTCAAAAAATGCCTATAAAACAAACTGAACGATTTGCTAAGTACAATAAAAAAACTAAGAAAGGGGATTACTATCCTTGTAAACTTCGCAAAAAGTTCTCATTGGATAAGTTACCAACAAAGGCAGAATTTTTAAAAGCCTTTGGCAAAGACGGAAAATAAAATTAAAAGGAGAGATTTTTAAGTTTCTCCTTTTTTTGTTTCTATTCATATATAAAACAAACAATTATGACAAAGACAAAAGAAAAGCGAGTAGCAGTAATCTCTCCTGATGGATTTGAGATCGAATTTGAACACTCATCATACAAAAACTTTGATGCAGCTGTAAAGGCTTTTAAGGAGTGGGCAAAGAGATATAAGACTCAAGGTTATTATAGTTCAACTGCTCATGGCAGAATTGATTTGCGTGATCTTGAAGATTTTTGTGAATTTAAAGAGATTTAATTTTTAAGTTCTCCCTATAAATTATTCTATTCATATATAAACAACTAAAAAAAAGAAATCATGGGATTAGATATGTATTTGAACAAAAAGAGTTATGTGAAGAATTGGAATCACCAAACTCCTGAAGAGAAACATAGCATAACTGTTAAAAAGGCTGGTAAGGCTCGTAAAGACATTCAGCCTAAAAGAATCTCTTATATCATTGAACAAGTGGGTTATTGGAGAAAATTCAATGCACTTCATGGTTGGTTCGTTGAGAATTGTCAGGGCGGTGTGGATGAATGTCAGGAATCTTATGTAAGCACAGAAAAGCTAAAAGAATTGCTTGAAACGCTTAAGGCTGTTGTTGCAGACAAAAATAATGCAACTAAAATACTGCCTTCAAGAGGTGGGTTCTTCTTTGGTGGCACTGACTATGATGAGTATTATTTTAAAGAAGTAAAAGAAACAATTAAGCTGCTTGAAGGACTTTTAAAAGAAAGTGAAGAGGTGGAGTGTGATTTTTATTATCAAGCATCTTGGTAAAAAAAATTGAGGGGAGATTTTTAAGTTTCCCCTTTTTTTATTCTATTCATATATAAAACAAACATTATGAGCAAATTAAAACTGAATCAAATAATCTTATCAAGTACAACAAGCTCAACTGACAATCATCTTGTTCAGGTATATAAAACAACCATTCAAGACGTTGTAACACGGAATGGAGAAACGAGAGTTATGTTGGGTGAAGGTCATTGGGGATGTATTCCTGACAGGACTTTAAATGGTGTTATAACTTGTAAAAAAGATATTAAGCCATACTTTGATAAAAGTGTAGCTGATTTTATTGGAGAGTATAAAAACAATTATGCATTTAAAGACGTATTAGAGAAACTAAAAGAACGTAAAGGTATCTTGCACGTTCATAGCTTTAATAATCAAAAATACTTAAATCTTTCATACCTTGCTTTTGCTGGCAAGACTGAATCTTTAAGAGAAGGTAATTTTAAAGAATATAAAAGCGATAAAGGATATGGATATTTAAAAGTAAAAGAAGGCGAAGTACGTCTTGATGTATTTAGAAACTTAGACGATGCTTTTAAGTATTTCGAAAAAATGGCTATTCAACTTTTAAAATAAATCCAATGAAAACAGACAAAAAGAAAAAGGAAATCCTAAAGAAATACTATACTTTAGATGAGATATGTGAAATCATTGGGTTTTACGATGGTAGCAATGAGGATGTTGACACAGATGAGTTAAATGATCTGTATAAAAAAGCTGAACGCACAAACAAGCCAAGTGATTGGGATAAGTTTGAAGATAAGATATTAGATGAGGCTATTATCAACGGTAATTTTGAGGAGAGCATTGAGAAAGATTGCAGAATAGGTCTTTAATTTTTAAGTTCTCCCTGAGTTAATTTCTATTTAATAAACATAAACAATATGGCAAAGATCAATCTAACAAACGCATTCAAAGCTTTACGCAAGGCTGGATACTTCGCAAAACAAAACTTCAGCTGCTGTCAAAGTTGTGCATGGGCTGAAATTGCAGATGAACAACTTGAAAAGGCTGTCTTTTATCATCGTCAAGACGCTGGTGATTTAAAAGAGCATGGCTCTTGTTATCTTTCTTGGAATGGTGATGGTAAAGAAATCATCAAGATCCTTAAAGATAATGGTGTTGAGGTGGAGTGGGGTGGAGATGATTCTAAACGAATTAAGGTAAGTATTTAAATTTAATTTATAAAATCTAGTGTCAAAAAACGAGCAATTTAATGTTTGCTCGTTTTTTTATGTTTAGTACTCCCAGACAGACTCGAACTGTCATCCCCAGGTTGAGCCCCTGGGATCCTAAGCCTTTAGACGATAGGAGCAAATAAATAAGAACTGCCGACGGGGCTCGAACCCGCACTCAGTTGTTTAGACTGAACCAGATTGAAAGTCTGGGCGCTTTGTCCTGTTTTGCATACAGCAGCATTTGTGACCCTAGAGAGAATCGAACTCTCCTTTGCACCGTGAAAGGGTGCCGTCCTAACCGATAGACGATAGGGCCAAAAAAAAAGAGGATAATCATTGCTGACCATCCTCTTTAAATAAGTGGGATTCTCTCCCTAAAACATCTTATATTAACACAAGGTATAGCCAGTCATGAGAGTTTCCTCCTCACGTTCGACTACAGTTTCTATGTTAATTATTCTATTCATTTCTTTTTAATTTTTAAACCTAAACTTGTACCAGTGTCCCCGTTTATATATCCTGGCTTTAATTGGGTAGTTCTAGGTGTCTGCCTTTTCAGGCTTTTAGTAGCGAGTGACTGATTCGAACAGCCGACCTAATGGTTATGAGCCATTCGAGATAACCCCTTCTCCAACTCGCAATATATCTTTAAATAGTTAAAATTTTTGTTTCTTATCAATTTATACGTACAAATATAATAAAAGTTACAACAAAAACAAAATATTTTTTTAAGTTTGTTTAAAATTTTATTCTATCTCCTTATAAATCAAACATTATGTATATAGCAATTGACATCAGAACAGGTAAAGAAATATGCAGAAGTGAAAAACCACTTGATCGTGGCTTTATATCGGAATTCTACGACATCGCAAAAACTCACATTGAAATAAAGCAGAAATAATGTTTGCCACAAAAGCCTCAAAAAATACATTCGTTTATCCTTTAATCGGGTTTGGATTGTATGCTGTCCTATCTAAGACAGAACAAAAGATTACCATTCGCAGAGATGACATTGGCTTAATTATTAAGACTTATAGCAAAGATAACGGAATTGACCAAGAGTATTTTGAGAACATTACTTTTGAACAATTCGTTGAGGATGCAAAAGAAATGTACTTGCAGTTAATCTGCAAAAATTAAAGTTTTGCACAATTGTAACAATTTATTAATTTTATCGTATAATAACACACCATGCCAATATTTAATAAATTTAGAATTAATGAAGATTTGCTCGGACGAGTAATGGCTTCAAAGAAAAATGATGATCTTGTATTTGTCTCTGAAGTAGATAAAACCTTAATCAGAAGTCTTTATAATGAAAGCATGGATCAAAACAAATCTTTCAAACACAGAGCTATTGAATTAATTATTGGGAAGAAACTTGTAAAGTATATTGGTAATAAAGGTCAGGTAAGATATAAATTATTCAATCCAAATGATGAGTATATTCCTGAATTAAAAATTGAGAAAACAGTTGCCAGACCAGTAGATTTTAAAAATAATATCTCTCGTTGGATTTGGTATATCAGAGCTTCAAATAAAAGAATGGAAGCAGAAAGATTAAAGGCAGAAGAAAAAGCAAATTTAGTTTTAAGTTCTAACTAAAATTCTTTCTATTCTAATATGAAAGAAGCAATAAACGTATTATCCTTATTCGACGGTATTAGCTGTGGCCAATTGGCGCTTCAGAGACTTGGAATTAAAGTGAAACAATACTTCGCTTCAGAGATAGAGAAAGCTTCTATAACAGTTACACAAAACGCTTTTCCTGAAACAATTCAATTAGGAGATGTTACCCTGGTTACAGCTCAGGGACTTCCTCAGATTGATTTATTAATCGGCGGTTCACCTTGCCAATCATTTTCACCAACCATTTCATCCAATACGGGTTTTGACGGTAAATCAAAATTATTCTTTGAATATGTTCGCTTATTAAAAGAACTGAAGCCAAAGTATTTCTTTTTGGAGAATGTTGTAATGAAAAAAGAATGGGAGAAAGTTATCACAGATATTTTGGGCGTGGAGCCTATACAAATCAATTCTGAGATCTTCTCGGCGCAAAGTCGTCCAAGATTATACTGGACCAATATTCCAATGGTGGCGGAACTGCCAACAGCAAATTCATTAGTTCTTGGAGATATATTAGAGCCAACTGTGGCGGAGAAGTATTTCTATAAAGAACCATTTGTATTTCACGGCGATGACAAAGTTGTTTGCGCCACACTTGCAATTAATGGACATGATATTTTAAAGCGTGTTAATTCTACAAAACATAAATGCCAAACCCTCACAGCAGTTTGCGGAGGTAATCAACAAAAGAAAGTCATCCAGGATGGCAGAGTTAGAAAATTAACTCCAACTGAATATGAAAGACTTCAAGGTGTCCCTGAAGGGCATACAGCAATGGTAAGCGACGGGGCAAGATATAAGGCGCTTGGCAATGGTTGGAATGTTGATACAATAGCATTTCTTTTTCAGGGGTTAAAATAAATCTCTCCCTATGGGATATAACTTAAAACAATATACATACAAAACTTATAGGCAGCTCGCTGAGGAGTTTGATATTTATTTTACTAAAGATAATTTTAAAACTTCGGCTGATAATTCATTTAGAGATAGGTATGAGGTTTTAATGCCTCAAATTGATCACTGGATAAACTCATTAAATTTGGGATTAGATAATATTGGGACAAATGATGGTAGCAAGTTTAAGTCAGGATTATTTGTTGCATTAGAACAGTTTGGGTGGAGCAGATCAAAAATACCTGGTCGCTGGCAAAAGTATATCTACAAATAAATTCATAAAGTTTTTAAGTTCTCCCTGAATCAATTCTATCAATATATAAATAAACATATAATTTTCATAGTGTAAAATTAAAAAATGGAATATCTCATACATTTAACAATTGATGAATTTAAAAAGATAATTCAAGAAACTGTTGAAAAAACAATTAATACAATTTCACAAGAAGTTGATATTGATAAAATTCATAGATTTGACACTGACACAATTAAAGCGGCCAAAGTGGCTGAAATATTAGGAGTAAAAGTGACTACTATTTACGCTAAAATTAACCAAAACTACAATGGGTTTAACAAAGTAATTATTAAAAAAGGGAAGCCACTTTTGTTTAGTCGAAGAGCTTTGCTGGATTGGATAAAAGATAACAATAATAAAAATATTTAAAAAGTTTTTAAGTTCTCCCTAAATACCTATCTATCCCTATATAAAAACAAACACTATGAAAAACGTATCACTTTATTTTAAAGAAGGAAACTCGGACAAAGAATACCATATCCAATTAGAAAAATCTGGTGATGGCTTTGTGGTTAACTTTCAGTTTGGTCGCAGAGGTAGCAATCTTTCGGCTGGAACAAAAACTCCTAATCCTTTGCCTTTAAAAGAGGCTGATAAGGTTTATGAAAGTAAATTAAAAGAACAACTAAGAAAGGGTTATACTGAAGGCGAAAAAAAAAGTCCTTTTCAGAAATAACTCCTAACGTAAGCAAAGAAGTTATTATTCTTCCACAGCTCCTTAATACGATTGAGGACGTGGAAGAATATATTACCAATGATGAATACATTGCTCAAGAAAAACAAGACGGCGAAAGAAGGCTAGTTGTTTCTGGGCAGAGAATTTTCGGTCTAAATAAAAAAGGAACAGAAGTTCCATTACCTGATAGCATTATCAACTCAATTCTCGGCGGTGAATGTATTCTTGATGGAGAAATCATCGGCGATAAACTATTTGTATTTGATATCATCTCCACAGAAGAAACACGATTAATGACCTGTGTTCAAAGACTTGCACTTCTTGGTGTTATGAGTTTTGGGCCAGGTATTCAAGTTGTTGAAACAGCTTATACCACAGCTCAAAAGAGAGCTTTATACGAAAGATTAAAAAAGGAGAATAAAGAGGGGATTGTATTTAAAAAGAAAGACTCTGCTTATACTCATGGCAGACCAGCAAGTGGTGGAAATCAATTAAAATTCAAGTTTAACAAGACTGCTACATTCATTGTGGCGAACATTACCAAAGCCAAAAGAAGTGTTGGCCTTGAGCTTATAGAAGGCAAAGAAAGAGTATTTATGGGAAAGGTAACTATTCCTCCAAACTATGATGTGCCTGAAATTGGAGAGTTGGTTGAAGTAAGATATTTGTATGCCTATAAAGGCGGTGCTATATTTCAGTCGGCATACTTAGGTAAGCGACCTGATAGTGATTTAACAGATTGCACAATGAAACAAATCATTTATAAAGCAGAGAGATAAGTTTTTAAGTTCTGGTTAATTTAATTCTATAACAACATGAAAACACACGAATTTAAAATAACTCTTACTTTTGCAGACAATGTTAAAGGAGAAGAAGCCATCAGAGAGATGGTTGAAAAAATTGCTGATACCTTAAAACATGAATGTGAAAGCGGCAATGGATTGGCTCCTGAAAGTTCAGAAACGTATACAGAAGAAATTGAAGTTATTCACACAAAAACAAAAACAAGAGAAACATCTTATCCTTAAAAATATGAAAAAAGTAGCAAAGTTAGTATATGTGTCTTTATTGACCAGGGTAATTGTGGATGAGAATGCCACAGAACAAGAGATCATGGAAGCTGCAATTCCAAAGTTATCTGAAAAATTAATGGATGAGCCATTTGAACACATCGAACAAATCGTTGATGACATGGAATGTCCATTTGATGAGGAGGAAGAAAAAAGAGGAACGGGTTTTTAAGTTTCACAATAAATCATTCTATTAAATAAAAACAACATGGAATTTAAGCCAAATTATTCAAAGATCGTAAAAGAAAATAAGGACATTGTATTTAATGTTCATCACTACAGAGATTCAACTGTATCATTCATTTACACCTATAACAGCATAAGCAATACTTATATGGGAGTTATGGTGGAGTGTTTCATTGACACAATGAGAGGGTTTTTAAGAGCTTATCCAGGCTTCTTTGAAGAAGTTTCTGAATATGAATTTGAAGAAGATATTCAAAAGCTTGGTTTCGTGGAAGTTGAGCCAAGTGAAGTTGAATTGCTTGTAACAAGATAATCTTTTTAAGTTTCACAGATAATCATTCTATTCAATAAACAAACAACATGGCTGGACACCTACCACTTTCAAAACATGACGAACCAAAATTGTTCGCTCTAATCGAAGTTCTAAAAGACAATATGCCTTTATATTGCAGAACAGTAAAAGATTTTGATAAATTTTCAAGATTATGGAAGTCAAAACGATATGATGTAATGAAGTTATCAAAGGATTATGTTGAAAATCCTGAAACTGAATTTGCTGTTATGTTCGGCAAGGTAAATGTTGAAAGCATTACGGATGAACACAAATCTTTAACACACGGAATTGATGTTGAGGTTCATTTTACAGTAAAAGACAAAGAAGTAGAAATTAAAGATATATTTTGGGTAGCATGAGAAAACAAGTAATCATAAACGGAAAAAAAGAGAAGCTAGCAATTTCTATTGACCAGGAAAGTGTAAACATTTACATCGACAAAGGCGAGACCAAGGATCCTATTCATGTGGTTTATTATCACATGGACGAGATTGAGGAGGACGCTTCGGTTGCCATACCAATGGTGAATGCGGTTCATTTATTTCATACTCATCCTCAAGAATTGGTTGATCGTATTTTTAAGTTTCGCAAATAAATCATTCTATTAAAACATGGACAAAGTATTTGCAATAAACAGTGATATGGAATTTTATAACCCCTTTCGTAAAGAGAGAGGTATAATCAAGGCAGTATCTTTTAACTCTACCAAATCTGATTATATCCTGGTTGATTATCCTGTAAGCGGAGATAAAAATATCGGACATGATGCGGCCACAATTATTAAGTGGATGAATACAAAGAAATATCAAACACTCTTAAAAGAATTAAAATGAAAAAATACACAATGAAAGAATTTATTGGCCTGGCTGAATTGCTATTCCAATTAGAAAATGAATCAATCAGCAATGATCCTGATGGACATTGGATGGCCAGAGACTGGTATGATAAGTTCGGTGAGAAGTCAATTCAGTTTGAGCCAAAGTTAGCCTCAACAGAGAAAGACCACAAAGAACTTGCTAAATTCATTAAAGAGGATTATGAGAAAGGATTTTGGGTTGCTGATAAAGACGGGTTATATCATCCTGATATGCTAGACCAGTATGGCGGCTTCATTGATGAGGTTTTTGAAATGCAACTTGCAGACTTCACAGGAATTGGAACACAATTAGAAATGTTTAAGTAATGGATATCGAATTAGAAATAAGAAAATCAACTCGCCTACTTCATTGGCTAATTGATGGATATCATAGGCATTGTATTCCTGGGAATCTTTGGTATGGCATAACTCCTGAATGGGTGGTTAAACATTATAATGTTGAGATGTCTTATTTTACAAAACTTTAAAGGAGATCATTCTCCTTTTTTTTGTTTCTTTCCACAAACCCCTTGTGCCAACCTATAGAAAGTTTCTGGTCAGAACTTAAAAAGATTTGTTTTTAAGTTTAACCAGGATTTAATTCTATCCAAATATAAACCTATAAAAAATAAACCTATGAAAGTAAACTTTGATGAAGATGAACAAGACCAGGGCGGTGGTTGGGTGTGGCATTATGGCACGCTGACAAAAGACGGAAAGGACTTTCCTTTTTCAGTCTTGGCAATGGGAATGAATGTTGGCGGAATGGAACTCGATCCAACATTTGAAATTACTTGGGTTGAGGACGAGCCTGATAATAAAGACGAAGCAGAAGAATTAATCTTGGAGGAACTGTAATATGAGTATGGAAAAAATAATTAAAGTCCTTAGAGCTAAGCAAAAGGCTTTATCAAAACAATATGATGAATGTTTAAGCGAACAAGACGATGAAGAAGAAAGTATCTGGTCGGCTGAAGTAGGTGCAAAACTTGAAATCGTCGATGAACTACTTGACAAATTTGACAAAAAGAAATAATTTATAAAAAGTGGATAACTTAAAAAATTATCCACTTTTTTGTTTCTTTCCAGGATTTCATTGAGCTAACCTATAGAAAGATTCTTTCAAGAACTTAAAAATAAATCTTTTTAAGTTTCCAACAGATTAATTTCTATCAAAGAAAAGAACGCATTAATAATACGGTTTACTATGAGGGGCGGATTTAGAATAATAAAAGAACAAACACATAAATACAAAAAGGATAACCTTATTGTACTAGTATTTATTGAATATGATAAATACGGGATTGATGTGGCCAATTCAAAATTAAGTTTTGGTAGGATGACTATAGGCACCAAAGAACAAACAGAATATGCCTTCCAACGTTTAAATGAATTAATTGAA
>Ga0315274_10015070_pt1 | contig 10955 bp, 1 predicted proteins | sample YL17G02_20_MG_FD_203700 | JGI IMG/M metagenome (GOLD analysis project Ga0315274, IMG submission 203700) | Sediment microbial communities from Yellowstone Lake, YNP, Wyoming, USA - YL17G02_20 | ecosystem: Environmental > Aquatic > Freshwater > Lake > Sediment | place: USA: Wyoming | collected...
CCACGGCTCCCTCGTGGTCCCCGGTCCGGTGCAGGCAGGACCCCAGCCGGAACCAGGCATCCGCATCCCCCGGCTCCAGCAGTGTGGCCTGGGTGAATGACCGGAGTGCCTCCTGGCGCCGGTCCAGGGCCTCTTCGGCGATCCCTTTCAGGTACCAGGCCCGGCCGTATTCCGGCCGGATCTCCACGGCCCGGCCGAATGCGGTCACCGCACCGGCAGGGTCTCCCCGCTCCTGCCGCACCAGGCCCAGCTGGTACCAGGCGTCATGGAGCGAGGGATCGGCCTCAACGGAGGATGCAAAGGACGCAAGGGCCGCGTCAGGGCGCCCCACTGCGTTCTCGGAGAGCCCCTTCAGGTACCATCCCCAGGCGTCCGATCGGTCCAGATCCAGTCCCCGGGAAAAGGCCGTGATAGCGCCCTCGTGGTCCCCTGCCTCGCGCCGGGTCCGCCCGAGGTGGTGCCAGACTTCGCTCCGGGAGGGATCGTTCTCCACAGCCGTGCTGAAGGACGAGGCGGCATCCGCGAACTGTTCCAGCGACTCCTCGGCGAGGCCCCGGAGGTACCAGACCCTGGCATCGTCCGGGTGTCGTTCCAGGGCCCGGATGAAGGAGTCCCGGGCCTCTCCGGCCTTCCCCAGCCGGATCAGGGCCCGGCCATGGAGACACCACACGCCGGCATCCTCGCCCGAGATCTCCAGGGAGCGGGCGTAGGCGTCCCTTGCCTCTTCCGTCTTTCCCTCCCGGTCCAGGGCCCGGCCCAGCAGTTCCCAGCCCTGGGCATTGGCGGGGTCCACCTCCACCGCCTTCCGGAACTCAGCGGCTGCTTCGCTGTACCGGCCCACGGCCTCCAGGGAGACGCCACGGGCGACCCATACCTCAGCCCGGTCGGCCCCCTTGTCGATGGCAGCCGACAGATCCCGCAAAGCTTCCTCGTGTTCCTTCAGTACCTGGTGGGAAAGGGCCCGCCGGTACCATGTCTCGGCCTGTTCCGGCTGGAGCGAGAGGACCCGGCTGAAGTCATCCCTGGCCTCCGCCGCTCGTCCGGTCTCCATCTCGCAGAGCCCCCGGAGGGACAGGGCGCCGATATGATCCGGTTCGAGAGCAAGAACCCGGGAGAACGAGGCAGCCGCGTCGGCGGGGCGGCCCAGCTCCCGTTCCCCCACGCCCCGGTGGAACCATGCATCGGGATGATCCGGGGCCAGGTCGGCGGTCCGGGTGAGGGATTCCACCGACGCCCCGAACTCCTTCAGCTCGGCTTCCGAAAGCCCCTTCCGGTACCAGGCATCCGCATGGCCTGGATCGATCTCCAGCGAATGCCGGAACGCCTCGACAGCGCCGGCATGGTTCTTCCGTATTTGACGGACCAGCCCCAGGCGGTACCAGGGATCCTCCCGATCCGGTGCGAGATCCGCGGTCCGGCGGAAGGACTCCTCTGCCCGGGCATAGCGATCCAGTACCTCCTCGGAGAGCCCCTTCCGGTACCAGGCATCCGCATGGTCCGGAGCGATCTCCACCGCCCGCTCCAGGGCTTCCACTGCACCAGCATGGTCCTCGATCCCCTGCCGGGCCAGACCCAGCCGGTACCAGGCATCCCCGTTGGCCGGTTCCTTCCTCACCGACCGTTCAAACGATCCGGCCGCATTCCTGTACCGCTCCAGGGTCAGCTCAGAGAGGCCCTTCCGGTACCAGGCATCCGCATCCTCAGGAGCTATCTCCACCGCCCGGTCCAGGGCTTCCACTGCACCGGCATGGTCTTCGATCCCCTGCCGGGCCAGCCCCAGCCGGTACCAGGCATCCCCGTTGGCCGGTTCCAGCTCCACGGACCGGGCCAGGGACTCCGCCGCATCCCCGTGCCGTCCCCGTGCAGCCTCAGAGAGCCCCTTCCGGTACCACGCGTCCGCATGGCCCGGGGCGGTCGCCACTGCCCGGGCGAACGCCTCCACCGCACCGGCCTGGTCCTCCAGCCGGCGTTTCGCAATGCCCAGCCGGTGCCATGCCTCGGTCCGGCCTGGCTCCAGCTCGGCAGTCCGGGCAAAGGACTCCGCCGCATCCCCGTGCCGTTCCAGCGACTCCTCTGACAGCCCCTTCCGGTACCAGGCGTCCGCATGGTCCGGGGTGATCTCCACCGCCCGTTCCAGGGCTTCCACAACGCCGGCATGGTCCCTGGTGCCCTGCCGGGCCAGACCCAGCCGGTACCATGCCTCTCCGCGGGACGCGTCAATCCCAACGGAACGGCTGAAGGAGATCGCCGCTTGCTGGACCTGGTCCTCCACCTCCTCGGAGAGCCCCTTCCGGTACCAGGCATCCGCATGGTCCGGGGTGATCTCCACTGCCCGCTCCAGGGCTTCCACTGCACCGGCATGGTCCTCGATCCCCTGCCGGGCCAGACCCAGCCGGTACCAGGCATCCCCGTTGACCGGTTCCGTCCTCACCGACCGTTCAAACGATCCATCCGCATTCCTGTACCGCTCCAGGGTCAGCTCAGAGAGGCCCTTCCGGTACCAGGCATCCGCATCCTCGGGAGCTATCTCCACCGCCCGCTCCAGGGCTTCCACTGCGCCGGCATGGTCTTCGATCCCCTGCCGGGCCAGACCCAGCCGGTACCAGGCATCCCCGTTGGCCGGTTCCAGCTCCACGGACCGGGCCAGGGACTCCGCCGCATCCCGGTGCCGTCCCAGTGCAGCCTCGGAGAGCCCCTTCCGGTACCACGCATCCGCATGGCCCGGGGCGGTCGCCACTGCCCGGGCGAACGCCTCCACCGCACCGGCCTGGTCCTCCAGCCGGCGTTTCGCAATGCCCAGCCGGTGCCAGGCCTCGGCCCGGCCTGGCTCCAGCTCGGCAGTCCGGGCAAAGGACTCCGCGGCATCCCCGTGCCGTTCCAGCGACTCCTCTGACAGCCCCTTCTGGAACCACGCGTCCGCATGGCCGGGTTCCAGCGCGACATTCCGGCTGAAATCCTCCACCGCATGCCCGTGGTCCCCCAGGGAGGCGTGGGCCTGGCCGCGGAGGAACCACCCCCCGGCGAGATCCGGGTCCCCTTCCAGGGCATGGTCCAGGGAATGGACCGCCTCATCGCAGAAACCGCGGAGGAGGAGCGCCCTCCCCCGGAGGAGCCAGACCGCCGGTTCTGTTGTGCCCAGGGACAGGGCATGGTCCAGGGCATCCAGGGCAGCCTCCGGGTCCTGGAGCTCCATGAGGGCGGCTCCCCTCCGGAACCATGCCTCCGCCCGGTCCGGTTCCGCATCGCAGAGCCGTTCGAACTCCCGCAGCGCCTCCTTCTGCCAGCCGAGCGCGGAGAGGGAGAGCCCCTTCAGCAGCATGCAGTCGGTGCAGCCCGGATCAAGGTCAAGGGCCCGGTCCAGGGCCGTAATGGCCTCGGGGTACCGGCTCCTCGCATGGAGGGCTGCCCCGATAGCCTGGTAGGCCCTGGCGTGGTACGGGTCAATGGCCAGGACTTCCCGGTAGGAGCGTTCCGCATCCTCGAACCTGCCCAGGGCGGAAAAAGCGGCACCACGGTGGTACCAGGCATGCAGGTCCCGGGAATCGATGGCCAGGGAGGCATCAAAGGCATCCACCGCACCCTCCGGATCGCCGTGGTGGAGACGGGTGAGGCCCAGGTAGTACCAGGCCCCTGCATCCCCGGGATCGGTCCGGGTTGCCTCCTGCAGGGCATCCCGGGCATCATCGTAGCGTTCCAGGTGGAAGGCGGCGAGGCCCCGCTGGTACTGGATGCGGGCGTCCCCCGCACCGCCGGCGATGGCCCGGTCCAGGGAGGCTGCGGCATCCCCGTACCTCCCCAGCTCCATCAGGGCCAGGCCCCGTTCGTGCCAGCCCCTGGCGGACCCGGGATCCAGCTCCAGGGCCCGGTCAAAGGCCTCCACGGCCTCCCCGGCACGCTCTTCCCTGGCGAGGGCATATCCCTTCCGGCACCAGAGGAGCGCATCGTCAGGGGAGAGGGTAAGGGCCCGGTCCAGGGAGGCGACGGCTTCCCCGAACTCCTCGAGCCGGAACTGGACTTCCGAGAGGCCCTTCCATGCCTCACGGTGATCGGGCTCCCGCTCCAGCACGTTCCGGTAGGCTTCGGCAGCCCCGGCGGTCCTGCCCAGCTCGACGAGATCCAGGGCGCTGCGGTACCACGCTTCTGCATACCCGGGATCCCTCTCCAGGGAGCGGCCATAGGCCTCCAGGGCCTCCGGGAACCGGCCCATCCCGTCCAGTGCCATGCCGCGGTTGAAGTGCGCCCCCGCATCGCCGGGGTCAATCCGCAGCGCCTCGTCAAAGGCGGCAATGGCATCCTCGTACCGCTCCCGGGCACCCAGGCACCAGCCCTTCATGTACCAGGCCACGGCGTTCTCCGGGCTGATCTCCAGCGACCGGTCAAAGCACGCGATCGCTTCTTCGTACCGGCCCAGCTCCCGCAGGGCGTACCCCTGGAAGTACCATGCCCCCTCGTGAAGGGGATCGATCTCCAGGGTCTTCTTGAATGCTCCCACCGCCTCCTCGTACCGGCCCAGCTCCTTCAGGGTCCATCCCCGGCTGTACCAGCCGTTGGTGGATCCGGGGTCCAGCTCCGTGGACCGGGCAAAGGCCTCCTCCGCCTCGGCATGCCGGTCCAGCTTGTTCAGGGTGACACCGGTGAGGTACCAGGTCCGGGCATCTCCGGAATCCCGGTCAAGGATCCGGTGGAAGGCCTCCACCGCCTCCTCGTAGCGGCCCAGCATCGTCAGGGCCCAGCCCTTCCGCGAGAGGGCGTCCGGGTGGCCGGGATCCAGGTCCAGCACCTTTCCGAACGACTCCACCGCCTCCGCGTACTCTCCCAGCTCCTGCTCCGAAACCCCGCGGCGCAGCCATGCCTCCGCCAGCTGCGGGTTCCCCTGCAGCGCCCTCCGGAACGACTCCGCCGCCTCCGCGTGCTGCCCCAGCTCCTGCTCCGAAACCCCGCGACGGTACCATCCTTCCGTCAGCTGCGGGTTCCCCTCCAGCGCCCTCCGGAATGATTCCACAGCCTCCGCGTGCTGACCCAGCTCCTGCCCGGCGCAGCCATGGAGGAACCATTCCTCCGGTGTCCCCGGCACGGCTTCCCGGGCCTTCCGGAACGCGGTGTCCACTTCGCGAGAACGCCCCATCTCCCTGGCGACAACGCCCCGGTAATACCAGGCGGTCAGGCTCCCGGGGGTGAGGGAAAGAGCCCTGTCCAGGGCCTCCCCGGCCTCCCGGTGCCTGCCCTGCCGGGCAAGGGCCATGCCCAGCTGCTCCCATGCCCCCGCGTTCCGGTCATCAAGGGAAGTGGATCGGGAGAGGGATTCGATGGCATCCGTATCTCTTCCCGTGGCTGCCAGCGCGAGGCCGCGGGAATACCAGGCAGCAGGCTGGCCGGGGTCCAGGTCAATGGCCCGGTCCAGCGGCGCAAGGGCCTCGCCATGGCGCCCCAGCAGCACCAGTATCCGGCCGTATTCCCCGTGTGCCGCCGCATGGGACGGATCCGACTCCGTGGCCCGGCCAAACGCCTCGGCAGCTGCCGCGTTCCTGCCCAGCAGGGCCAGGCAGAGACCGGAGCGGTACCAGGCGCCCGCGTGCCCGGGCTGGAGGGCGAGGGCCCGGTCATACGACTCCAGGGCCTCCCGGTACCGCGCCAGCTCCTCCCGCAGCATCCCCTGGCAGTACCAGGCCCCGGCATCCCGGGGCACAATGGCCAGCCCGCGGTCAAAGGATGCCCTGGCCTCCCCGTCACGGGCGAGGGCCTTCTGGGAGAGGCCCAGCCGGTACCATGCCCGGGCATCCTCCGGGGCAAGCGAGGTGGCCTGCACAAAGGAGTCCACGGCCTCGCTGTTCCGCCCCAGCCCCTGGAGCACCAGCCCCCGCTGCACCCAGGCGGCCGCATCCTTGGGGTCCAGTTCCACAGCCCGCTTCAGGGCCTCCAGGGCATCCTCGTGGCGTTCCATGCTGCCCAGGGCCGTGGCCCGGATGAGCCATGCCCCGGCATGATCGGGTGCCCGGGCCAGCGCCTGGTCCACGGCCTCCACGGCCTCCTGGTGCCTGCCCAAGGCCTGCCTGGCCTGCCCCAGGGTATACCAGCCGAGAGCATCTTCAGGGCTGATCCCGAGGGCCCGCTCCAGGTATTCTGCAGCCTCCCCGTACCGCTGCCGGGCCAGTGCCAGGGTGCCCCTGAGGGTCCATGCAGCCGGCCGGGCAGGATTGATCTCCAGCGAACGGGCCAGGGCCTCCTCCGCCTCCGCGCTCCGGTCCAGGCGGGCCAGGATCACGGCATAGCGGTACCAGGCTCCGTCGTCCCCCGGCTCCATCTCCAGGGCCTTCTTGTAGGCATCCGCAGCCTCCCCAAACTGTTCCAGGGCATCCAGCACCTCTCCCCGGTACTGCCAGGTGGCGGGCTGCCCCGGGGAAATCCGTTCCACCCGGTCAAAGCAGGTGATGGCCTCGGTGAACCGGTGGAGCCGGGTCAGGGCCAGGCCCCGCTGGAGCCAGGCTTCCGCATGCCGGGGATCCAGCCGGAGGACCTCCCCGAACGCCCCAAGGGCATCATGGTACCGGGAGATCTGCATGAGCACCCTCCCCCGGGAAAGATGGGCCGCGAGGATACCCGGGTCTTTCCGGAGCGCTTCCCCGAAGGATTCCAGGGCTTCCTCGTGGCGGCCGAGGGTGGAGAGCACCTGCCCCTTCCGCAGCCATGCCTCTGCATCCCCGGGCTCCAGCTGGATGGCCCGGTCAAAGGACGCCAGCGCCTCACCAGGTTCCCCTGCCGCCGCCAGGGACTGCCCCCGGTAGAACCATACCACGGAGAGCCCGGGTTCCAGCTTCAGGGTCCAGTCAAAAGAGTCGACGGCGTCCTTATGCTCCCCCAGCTCGGCGAGGGCGATCCCCCGGTGGTACCAGGTATTCGGGTTCTTCCGTTCCATCTGCAGTGCCCGGTCAAAGTGGGCGATGGCCTCTTTGTACCTGCCCATGGCCTTCAGGGCCAGGCCCTTCACCGACAGGGCGTGGGCATCCGAGGCCTCCAGGGAGAGGACCCGGTTCAGGGACTCCACGGCCTCGCTGTCCCTCCCCAGGGTGATGAGGACCAGGCCCCGGTTGTACCAGGCACCCGGATCCCGGTCGTTGATGGCGACGGCACGGTCAAAGGACTTCACCGCATCGGCATGCCTGTCCAGGGCGATCAGGACCAGGCCCCGGTTGTACCAGGCACCCATGTCCCGGTCATCCAGGGCCAGGGCCCGGTCCATGGAGGTGACGGCTTCGTCGTAGCGGGATTCCTCCATCAGGGCAATACCGCGGTGGTACCACGCTCCTGCCTCCCGGTCATTGAGGGCGATGGCCCGGTCAAAGGACCGGACGGCATCCCCGTGCCTCCCTGCCGCATCCAGCGCAATCCCCCGGTGGTACCAGGCAGGGGCCCGGGCAGGGTCCAGGGCCAGGGCACGGTCAAAGGAGAAAGCGGCGTCCTCGTTCCTGCCCAGCCGGTGGAGCGCCATCCCCTTGTGGAACCAGGCATCGGTGTGGCGGTCGTTGAGGGAGAGGGTCCGTTCCAGGGAGGCCAGGGCTTCCTCGTGCCGGTGCAGGGAGGAGAGCACCTGCCCTTTCAGGAACCAGGCATCGGCGAAATTCTCGTTCAGCGCCACTGCACGGTCCAGTGAAATGAGCGCATTGTCGTGCTGCCCCTCTGCCTCCAGGGAAAGGGCCCGGAAATACCAGACCTGTGCATCCCGGTCATCCATGGAGAGAGCCCGGTCAAAGGATTCCCTGGCCTCCCTGTGGCGGTCCAGTGCTGCGAGCACCCGTCCCCGGTGGAACCAGGCGAGGGGCTGGTGCTCATCGATCGCAAGGGTGCGGTCGAAGGAGGCGACCGCATCTTCGTACCGGTGATCCTCCTCTTCGCTCCGCCCCTTGCCGGACCAGGCACCGGCATGGTCCGGGACGATCTCCAGCACCTTCTCGAAAGACGTGCGGGCCTCCTGCCACTGGCCGAGGGTGGAGAGGGCGAGGCCGCGGTGGTACCAGGCCAGGGGGTTCCGGGGATCGATCTCCAGGGCGCGGGTATAGTACCGGACTTTCCGGTCCGGGTCCTTCTCGTGGTATCCCTTCTCGCACCATTCTTCCGCCGTCTTTCCCCCGATCCGCTTCTTCTCCGGTGATGTCATGTTTCCCTCGCCCTCCTGCCGCTCCCCGGCGCCCCGAAACGCCTGATTTCGGCCGACTCACTGAGTACTGTCATGAAAAATTGCTATAAATCCTTGCTGATGGTACCATGCTCCCTCCGGGATATTGGAGGTATCGGGGACGGGCATCGCCCCGGTGCCGCATCCCGCAGCAGGGATACGGCAGCACGGGAATCCGGGGATGAGAGAAGGGTGAGGGAGGTGAGGTGGTGAGGGAGGTGAGGAAGGTGAGGAGGAGGGTGCGGGGATCCGCACCCCAGGAAGGTCAGGCTCTGTCGAGTTCGTTCCAGGGATCGTAGGAGAGGTAATCGGAGAGGGCTGGGGGATTGTAGACGTAGTCCTGGTTGTCCCTGAGGATGGTGTACTGAAGCAGGATCCGTGAACGGAGCTCCTGGTGACGCTGGGTCTGGTGGATGGGAGAGGTGTGCGTGAGTGCAGTGGGTGGCTCCATGCGTGATCCTTCCTGGGGGGGGCGTTTACGCCCGCAATACCCAATTATCACATAAAGTATTTAAATATTGTGAAATTGATCTGGCTATCAAACTGCTTATACACCTATAAAAACGGCTAATATCTGTTGGAATAACAATTAAGCTCCATCTCAGTCGTTTCCAGGCATCAGGAACGGGATTTTCCCCGTCCACCGGCTGAACGGACGGGGGGAAGTGGTGGCAGGGAGGGGCGAAAAATCCGGAGGGAACGCCACTCGTCTCCGGAACAGGCACGGTTCCTCCCTCAGACCACCCTACCCCATGAGAACGGTGACAATCCTCTGATACCACGGGTGAGCCCCCTGCCGTTGCCCCGGCCTTACCCTTCGGATGGTATGTGGATGGTATGTACAGTGGGTACGGGATCACTTCCCGGTTGTTTGGTGATGATGGTTCCCGGAAAAAACCGCACCCTGGCGAAAAAAATACCGCATGCCTCAGCCCGGATTTGAACCGGGGACAGCCAGATCTTCAGTCTGGCGCTCTCCCAGTCTGAGCTACTGAGGCGTCCTTCCCAATGTAGCTCCTGCAGGATAAAGAAATCATCGGTTTTTCTGCTCCCGGGCACGGCAGGGCGCCGGGATGACCACCCTTATCATGACACGGGGGAAATACTCCGGAAATGAAGGGACTCCCGTTCCGGCCGAAAAAGCCGTCGAAGGAGATAGGGGAGGCCCTGCGGTCCCGCCATGCCCGGGTGGTCCACCTGACCCACAATGACCTTGATGCCGCGGGAGCGGATGCCATCCACCGGATGAAGTTCGGGGAGGTCTTCACCATTTTCTCCTCGGTGGGCAGCTTCACCACCCTCCTCTCCGTGGTGGCAGATTCTGAGGGCCGGGGGGATCTCCTGTCCCTCACTGACCTGGGGTACCAGCATGGCGCGGACCGGCTGCTCCGCCGGGCCCGGGAGCAGGGTTGGAAGGTTGAGTGGCGGGACCACCACCGCTGGCAGGATACCGAGAAGGAGACTGTCCATGAGGTGGTGGATCTCCTCCATGTGGACACCGAACGCTGTGCCTGCGGGATCACGGCCGGGGATCTGCTCCCGGACGACCCCCGTGCTGCCGAGGTGGCCCGGGTGGTCTGCGACTATGACCTCTGGAAGAACCAGGACCCCCGATCAGCGATCCTCGGGAGAGTCCTGTCGCGGAACCGGAACAGGGAGTATATCCGGGACCGGTTGAGCGAAGGAGTGATCCTGGACGACCGCATCCGGGAGGAGTACCGGAAGATCGAAGAGGAGATGCTGGGCATGATCGAGCGGTCCCTTGCCCGCACACGGTTCCTGGGGAACCGGTACCGGATCGCCTTTGCCCCCCTGTACGGGTACCCCAGCGAAACGGCGGCTGAGATCCGGAAGCGCCTCGGGTCCGACATCGAGGTGGTGGTCTCCTCGTCCGGCAAGTTCTCCCTCCGGTCCGTGCCCCCCGTAAGCCACCTGATTGCCCGGCAGTTCGGCGGGGGAGGGCACCCCCATGCTTCGGGCGGCACGTTCTCCTTCAGCCTGGTGGACCGGATCCGGTTCTTCCTGCTGGGGGAGACCCCCCACTTCCACCGGCTGGCCGGGGTGGCAGAGTCCCTGGAATGAGGGACCTTTCCACGAGCCTCTCCCAGTACTCCCCGCACGCTTCGGTGCAATAGCCACCGGTCTCTATCCGGCCCGGGTCCAGGAGTTCCGAGGCGGCCTGGAGGTCCTCGGGCATGGGATCCAGGAGGGCGACGGACCGGATCCGGTACTCGTCCTGGAGGGCAGCCACCTCCGCAAGGAGAGCGGGGGGAACTGCGATCCGGGGCTGGTGCTCCAGGATCTCTCCCAGGTCGTGCGCCCCGGGGTTCCGGACAAAGTAGTAGGCCCGGGATCCCGCCAGGATCTCCAGCTCGTATTCGTCCGGGGCTTCGGCAAGGATCACATGCCCCCGGATGCCGCGATCCCGCATGGCCCGCATCAGCTGCCGGTACGCCCCGCAGATGGCGGCGCAGCACTCCTCCGGGTCCCTGAAGTACTCGTCCCGTACGTTCAGCCGGTGCGGGGCCGGTACCCCCACCCATGCCCCTTTCCGGCCTCCGGTGAGCATGGCAGCGTCCCGCTCCACGTCCCCGGTGAAGGGGTCAGGGTCATGGACCAGGACCCGGTCCCTGATCCCGGGGAGAGAGGAGAGCCAGCGGTCACCGTAGCAGAGGCCGCCGGCGCAGGGGATGTCCACCCCCGTCTGGACCGCCAGGGACCGGTCCAGGAGATAGGTGGTCAGGTCCGCGGCAGAGCCGCGCTGCTCCCTGACCCAGGCAGCCAG
>Ga0315274_10015071_pt1 | contig 10955 bp, 11 predicted proteins | sample YL17G02_20_MG_FD_203700 | JGI IMG/M metagenome (GOLD analysis project Ga0315274, IMG submission 203700) | Sediment microbial communities from Yellowstone Lake, YNP, Wyoming, USA - YL17G02_20 | ecosystem: Environmental > Aquatic > Freshwater > Lake > Sediment | place: USA: Wyoming | collected...
GGGTTTTCTCCCGCGGAGGCCTCAAACACGCCAACCCACATTGGAAGTTGGGTTAGCCCGGCAGATCCGGGAGTCCGTCTCCAAGGTACGGAAGATCGAGAACGGGGGGAACGGGGGGTAAGAGGGCCAGAGGGACAAGGGGACAGGGGGACCAAGGAAGAGCGTTCGGCTGTTTGGGTGTTCGGGAGTTCGGTAGTTCGTCCGGAATTCCTGAAGAGCCGGGCTCTCGGAGGACTGCCCTTTGGTTCCCTCCGGTGAACGCCGGGATGGTCGAGCGCTCGCTAGGCTCTGTGCTGGCTGAAAAGTTCACTCTCCCACCTCTTGCAGGACGCGGGCATAGAGGCGATTGGCCACCCAGAATCCGGCCTTCGCAATGAGGTCATCGAGCACCGGTTTCACTGCGGACAGCAACCCCTTGCGCTTGGCTTCAACGAGGACGCCCAATAAGCCGATGTGCTTAAGTCCCATACGGGCCGCGACTGTTCGCCCTCGGCGTTCATCGAGGAGCAACAGGTCAGCCCTCGTCTCCACTGCCAAGACGATGGCTTCTGCCTCTCCCACATCGAGCTCCAGCAGAAGCGAGTCCACCAATGACCGATTGGCCACGGATCGGGTTGCGATCCGTGAAAGCGCCTGAGGGATCGTGGAGTCGGGGCGTGCTGAGCCAATGGCGGTGAGTTCCTGGAAGACCGCGTCGGGGACGAAGATCCCTCCGTAGAGTTGCTCCAGGAGATTCGTCTGTCCTACAGTAGCGAGGTTCATGATGGGTGAAGCGTTGCTGACAACAATCACAGTCGGCCCAGCCCACTCAAGGTCTTGAGATCTTCTTCAAACTCTGCGACATCGTAATGCACGGGAATCTGCCGGCTTGCAAGAAGGTGCTGGAATTGTAGCCGGCTCGACCCGGCCAGGCGACTGGCCTGCCCCAGGGTCAACTTGTCCTTCTGAAAGAGCAGAACAGCGATTTCCTGCCGCAGCTCCTCTGCAGTCATTCGCGTGGCTTGAAGAATCTCGTCGGGTATGATGACTCCCATGGCCTATCGCCTCCTCTGTACGTCTCTCTATGCCTTCCCCTCACTATCTGCGGGGGACCGGATACTACTGGCCGTGCCGTGACGATACCCCTGGGGCCACCTGGGGTCAAGCCCTGAAGCTGGCTTGTTGCCAGGCTTGGAAATTGGACGCGGGGGAGCGCGGGAGCTCGCTTGAGGCACGAATACGTTTGTTCCTCTGTTCCTCTGTCACTCTGTCCCTTTGTCACTACCCATTCGAGGAAGCCCCGCCCTTTGGGCGGGGAGGAATCGAATCCTTGCCGGGGGATTATAAAGGGGGCCGGAGGTCCCCTTTATCCTGCCCCTTGGTTGCCGCGCGGAGTTATGACAGAATCCCCGCGTGACCTGGCGGGCGAGTAGTCATGCGAAGTACGACTGTAAGTACCACCTGATCTGATGCCCCAAGCGACGACGGGCGCTCCACGACGCCGAGGTGCGAACGGGCGTAACAGGGGCATTTCGCGCGATCGCCGATGAGTTCGGCTTCTGGATTGAGGAACTGGCGGTGGAAGAGGACCACGTCCACGTGTTCCTCGAATTCCCGCCGAGGTACTCCATCGCGCGGGTGGTAGGCATCCTGAAGAGTATCTCCGCCAGTCGCACATTCCAGCAGTTCCCGTGGCTCCGCCGGAAGTACTGGTCGGGCGCACGCTGGGAGGACGGCTACGCGGTGCGCACGGTGGGCGACCGCGTGACCGCGGACCTCATTCGCCGGGACCATCAAGCGGCACGACGAAAACCAGGCAACCAATCAGCCGGAGCTCTTTTGAGCGACGGCTGACGAAGCCCCGCCCTTTGGGCGGGGAGGGTCACGTGTGCCGAGCATGCTCGACAGCTTGGAGGTGAAAGTCCTCTCCCCAACCGGATGGAGGTGAAGGGGTAGGGACCCGCAAGGGCGGTTCCGCGAGGGGCCGTCTGAAGGAGGCGGCGAGCAAACGCGCGGGCCGATGGACAAGAACCGGATACGAGGCGTGAGCGTCGGACGAGCGGGCGTGTGACCGCGAAGTCCATATCCATCAAGGGCGCAAAGCGTAAATCCGGTCCGCCGTAGGCGGATGCGCGGACGGCGGTCGAGCTTACCTCGGGAGATCTGCCGGGTGTCCCGGACTCGGGACTGAGGACCCCGCAAGGGGTTCTGACCGCTCGGCAGAAGTCAGCCACGGGCATAGTAGGTGACGGAAACGAGCCGGGAACCCCGGAGGCCTCACATCACCGAAGGCCCGCACGGTCCCCGCAAGGGGGTAAAGGGAGTGGTCAGCAAGGGAGCGCGCCTCATGAGCGGCACGCGGCAGAAAATCCAGGTACCTCTGGCCTTCCCGACAGCGCAGAGGAGTGAAGCTCCGAAGCGGGTGAGGGAAGGGACCGAACCGCCCACGGCGACGCGCCCGCCCGAACGCCCGGCCCGCACCGACCGGGTGATGGAGGAGGGTGTCGAGCGCGCAAACCTGAAGGCAGCACTGCAACGCGTCAAGGCGAACAAGGGGAGCCCTGGCATCGACGGGATGACCGTCCAGCAGGTGCCAGGCTACCTCGCGGCGCACTGGCCAGCCCTCCGGGAGCAGTTGCTCCGGGGCACCTACCAGCCGCAGCCGGTGAAGCGGGTCGAGATCGAGAAGCCAGGGGGCGGGGTCCGGAAGCTCGGGGTGCCCACCGTCCTGGACCGCTTCCTCCAGCAGGCGGTGCTGCAGGTGCTCCAGCGCGACTGGGACCGGACGTTCTCGCCGCACAGCTACGGGTTCCGCCCCCACCGCTCCGCCCATCAGGCCGTGGCCCAGGCACAGCAGTACCTCGCCGACGGCTGCGGCTGGGTCGTTGACCTCGATGTGGAGAAATTCTTCGATCGAGTCAATCACGACCAACGGATGGGGCAAGGGGCCAAGCGGATCACCGACCAGCGCATGCTCCGGCTGCTCCGGGCGTTTCTCACCGCCGGAGTGCTGGCGGACGGACGGGTGAGTCCGACCGCGGAGGGGACGCCGCAAGGCGGCCCGCTCTCGCCCCTGCTGTCGAACCTCGTACTGGACACGCTGGACCGGGAGGTGGAGCGGCGCGGCCACCGCTTCGTGCGGTATGCGGACGACTGTAATATCTACGTCCGCAGCCAACGGGCGGGGCAGCGGGTGATGGCGAGCCTCACGCGCTTCATCACCACGACGCTCAAGCTGAAGGTCAACAGCGCGAAAAGTGCAGTGGCCCCACCAGGGGAGCGGACGTTCCTGGGGTTCTCCTTCACCCGCACGCCGCAACCGAAGCGACGGCTGGCGCCGTCCACGGTGACCCGGGGTAAGGCGCGGGTCCGGGAACTGACGCGGCGGACCCGGGGCGTGAGCCTGGAGAGAATGGTGCGGCAACTCCGCAGCTACCTCCAGGGCTGGCGAAACTACTTTGGCTTCTGCCAGACGCCGTCGGTGCTCACGCACCTGGACGAGTGGATCCGGCGCCGACTCCGGTCGGTGGCCTGGAAGCAGTGGAAGCGGGGCCGGACGCGGTTCGCCGAACTGCGCCGGCGCGGGGTGGGCCTTGCCTTGGCGACCACCACCGCCGGGAGCGCCCACGGCCCGTGGCGACTGAGCCACAGTCGGGCGCTTGACCTTGCCCTGCCGAAGGCGTTCTTCGCCACGCTCGGCCTTCCCGAGTTGGCGGCCGGTCGCTAGCTCGACCCGCCGAACCGCCGTGTACGGACCCGTACGCACGGTGGTGTGACAGGGACAGCGGGTGACCGCTTACCTATGTCGATTGATCCTGAATCGAATCCCCCCTTCGGCACCATGGGAACCAGATATGGGCTGGGTCATGCCGTGACCACCAGGCGAAACTCGAGATTCCTGGTTGCCCACAATCCAAAGCGCCCCCCGCAACCATCCGAAGAAAAACAGCCTCCTGACTCTGCAGGAGGCTGTTGCTTTTTCCGCTTCTCCTGGCCTGCATTATTCATGGGCCACAGCCCTGGCGGCAGCGGTCCGACCCCCCATCGAGGTTCCGACATGGCTGCTGTCGCCTCTGCCACCCGCATTGGCGGACTGGAGCGTGAGCCAGCGGTCCGCCAAACGCGTCCGATCGACCGTAGCTCGGGACTGGCAGAGTGTAATCGCGTCACACCTTGCGTATCCATTCTCGAGCGATTCCGAAACTCCCGAACGATATCTCCCTTTACGCGCGACCACTGAACAGAGCTGGCGGGGGACGAATCGTTGACTCGGATGGAATGAGGAGGACAGAGCCATGCGGAATCTGAGACGTCGTGATTTTCTCAAGCTCGGCGCGGCCGGCGCGTCCCTTGGCCTCCTTCGGGCCTTCGGACCGGGCGGGCAGCCGTCGCCCACGGCGGCGTGGGCCGCCCCTGCCGCCGGCGTCAAACGGGGCGGCACGTTCACCGTGGCCAGGACCATGGCGGTCACGGAGTTCAACCCGTTGCGCACGGTGATGGGCCATTACGCCTACATGCGGGCGCTCTACAACACGCTCCTGCATTACGATGAGAAGCTCCAGCCGCAGCCGGAGCTGGCTGAGAAGTGGGACTTCTCCGCCGACGGCAAGACGATGACCCTCAAGCTGCACCAGGGCGTCATGTTCCACTCGGGCCGCGAGTTTACCTCCGCCGACGTCAAGTCCACCTGGGAGTTCGCCACCACGGAAGACACGGTGACGATGCGGCCGATGTTCAGGGCGATAAAGCATGTGGAGACGCCCGACAAGTACACCGCCGTCCTCAAGTTCGACAGCATCTACCCGGGCGTCTTCGACCTCTTGGACATGCTCTACATCCTTGACAAGGACACGCTTGCCAACCGGGCCAAGACCGCGGTCGGCACCGGCCCCTTCAGGCTGGACAGGTACATCCCCAACGACCGCATCGAGATGGTGGCCTTCAAGGATTACTGGGAGCAGAGCAAACCGTACCTGAACAGGTACGTCGCCCGTGAGATCCCCGACCTGGCGAGCCTCGCCATCAACCTGGAAACGGGCGCGGTGGATTGCATCTGGCAGCCTACCAACCTCGACTACATCAGGCTCAAGGACTCCGGCAAGTTCGTCTGCGATCTGGGCGCGCCCGGCCCCACGCTGTACGACGTGGCGATCAACGTCACGGTGGAGCCGTTTAAGAACAAGAAGGCTTTGCCACCGAGATCATGACGGCGTCCAAGCGCGGCCTGGGTTACGGCGACCTCGCCCAGATCATGCAGGCCGACCTCAAGAAGATCGGCGTCAACGCCAAGATCGTCGACCTAGACGTCGCCCAGTACGAGGCGCGCAGCCAGAAGGGCGACATCGTGATCATGATCCACTCTTACGGCCGCGCCAACCGCGACCCGGGCACGCTCCTCACTGCCGCCAAGGCCTGGCAGAACGAGAAGGAGGGCAACTGGACGCACTGGAATTCCCGGAGTGGGACGCCCTGCGCAAGGAGCTCAACTCCACCCTCGACCAGGAGAAGCGCAAGGCGACCGCCCGCAAGCTCCAGGAGATGGCGCTGGACGAGTGCTTCACGGTCGTCGTCGCCCCTCAGCAGCGCACGTGGGTCTACGCCCCCCACGTCAAGGGCTTCGCCTACGACCTGGAGAACACAGTCAAGGTCGGCGACATCTGGTTGGAGAAGTAGTCTTGTGCTTTGGGTCGGGCGACCGCCCGACCCAAAGCACAAAGACTCATCAAGGAGTCTTTAAGGATGACGGACAAAGTCGAGAAGGTCATGGTTCTGGGCATCGACTCGCCCATCGCCTCGCGCCTCTACCGCTACGCCAAGGAGGGGAAGCTCCCCACCATACAGAGGCTTATGGAGAACGGCGTCTACGCCCCCAACTGCCTGGTGCCGTTCCCCACCATCACGCCGCCCAACTGGACGTCGATCGCCACCGGCGCCACCCCCGGCAGCCACGGCATCACCGACTTCGACGGCCACATCCCGGGCGACCCCCTCGACGAGGTCCACCAGTGCCTGGACGCCCGCGAGGTGGAGGCGGAGGCCATCTGGACTGCGGCCGAGAGCGCGGGCAAGAAGTCGATAATCATCAGCTGGCCCACCAGCTGGCCCACCCAGCCCAAGGACGGCTTCCGCATCTCCGGCTTCGGCAACAACATCAACGACTGGCGCATCAACGTCCCCCGCAGCGTCTTCACCCAGTACAACCTGACGCACGATCTCCTCATCACCACCGGCCCCTTCCCCTTCGGCAGCGAGGTGGTCTGGCAGAAGGCGCAGGGCTGGGAGGGCGTCGAGCACGGCCCTAAAGCCAAGGAGGCGGCCGTCTCCCTGGTCATGCGCCGCTCGCAGTTCAACCTCGCGCCCATCACCTGGCACCTGCTGGTCGACGACACGGCGGGCAAAGGCTACGACACGGTGCTCGTCGCCAGGTCCAAGAAGAAGGCCGACGTCTTCGCCCGCCTCAAGGTGGGCGAGTGGACGCCCAACATCTACGACACCGTGCGGACCGACGCGGGCCCCAAGCCGGCGGTGTTCCGCATGAAGATGCTGGAGCTGTCGCCGGACGCCGAGGAGCTGCGCATCTGCATCCCCGGCCTCTGTGGCCTCATCGGCTGGGGCGCCCCGGAGCAGATCGAGCAGGAGATAACCAGCGAGAAGGGCATGCCCATGGGCCGCGCGGGCTGGGAGTCGTACCAGATGGAGTGGATCGACGACCGGACCCTCGTGGAGACGTGCGAGCTCACGCACGAGTGGCTGGCGGACGCGGCGCTGTATCTGCTGAAGAACAAGCCGTGGGACCTCTACTTCATGCACATCCACACCATTGACTGGTTCTACCACACCTTCTCGGTTGACCTGGACCCGGCGACCTCCGATAGCCCCGAGACGGTGGCGCGCTTCGAGAAGATGGAGGTAGAGTTGTACCAGGGCATGGACCGCTGCCTCCGGCGCATCCTGGAGGCGGCGGACGACCAAACGCTCGTCCTGGTCATCTCCGACCACGGCGCCAAGGCGACCATGCACAAGTTCAACGTGCAGGATGTGCTGGAGCAGGCGGGCCTCCTGGTCTACCAGCCGGCCGAGGAAGGCAAGCCGCGCTAGATCGACTGGAGCAAGACGAAGGCCGTCGGCCAGCGGCACATCCACGTCTACGTCAACGTCAAAGGCCGCGACCCGCAGGGCAGCGTGGAGCCAGGCGAGGAGTACCGCCAGGTGGTGCAGCAGCTCCTCGACGCCCTGCACGAGTACCGCGATCCCAAGACCGGCCTGCACCCGATCACGCTCGCCCTCACCCGCGAGGACGCTCGCAACATCGGCCTCGACCATCCGACCAAGGCGGGCGACGTCATCTACGCGGTCGACCCCCGCTTCGGTAAGGAGCACGGCGAGTTCCTGCCCACGGCCCGCGTGAGCATCGGCGACATGCGCGGCGTGTTCGTGATGTCCGGCCCCGGCGTCAAGAAGGGAGACGTGCTCAAGCGCACGGTGCACCTGACGGATATCGTGCCGACCATCTGCCACCTGGCCGAGCTGCCGGTGCCGGCCGACTGCGAGGGCGGCCTCCTTTACCAGGCGCTGGAGGACCCGAACGCCAAGGCGAAGGAACTGCAGTCGCTGCGGCGCAACGTCGAGCGCCTGAAGAGGATGGTGGAAAGACCGCCGATGTGCTAGGGGCGAGTTCCCTCTCCCCGTAATGAGGGACGTCTTTGACTAAACGGCAATTCGTGGGCAGGCACGGTGCATTACCCGTGCGAGGGTCGATAAGTCCATGTAGTCAAAGAGGTCTCCCAATACCAGCACCGATCGCCTGGGCATGCTGCAACTGAAGGCGGAGGGCCTGCTCGTGGGTGGGTATGAATGGAAGTCGAATCCTTCCAAGGGCACGACAGAGCTCAGGAGGAAATAACGGCATATGCGGACGCGGGCCTTACTTCAGAAGATCATGCGTGCCGACTCGGAGCAGGACGTATGCATCACTTTCAATGCTGAAGATAACGCGATAGTGGAGGGTCACGCGACCCTCCCAGCGGTTTTCGTGGCCTTTGATTTTCTTGATCTGGAGGGAGGGGTGGCGGGGATCAGCAAGCAGGAGCCCCAGCGTTTTGTCCACGCGGTGTTGAACATGCTGGGGTAATTCCTCGTAGTCTTGTGCGAAACGTTCCGTCGACTGGAGCTTCATACGCGGGCGCGTCTTCGCAGGCCTTCCCTGAAGGCTTCGACTGTGGCGAAGGGCCCGAGTACTCGCCCGGCCCGGGCGTCCGCCTCGGCCGCGCGCTCGCCCTTTTGCCAGGCTTCGGTCCACCAGTACAACTGGGCGGGATCAATGAGGCCCACCTTGGCTGCCATCTGGGCCTCCTCTTGTGTGAGGCCCTTGGCGTGGAGCAGATCGCGGCGGATCTGCTCGATCTTCGCCTTCGCGCGGGCGAGCACACGCTGCTCGGCGGGGGTCAGGCAGGGCGCCGGGGCCTTGGCCGTAAGCTGGACCGGCCTGAGGATAATCCGGCCGCCCTCGACCGTTGCGTCCAGGAGATCACCTGCGTTGAGCCGCAGAGCCTCAAATACGTCCTTGGGGACGGTGATCTGGTGCTTGGGGCCGATTCGAACCGCGGCCATATTTCTTTCCTTCTTCTAGAGGCGTGAGGTCATACTTACTTTCCTACTGTAAGGATAGACCCTTGGAGAGCAGAAGTCAAGGGCGGGAGCCAAAGGTTACAGCGGGGCAGTGTGGGGCAGGATACGGAGATGAATGGCGGCGCCGGCTCCCCTGAAGTTTGACTGCTTGAGGATGGTTCGCCGGTCCCGCGGCGTGTAGGGCATCATGGAGAGATGCATGTCCACCCAATACCCATCCCGGACGAGATGGCCGGAGAAGAAAAAATGGGGGACCGCGCCTTCCCCCGCCTTCTCCTCCAGCCGCCTGATCTCCTCCAGCCCCTCGTCCCGCGTGACCAGCCCTCGCCGCTCCAGCACGTTCAGCAGGCTGGGGAACATGCGGATCTGGGCTTGGACGAGTTCCTGCCATTCACCCCAGCACACCCCCTTCACCGTGCCGCTGGGACGTCCTCAAGCGCCACCAGGGTATCCAGCGCCTCGGGGAGGGTGGTGCTGCTGAAGGACGGGTAGCTTCGTTGCACCATGTCGAAGAATAAGCGCTGCTGGGTGCGCGGGTTGTAGAGGAAGAGCTTCGACTTGGCGTACTGGAGTCGCATGCTCTCGACCTTGAGATCCTCCAGCTTCCCCGAGGAGAAGATGCGTCCCTCGAGCCGGCCCTCCAGGAGCAACTCCAAGAACAGGATTGCATCCGGCCAATCTGCCTCCCGCCCCAGGGTGTACCCCTGCGCGACACGGGCATAGGCCCCGGGCCCTTGCCTGATATTGGCCAAGAGATCCCACTTGCGGGCCACGGTATCCAGCCGACGGACTTGATAGCCCTTGGCCGCCAGGGCCTTCTGAGCCCGGGCGTATACCATGTCATTGATCTGGTCCTCGAAGCGGAGCCGCGACTCTTTCGCAGTGGCCTCCATGAGGGTGGCGCCGATTATACCGAAGGAGAGCGCCAGCAGTAACGCCTCCAGGGCGGGGGTGAGCCGGAAGCGGGTCCGGGCCCAGGGGAGCCAAAGGGGCAGGAGCGCCTTGAGGCGCACCGACCAGGGGTAGCCGGCCGCCGCCCAGATCGCCGCCAGGACCTGGATCACCCGGGTGCTGTACTGGCACGCTGGCGGGCGGCGGCGCCGGGGCGGCTGCTGTCCCGGGGGCGGGCCGTTGAGGAGACGCAGGGTCGACTTCCGGTGGTAGCGCGTCACGTGGCAGAACTCGTCCAGGATGCGCTGCTTCTCGGCGCGCGAGGCCTGGCCATAGCGGGGATGGATCGCCTTCAGGTATTCCCATCTGCCTTGGCGGCTCACGATGTCACCCTCCTTCGACGGGGTGGCCGCGAGGGTAACATCTCAAATGGCGCGATGATACCGCCTCGAGTAACATTTTAGATGGCGCGATACGAGACGTTGCGGATAGGAGAGGGTTCTGATATCCTTGTTTTGTTATGCCGCAGCCCCACCGCCGGCAACTCCCACCGACAACTTACCCGGTCGAGAACACCGCAGCCATGACCTCCGATCCGTTTTCCTTGAGCGTCGTGTCCCCCAGTCTTCGGGAACGCTGGGGTCTGGTGGCGGCCTGCTCGGCCGTGATGGCCATGTCATCCGACGTCTGGTACACCGCCTCCGTTTTCTTTGTGGCCCTCATCCAGTTACAGGACGGTGACGAGCTGGATCTTGGGCGGGCGCTGGTGCTGCGCGTGCTACACACGCCCGGCCATACGCCTGGCTCGATCTCCCTCTACTGGGAGCGCGAGGGGATCCTCTTCACCGGCGACTCGCTGCAGGGGCGGGGCAGCCGTCCTGGCTGGATGCCGCTGTAGTTCAACGCCGCCGACTGCATGCGCTCGGCCGCCCGCCTGAGTGAGTAATGAGGGACGTTGTTGACGGAGTGGACCAACTCAGATGGCATTCAGCGTCGGCTCTCAGAGGCACCGGCAGAGCAGAACGCCACGGCAGGCCCGGCTCGACGCGTCGGGGATGGGGCACCACCTGATTGCGCTGGGGGTTCTAGCAGGGCAGGATGATCCTCACCCCGGCGAAAAGTCGCGCCAAGTCGGCATTTCGCCTTCCTGCATCTAGAAAGCCGTCAGCCAAGTGGGCAAGTAATTCCACTGGGTCAACAACGTCCCCCAGTCTGCGGATGCCTCCGTTTCCAGCCGTAGGAAGGGGGCCCTTAACCGCATCCGCTTCCGATTTCTCAGCGGCCTCGGGCCTTATCCTTGACAATCACAAAGACTTCGCATAGCTTTAATCTCAAGCCTCGCTGCACCATTCGGTATTCCGAGGGGAGGCTCGGCCAGCCCCCATGAATCCGGCGGGCGGTGCTTGTCCTGGATCTCTCTCCCTGCGCGAGTGCGCATTCCAGGGGCTCTTGCCACC
>Ga0315274_10015072_pt1 | contig 10955 bp, 7 predicted proteins | sample YL17G02_20_MG_FD_203700 | JGI IMG/M metagenome (GOLD analysis project Ga0315274, IMG submission 203700) | Sediment microbial communities from Yellowstone Lake, YNP, Wyoming, USA - YL17G02_20 | ecosystem: Environmental > Aquatic > Freshwater > Lake > Sediment | place: USA: Wyoming | collected...
CGCGCGCCCTGCGAGCGAACAATTGCGGTCCAGAACCACCTGTAGTTACTGCTGATATCGGTTGTGTGGAAGGCAGTAGGAAATCGCGAATCGTAGTAAGGAGGACCGTACGTCCCCGCGTAGTCCCAGCCGATGCCCGCTCCCGAGTTAATATGTTCCAGACCACACTCCCCAGCCTCCCTTGGGAGTATATTGCCTTCCTTGTCCCTGGGGGTAATACGCACTGTACGGTTTGCTGCAGCCTTCTCAATCGTCACGCTGGTGGTAAACTGTACAGTCACCCCCTCCTTGATGACCAGCGTGTCCGGTCTAAACTCGGCGAGCACGTCGTAGGTGTCGGTGGGACAATAGATGTCCTGTTCGTTAACATAATCTTTGGGAAACCCTTTACCCTTCCTGTTATGAATGCATAGAAGGTCCGGTACGGTAGGCAGCAACAGGCGGAGCACCGCACACTTTAGGAAGACGATTGGTATGACGATTCGCTGCGTCGGGCTGGAAGCGATTACCTTGCAAGAGTAGGCAAACGGCTCGGGTAGCTCAGGCACGACGCTGTTATCCACAGAAACGGTGACCACTACCTCCGCAGTTTGCCCGGCGGGGACCGTTACCTGTGATGGCGAGGCGGTTACGGTTATGCCTGGATGGCTGACCCAGCTTGTTAGCTGGTATGTTAAGGGTGTAGACGAGATGTTCTTTACCGTCAATGTGCGCTGCTGCTGCCAGATCTGGTCGGAAACCGCATCTACACCCAGACCTATGCTTGCCGGCAATATAATGCCCTGGGCGTTCAGCGATCTCAAAGCATCTATCCGTCCAGTTCCTTGGGCTAGGACATCTTGTCCCAGGTCAACCGCGCCCTGCATGATCAACGCCTTCAGCAATTCGGGGGTCAGGTTGGGATTAGCCGACTTCAGCAGGGCAGCGACGCCTGAGGCGTGAGGCGTAGCCATGGAAGTGCCAGAATAGTACGCGTAGCCACCATTGAGGACGCACGACTTTATGCTATCCCCCGGAGCAACGCAGTCCGGCTTCGGGCTGAAGGTTCTATAAGCGGGTCCTCGGGAGCTGTAGTCGGTCATTGCATCCGATTTGGTGGATGCGCCAACCGTCAGGGCGCTGGGGGCGCATCCAGGAGAATACACCTGCCAGCCGTATGGCCCAGAGTTTCCTGCACCGCAAACACAGAGTACTCCCGCCTGAGTGGCGTTCTCTACCGCCTGCGCATCAGGATCAGCAGCAGTACCATGGCCAGTAAGGCTCAGGTTAATGACATCCGCCGCATCATCTGTAGCGGGGTTCTGATCTGGATCCACAGCCCTTTCGATGCCCGCGATAACATCACTGCTCCAGCCCCATCCATAAGCTGAAAGCACCTTGTAGGCGAGCAATTTCGCCTGCGGGGCAACCCCTTTCAATGTGCCATTGGCTGCGACGATGCCAGCTACGTGAGTGCCATGGTGGTGGTCATCAATAGGGTCGGCATCATCGTTGCAGAAGTCATAGCCCCCTATCACCTTGTAGCCCGGCCCGAAGCCGCCTCCCAGGTCCGGGTGCCTGTAGTCTATCCCCGTGTCCACGATTGCAACTACCACGCCCTGCCCGGAGAATCCCATCGCCCACACATCATCTGCATTGATAAGCGGAACGCTTTGGGTCAAGGTCACTTGCACCTCGGCATCCGGGTAAACGTCCGCCACATCGGGCAACTCACGCAGCCCTCGGATCGAGTCGGCACTGACTCTTGCGGATATGCCGTTGAATACTCTGAAGTAACGATGCCTGACCAGCTTCTCCCGGGCGACAGCAAGTCCTCTAGGCTGCCTCTCCGCGCGTGCTTCGAGCTCCAGCAATCTGGCAATAACACGCTCGTGCGCTGCATGCATGGCCGAGAGCGCCTGGTCTGCCTCTGCCTTGCTCAACCTTTTCATCTTGGGGCCAAGCGGGTCCCCTTTGACCCTTATTATCACGGGCACCCGCCTGTCCGCCGACGCCTTCTTCTCGACAAGAATGCCATCCTTTGTGACAAGAGCGAGATCTCGGTCACTGAAAGATGACGCATGCTCGGCCAGGACCGCCCTGGCATCCCGCGGCAGAGAGGGGACATCAGTCTGTATCAGAGCGTGTGCGCCTGCGCAAACCAGGAGAAGTACGGCTAGAGAGCATATAGCACGAAGCCGCATGGCAATCCACCCCCGTAGTCAGCTATCTCCTCTATTGTGCCACCTAGCGAGAGTTACGTCAAATGTTTAGTTAAAAAAGAATCCGCTGAAGGGCTCGACAGCATAACGTCGCCGCGTTTTTCGGAAGTTGCCACCGCTACTTGTGCATGATATGGATAGCTTTGCCCAAGAAGTGCGTCTTTAAACCACGGGGGCTTGTAGCACAATGGTGCAAAGACTTGTAACTCCTCAACAGCCGGCAGCGGAGGCTAACGCGGTGCTCTCCCGCAGATGCATGCGTCTATGGGCACGGCGGGTCACTATTCTTGCGTTTGCCAGCATCGCCTTGCTGCCGAGCTGCCGTCTGCCTGCAGATGACACGGGGACGCCCTGCATCACGAATGTCCGCGTGTTTCCCATTGCCTCGGCCGTGCGGATATTCGTGGACTTGAACCAGGCGCTGCAATTCAGCCATCGAGAGATAAAGGCTCCGCCCGGTTTGGTGGTCGAAATCCCGGGTGCGTCATCCAAGGCGCCAGCCGCTCCCATCTCCGTCGGGCGGGAGCCCGTTCGGGAGATCGCCGTTTTCGCATCCGAGGGCGCACGGCCTGCCAGGGTGGAAGTATGGTTTAGCGCACCAGCCAAATGGAACATATCCACGACGAACGAGGACAAGCGGATCGTAATCACAGTCGAGCCCGACCGTGCGGGAGGCCCGCGGACCGGCGCTCCTACCTCAAAGGAAGAGACACGGGATTCCACACCATCAGGCGGTGAACCCGCAGGCAGGTCTTCCAGCACGCTTAGAAACATCCCAGAGGGAACCTCGGGAGGCAAGCTGGAATGTTCGTTCAAAGATACAGACTTGCACGATGTGATCCAGGTCATCTCAAAGCTGGTCGAGGCGAACATAGTCGCAGATGCCAGCGTCCAGGGCAGGGTAACCCTCACCCTTAGCAACATCGGCTGGGAGGAGGGACTCAGCACGGCCCTGAAGTCCCTGGGGTATGCGCTCGTCAAAGACGGCAACATCTATGTGGTCACCAGATCGGCGCCCGAGCAGCCTCCTACCGTATCCGTCGAGTCCGGTAAGCTCTCCGTCTCCGCGGAGCAGGTGGACATCAAACGCCTCCTGGCTATCATATCCGAGAAGAGCGGCCTGAATATCGTCACATCGCCATCGGTGGACGGGAAAGTCTCCGTCCAGCTCTCCAACGTCCCCGTCGAGGATGGGCTTTATACGTTTCTGTCCGCAAACGGCTACTCGTTCCGCAAGCTCCAGGATATCTTCGTCGTTGACAAGCTCGAGGGCGGCCCCAAAGCCAAGCCGCCCATGCGTCCTTACAGGCAGCCGACCTCCGGGAAGCTCACCATTGATTTCAAGGATACCGAGCTCTCGGAGGTGCTGTCGGACCTTGCCGCGCAGAGCGGGAAGAACATAGTGAGTTACGGCCAGCTTTCCGATAAAATCACAATCCGACTGGTAGACGTATCCCTCGACGAAGCTCTGCGGCTGGTGCTCGCCGGCACCAAGTACGCATGCCGGCAGGTTGGAGAGGCCTTCGTGGTCGGTGACGCCACCAACCTAGCAAGTCCCGTCGCCCAGATGCTGACGGTGACGGAGATAATCCCGCTGAAATACATAAAGGCTGACGAATGCCCTAAGTACCTCTCAGGAGTGGTGCCTGCCGCCAATATAAAGCCTTTGAAGGAGCAGAACTCGCTTCTCGTGGTCGGCACTGAAGAGATGATCGCCCGAATCAAGCAGGAGATCGCCCTCGTTGACCGAGTAGCTCCGCAGATCATGATCGAGGCTCAGATAATCGAGGTTTCGAGCAATGCCAGCAAGAACCTTGGAATTGAATTCCAAGCAAGCGAAGGAAAGTTCAGCGCAAAGCTGCCCGGTACGGGGCAGGTAGTCTATACCTCGACGGCGGCCTTGTCGAGGAGCCTCATCGCAACGCTCCAGGCCCTTGTGAGCGAAGGGAAAGCGCGGGTATTGGCGAGCCCGAAGATCACAACAATCAACGGCAGGGAAGCGAACATAACGATCAGCCAGCAGCGGTACTTCCGGACAAGCTATGTGCCGCAATACAATACCGGCCAAGACCAGGGCCAGAACAATAATCAGCCTAATTACTATCCTTATTATCCATACAGCCAGGTGCAATCCGTAGAGGCCGGGATTATGCTCAGGATCGTGCCTTTCGTCGGCGCATCCGATGAGATCACGGTAGACATCGAGCCCGAAGTCAGCAACGTAACCGGCACCGGTCCCGACGGCTTACCCGAGGTCAGCCGAAGGAAGGCCAGCACGACTGTCAGGGTCAAGAATGGGGAGACCATCATCATAGGCGGCCTGAAGCAGCGCGAGCAGTCCAAGGCCGTGACGCGCACGCCGATACTCAGCGAGATTCCGATCATCGGGGAGCTGTTCAAGTCCCGCACCAAGAACACCCGAGAAGCAGACCTCATGATCCTCATAACACCGACGCTGATATCCGCGGACAATGCCGAATCTGGAGCAGCAGACCACAAAGAAGAAAAGAGCACCACTCCGCAGGAGCAGCAGGGCTCCGGCGGCGAGCAGCCAGCTGCCGCCAAGACCGGGGAAGGCGGGGACAGCAAATGAGAAACATACAACGAATGAGAAACACGCAGTGGATGACAAACATGCGCAGAATTCCTGAGCTGGTCAGGGAGAACTTTCTGCCCACCACTCTGGCGCTGATTGTGGTTATCCAATTTCCCTTCACAATACTTTACTTCACCGCCAGGCCGCAACCGGCTCCCGTGGGGCAACAGCAAAGACGAGTTGAGAAGCCTGCATTCAAGCCTGCCGTACAACCGCCGATTCTGGAGTCCAGGGAAGACCCATTTGCTCCGCTGCCAGGGATGCAGGAAAAGAAACCGAATGGCTCTGCTGATGGATCGGGGCCCCAGATACTGGAAGTATTTAGAGGGGACCTTACCGCACCGTCGGGGCAGGGGAACAATCAGGGCAATGGAATAGCCCCACTCCCCATTAGTGTGCAGCCGCTTCCCTTACCTACCATATCGCCCCCACCAAGCCCGCCCGGCTTGAAGCTGAACGGCGTTGTCCGCTACCGCGGAAAAGCCATGGCGGTTTTCCAAATGCAGGATAAAAGCACCGCTCATGTCGCGGAAGGTGAGCGCGTAGCCGGCACCGATTGCTATGTCAAGACTATTCTCTCGACCAAAGTGCTCATCAAGTGGCAAAATGGGGACTCCAACGCTGAAAACTGGCTGTTCGTCGGTGAGGAATGGCGGACGTGAGCTTGCAGCCATGCGGTACCTTCGTGCTAAGCAACAGCAGGGCTTAACCCTGATAGAGATACTGGTCGCTCTCGGCATACTCCTCTTTGTGCTCTTCCTCGTCTATCAGACGTTCATTGCAGGCTCGGCAGCAAGGGCATCCGCCCAGGCGCGGTTAGCAGCCCTGAGGTTCGCCGAGATGGAACAGGAGGAGATCGCAGGGACACCCTATGATGAATTGCCCCCCGAGAAACATCGAGTCCACATCGAGTCCATGGAGGATGGCACGAAGATCTGCCGTATAAAGCTAAGCCACATCCCCATCAAAGAAAGCGTCAGGGTGTGGTCGGGAGACGGCGAGCCCTTAACCGAGGAGTTCCAGACGGATTATACCCGCGGACAAGTGATCCTGCCGCTGGAGCTCAATGGCAAAGAGGTGATAGTTTCGTATGCCTACGAGTATCCGCGCCGCGAGCTGATCGTCATCCCGCAGGACGAGCCGTACCGCGTTCGACTGAGTGCCGAGCCGCTTCTGGAGGTTGCCGAGGTGACCGATGCCGCGGGCGGCGCCGTGCCGGTCTCGGTTGATTACGACGGCGGATGGCTGGAATTTCAGGCTCAGGATGCCGGGAAGACAGTCACCGTCAAATACCGGGGCAAGGACGACCGAGGAACGGTCGAAGGAACATGTCTGTCGGACGATCTTGGTACTGAATCCCGCACCGATACAGGCATTAAATTGCTAAAGGTGAGCGAGACCTGGGTTTACAACGGCAAGGAGAGGAAGCTGGAGTTGGCCTATGTCCGTACGAGGTAAATCATCCAAGGCCGCGCATCTGCTCCGCCGGCTGGGTGAAAGCACGATGGGCATGACGCTGATCGAGACCTTGGTGGCCATGGTCTCACTCGTGTTCGTGCTCGGGTTGACCTGTACATGCTTATACTCCAGCATGTGTTTACTTCACGATGGGCATCAGCAGATGAAGGCCGAAGAGCTGGGAAAGCTATTCATAGCGGGCCTGGAAAACGATCTTCGGGGGGCTACATCGGTCGAGGTTACACAATCCGGCAGGGCCATTGCATTCAGATGCGCCAGCGGAGAGGCCATCGCATATGTATTCGATGATGAACACCTCACGCTCGCACGGCATGTTCGAGGCTCGGACGAGGCGTCATCCCCCCGCGCCGATAAGGTATTTCCTGACGACTTTCGCGTAGCATCTTGCACTTTCCGCAAGGAGAGAGGCTTTGCGTCTGCGCATCTTACCTTGACGGGCGCAGAGCGGGAGCGATCCAACCGTGCAGGGGCGAAAACCGCCTTTCAGGCACGCGTGGCGCTGCGCATTTGCGAATGATTCAGATGAAGCCTACAGATGTAAGGGCGACGACCAGCGGGCAGTCGCTGATTCTTGTGCTCCTTCTCCTTTCGCTGGCAGCATCCCTCCTGGCTGTATTCCTCTGCTATCTTGCGGCACATTTGCACTTTGCGGCCAGGACTATTGGCGGCGCCGCAGCTCGGTCGCTGGCCGAATCGGGCGTTGAGTATGCACTCCACCAGCTAAAGTATGGCGATTGGCTCGCGAAGGAAAAGCCCCTCCGTTTCAAGTCACCGGAAATCGGCGGCACAGGCGTCTTTGAGCTGCTGATCGAGGAGGTAGATGGAGGATCAACCTTAAAGATACAAGCCCTCGGCAGAGACAGCTTCAGCGGCGTGAAAAAGACCGTGACCGTCACCGTCGCAAATCCGATGGCGCTAACAGGTTTTCTGCTCAGCGTGCTCAACCTCGACTATGAGCTTGAGGAACTGCAGCGTTCACCTGTTTCGGTATTCGGCTCGGATGGCGTGGCCGCAACCGGGGTGATCCAGGAGCTCCATACCATCCCCACGTACTCTACCGTCAGCCTTTTGGCTTCCACCGACCCCTTGTTCGCGGGCGTATTACAGGGAAGCGACTACGTTACGGACGATTCGGGTGTGCCACTCTCGAGAACCGACAAGCTTCCTCCCGGACCGGGTAAGTACTCGATAGACTACGCGACGGGCATAGTGCAATTCTCGGCATCCGACGCAGGACGGCCAGTCTGCATAATCTACGACTACCTTCGGCGCATCCCGCCTCCGCCAGGTCCGCACCTCGTTTCTCTTCCATACGTGCCAATCAGAGAGGGTTCGGACACAGTGCCCGCGATGCTGCGGATCGCCGATTCCCCAAGCGGCAAGAAGGGCGTCTACCAGCCCGACTACAGGGCCGGAGTCCTCCGGTTTTCCGAGCAGGATGGAGGCGCAATCATCAGCCCGAGGTATTCGTATTTGGGAACCAGGATGACGGGCGCAGTGAGGGTGAATGGCAACGTAGAACTGCAGAATACGAACCTCTTTTACCTTTTCGGCTCAAAAAGACAACAGTTCTCCGCATCAGGGCGCATAAGTTACGGTCCGCTGTGCAACTTGACGATATGGGATGAGAGCGGACCCTCCGCCAACGCACGGCCGCAGTCTGAGGGCAATGGGCTTCTGGTCGAGCGCGCTGCCGAGTTCAGGATGCCCCCGATAGACACGGACAGGCTTAGACGCCGTGCCAAATTGGAACGCGAAGGCGGGGTGTATTTTGACAACAGGTCTGATGTGGAATTCGAGGATCTTCGACCCGAAGACGCGTCAACGAATTCCGGGGAGATTCGCTCAGAACGTGAGGAGCTCGACTGGGAAGCCTATATGAAGCGGCTTTACCATGACTGGTCCGTATCCGGGAGCGACAACTGGCGAGGCGGCGTATACAGCCCGCCAGGCGTAACTGTGGACCTCTCGTCCGTCCCACAGGTTGGCCAGAGAATGATTTTCGCAGAAGGGAACATCCTTCTGAAAGGCACCCTCGCCGAAGATCAGCAGTTGATAGTCGTATCATGTCAGAACATATACATCGAGGACAATATCGGAAGGTCTCCATCATCGTCCCTGACGTTGATAGCGGAGGGGAATGTATGCGTTAATCTATCCAAGCTGCAGCCCCAGCTCTCCGCCGGCCGACCTCTCACGCTTTATATGAACTGCATTGTCTTCGCCAGGCGTGGCACCCTCGGCGTGATCCCCGGCGGTACGGCAAACAACAGAGCCATCATGCATGGGGCATTCTTCGTTAACCGCCTATACCCTAATGAACAGTGGGCGAAGGCGTTCGCCAGCATTGACTGGATTTACGACCCCTCTTTCAGCAATCCACCCAAGCTTCCCGCAGGACTGCTGATCATAAGGAGCTGGGAGGAATAGTCCAGCACCGGGTCTGCACGATCGTCTCAACCGGTCGCCGCTGCATACGTGTTCTTGTTTCTATATCCACGCCGAACCAGTAATCGCAGGAGAAAGCGCCATTCGATTCTGAGCTAGTCACTCCCCCGCCCCTTGCATAAGCAGGCGTCGGAGCTTGCTTAGCGCCCGACTTACGCGACTTCGGATCGTGCCATCCGCTTCGCCGGTGATATCAACGATCTCTGGAATGGAGTAGCCCAGCATGTAATGCAGCAAGATTACCTGTGAATGTTCATCCGGCAACTTCTCGATAGCGCGCCGCACAGTATCAGTCATGTAATACGAGATTATTACTTGATCCGGTGTGACCGCCCACCGGGCATAGGCGGGATCCATCGCTGCAAGCCCCGGCCATGCCGCCCCGAATAACAATTGGTCCGCCAGCTTCCTGCGGCGCCTCGAATCAATAAAAGTGTTCTTCATCAGCCGGAGAAACCAGGTCTCGAAAGCAGCATCCTCACGTAGACGTGCAATGGCTGTTAACGCCTTGACGATGCTCTCCTGTAGAAGGTCTTCAGCATCGTCTCTGTTACCAGTCAAGCTGAGGGAGTATCGAAAGAACTGGCTTCTTCTACTTCCAAGAAGTTGGATAAACCGCAGGTGCTGTACGGAACTGCCGTCCAACAGAGACACCGTTTGCCCCCTCCTTGTCCGAAAACTGTGACACCGTTGGCGGGAAGTGTACGTGCTAGTTGTGTAATGAGCAGAAAGCTCTCGGGAAAATCTGTAGGAGATTCTGAAATGACTCCCTCTTGTGGGGATTCGGTTTAGATTGTACACTTACGAGGCCAGATAATCAAGTGATTTCTTGTACTAATATACGTCAAGAGCTCGTCATATTTTTGTCTACTCAAGCGACCAACCGCATTGCTGGCAACCTACGGCGACCGACTAAAGAGTCGAGGCGTGGGTCTACCGCAAAGAAGGGATTCCTATACCGCGCAGAAGTAGCTGCCTGACCGCTGCTACTCTGCGAAGCGCTGCGAAGCACGAGTTGGAATAAGCAGTAGAAGCGATGAGGCGAAGTCCGGCCTGGGGTACTCCTCAAAGAGTTCATGGCCACGTAGACGGCCCACTCGTGAATTAGGAGACCCCGGATACGCGATGATAGAATACCCCGATGCATCGGGGTATTCTATAAGGAAACCTCACGCAGCCCAATGCCAGCCACAGAGAATTGACATCCGCGCCCTGGGCGCGTAGACTGAAGATGCTGACTCCTGAAGGCCTGTGCAACGGAGCCGCCCTGCTGTTCGCTCAGAATCCCCAGCGGTTTATCGTCCAAGCCCAGGTGAAATGCGGTCGCTTCCTCGGCACTACCTCCGTTCAATTCCTGGACGAGCGAACCCTAGAGGGCAACGTGCTTTCGCAGTTGGACGAGGCAATGGCCTTCGTCACGCGCAACACTCGGCAGGCCATAATCATCACAGGCCGTCCCGAGCGCGAGATCGTGCCGGAATACCCGTCCGAAGCCGTCCGTGAAGCCATAATCAACGCTATCTGCCACCGGGATTACGCCGCGACCGGAACCGTCCAGGTTCGCGTCTACGACGACAGGCTTGAGGTCTGGAACCCGGGTACTCTTCCGCCAGGGATCACCATCGAAGACCTCTACAAGGAGCACTCTTCCCACCCACGCAATCCTCGGCTCGCTGCTGCCCTGCACCGTGCGCGTCTGATTGAACACTGGGGAACCGGCACTCTGCGAATAGTCCAGGCTTGCGAAGATCGCAGGATGCCCCGCCCTAAGTTCATCCTACAGGGTAGGAGCTTTATCGTCCGCTTCACCATAGCCCCAGCCGAAGTACGAATCCCGGCTGAAGCAAGGGTGAGCGACCGCCAGAAGAAGGCTCTCGAATACGTGCGAGAGCATGGCCGCATAACCACGTCCATCTATTCGAGCATCGCTGGCGTGAGCGCTGCTCAATCCAAGAGGGACCTCGGCTTCCTTGTGGCAAATGGCCTGCTCCAACCTCAAGGCAAAGGCAGAGCAGCCTGCTACGTGCGTGCCGAGTCCGAATCGGCTCATGAATCCTGAGCCGATTGTGGCCCGATTGTGCGCCGATTCCGGGCCGTTTCACACGTACCCGACGGCGCGTCAGACCGAAAGCCAATCCTATCCATCCCCGCGCTCAATGGCGATGAGGATACACTGATCGCCTCGCATACGCAATTATGACAATGATTACTAATAATAGGTGGGCTGCGGA
>Ga0315274_10015073_pt1 | contig 10955 bp, 8 predicted proteins | sample YL17G02_20_MG_FD_203700 | JGI IMG/M metagenome (GOLD analysis project Ga0315274, IMG submission 203700) | Sediment microbial communities from Yellowstone Lake, YNP, Wyoming, USA - YL17G02_20 | ecosystem: Environmental > Aquatic > Freshwater > Lake > Sediment | place: USA: Wyoming | collected...
TGACCCCCGACCGCCTAAAGGCGGGACTCCGAACCCCGCCAAGTCGGGTCCCATACCGTTCGGAGTCCCGGCTTTAGCCGGTTCTGGGCGCGACCGACGGCCAAAATGAGAACTGCGGCCTGCTGTGCGTTTTCTACGCCGGCTACGGTCACGTGTCGTTACCGCGCGACGATTGCCCCAGGGGAGGGCGCATTTGCAGCGTGCGGTCCAAGGACGAAGGCACCACCTGGAGCGTGCCGCGCGTCCTGTTCGACGGCCCATTCGACGACCGCGATCCTCATATCGCGCAGATGCAGGATGGCACCGTGGTTTGCAGCTTCTTCACCGACCGTCCGCAACCGGACGGCAAGGTGCGGTGCGACACCTGCCTGGTTACCTTCCGCGACGGCGGCGAAACCTGGGAGCTGGAGCCGCGGGTCGTCGCCCCGGGATGGCCGAGTTCGGCTCCGTTGCGCGAGTTGGCCGACGGCACGCGCATCCTGGGCGTGTACCGGGAAGAAGGCACGACCGCCTACGGTGGCGTGATCCGTTCGCGCGACGGCGGCCAGACCTGGTGCGCCCCAATCCCCATCGGCCAGGACAGCGGCGTGCGGCTCGACGCGGAAACCGACTTCGTGCGGCTCAAGGACGGCACGCTCTACGCCGCCCTGCGCGGTGATCGCGTCAACATGCACTTCGCGACGAGCCCCGACCAAGGTCTCGCCTGGTCGCCGGTGAAAGACATTGGCTTCCCGGGGCACTGTCCCCACTTCACCCGCCTGAGCACCGGCGAAATCCTCCTCACCCATCGTCTCCCGCTCACCGCGCTCCATGTCAGCCGCGACGATGCCAGGACCTGGCAGGGGCCGTATCCAATCGATGCCACGCCCGGCGCCTACGCTTCCACGGTCGAGTTGAAGGACGGCACGGTGTTGGTCGTGTATTACGAAGAAGGCGCGGGCAGCGCGGTGCGCGCCCGGCGCTTCAAGCTGAAGGACGAGGGCATTGAATTCCTGCCGGTCGGATCGCCGTGAGCGCTTCGGGCGGGCACCTGGACCTTGCCCCAACTTGAGTCGTGGACAGTCCGGGCGGCCCGGCGACCGGCATACTCGTGCCCAGCGCGTTCATTCCGATCGCGCGTAAACCAGGACCACGGCGCCGGGGCGGTTGTGAATCGCCACCGGGACACCCTGTTCGCCCAGTTCACGGCCCGAGAACTCCTGCTTCGTGCCCGGCTCGTCGAGATTGCTCACCGTGTAACGAGCACCCGGATCCAGCCCCTGAAGCGTGAAACGAGCAGATTCGTAGAAGCTGTTTTCGCGGCGGAAGACCTGCAGCATCCCTTCGCCGACCTCGGGCCGGTCGAATTGCCACGCCATCCAGACCGTGTTGTCGCGCGTCCAGCCCGTGAGCGGATAGAAATCGCCGGAGTAGTTCGTCACCATCTGGCGCCACTGTCCAACAAGGCGGCGGAGCGCCGCGTAGTCGAGGTCGGGCACGCGCAGGTCGATGCCGAAGCCCAGGCTTGAACTGGCGTTGCTCCAGAAGGCGTACGGCTCGACGGGCGTCTTGCCGCTGCCGTAATAGGCCGCGTTGCGCGCCGCCACGGTGCCGGTGCCGTGATACGGCAGCCACAGCGAGAGGCCGTGCGTCATGCATTGGTGGCCGGTGGCCTCGAAGGCGTAATCGCTTCGCCACAGCGGCACGGCGCGGCGCATCGTTTCCAGATCGTTGCGCCGGCCGCCGGAGGCGCAGGAGTCGATCAGCATCTTCGGATGGCGGCGGCGCAGTTCGTCCCAATAAGCCAGATAGCCGGTGATGTGCTGGATCTCCGTGATCCCCTGGCGGTCGGGCGCATCGTTTCGGCGCCAGAAGTCGAGCGGATCCATGTTGAAATCCTGACGGTAGAGGTCAATGCCTTGCTCGTTGAGCAACCCGTCCACGTGCTCGATGAGCCATTGGCGGGCGGGGTCGTTGCCGAGATTGAGCAAGCCGCCGTTCGTGCCGCCGAGCACCCATTCCGGGTGGTTCGCAGCCAGCCAGGTGCCCGCCGTGACGCGCTCCGGCTCGAACCAGACCAGGGTCTTGATGCCGTTCCGGTGCGCATGATCGGAGACGGCACGCAGGCCGCGCGGGAATCGATTCGAGTCCACCAGCCAGGTGCCGACGCGCGGCCAACCGCCGCCGTGATGCACATACCAGCCGGCGTCCATCCACCAGTAATCGAGCTTCAGCCCCTCGGCCAGATAACGGTCGATGAACTGGATCTGGTTCTGTTCGTCGGCCTTGATCATCTCGTCGTATTGCCGGGAACTGGACGCGACGAACTGCGGCGGCGGCAGTTCACCGCCGGGCTTCGGCATGGAATGAGCCATCATCCAGCGCCGCCAGATGTTCTGCGCCCGGATCCAGTCGCCTTTCCAGAACTGCAGGACGATGAGCGGGCTGCGGACTTCCTCGCCGGGCAGGAGCTTGAAGCGCGTCAATTCCTGACCCGCCCGGATCTGGAGACCCTTGGCTTGATCGCGCACGAAGTCGGCCGCCCACTGACCGGGCCAGCCAACGACGACGATCAAGCCCTCGTTCGGCCACTGTAGGTTGAAATAGGACCAGTCCGAGTTGGTCGGGCGTCCACCCGTGGCGCCGATGCGCTTGGTCTGGCCGGGCAGGAGCGGAGTCTCCAGCGGGCCGTAGTCGTTGCCGTCGGCCTGCGAGCCCCGGTTGTGATGCAGCAGAAACTCCCCAGTGTCCCCGCGGTCCAACTGGATGTCCAGCGCCTGGATCCTCTCGATGATGGGGGTGTCGTTCGAACCGGCGTTCTTAAAAAAGAGCGTCCATTCCACCGTGGGAAAGTCGTGGTATTCGACGGCGACGCAGCGCACCTCCAGGCCCGTTCTCGGGTCCGTCCACGTGAGCGTGTGCGCGACCGGAGGCTGGCCGCGCACGTGCGAACCCGACTGACCCGGTTCGACTTTCCGCGAACTTCGCGTGAGCGGCCAATCCTTCAACCATTCCGCCGACGGCCGCCCCTCATAGACGAAGGAAAACGGCGGGTCGGTGGAGAACAGGCGTCGGGCTCGTTCGTCGTTCAGCGGCAAGTCGGCCAGCCACAGTTCGCGGCCGTCGGTGAGCGTCACCTTGGCTTCCGCCCAATCCGCTTGGTCGCACGCGATGCCGTCGGGCGTTGGGTCCACTTGAATGACAAACTCCTTGGCGCCAGCCAGCTCCACCTTGACCGGCTTGGCATCCATTCCTTCACGCATCACGCCGGAGTGGAACTTCTCTGCGTCATCGACGCTCACCGAAAAGTCCACGCTGCCGCGCCCGCCGCTGGTTTGCTCGTTGCTATCGACGCCGACGAGGGCGGTGAAGGTTCTTCCCGGGGCTGGCAGCCGCACGAGGATCTTGCTGGGAGCGTGGCAGAAAAGGCCACGCGTGAATTGCCTGTCCACGAGTCGCATCGGTTTGCCGCCGCGCGCGTTTTTCTGAACGGGGTCGTGGTTGGCGCGAACGACCAGGGCTGGCTCGGCAGGTTGGTCCGGAACCACGCCTTCGAATCTGGCCGCTGTCCACCGACGGGCTTCAGCCAGTTCATCCGGAGTGACAGTGACCGCACGAGCGGCGAGCGAGATCAAGGACAGCCCTACGATGGTGAGGTTGTTCAGCCACGGTTGCATGGGGTGCATTCTGGTTCCCCAGCCGATTCCTCGCGAGCAATTTTAGGCTACCAGAGGGTGGCCCCCCTCCGCGAAGGAGCAGCCTGCCGAGCAGTCGGAGCAACTGGGTGTCGGACAAGAACGAGCCCTGCGGCTTCAAGGGGACAGAAAGCACGTTCCATCGTTCGCGATGCCGCAGGCCGTCAAGACCGGGAAGCCGCACATTGATCGCACGGCCATCAAAACGTTCCTCCGCCAACTGGAATACCCGATCTCTTTCCTCGACTTCGAGACCTTTGGCACCGCGATCCCGCTGTTCGATGGGCTGAGCCCCTACCAGCAAGTGCCGTTTCAGTTCACTCTCCATGTCGTCAGGGGTCAGCGCCAGGAGCCAGAGCACCGCGCCTTCCTGGCAGACGGGAACGATGATCCACGGCCCAAGTTCATGGAACGGTTGAAGACCGTCTTGCCCAAGACGGTTCCATCGACACGATCACGGCGTCCGGCGAACTGATCTTCAACATCTTCTCGTCGCTGGCCCAGTTCGAAAGGCTTTTGATTCAGGAACGGACGAAAGTCGGGTTGACGACGGCGCGATTCTCGGCGTCTTTCTCCTTTACTGGCGGGCCGCTCCTTCCTCAAATGGCCGGCATGAAAGCGAACCCGCTTCCTCAGCCGCGTCCTGACTCCACAGCCGTGCCTGACGGGTGGCGCGGCGAGGTCAATCGGCGCGGCTTCCTGAGCCAATCGGTCCTGGCCTCCTCCGCCGCGGCCTTGGCTTTCCGATTCGAGGAACAGGTTCTGCTGGCTCAGGAACAACCCAAAGCCGCCCCGCCGCGGCCCAAAGCCACGCAGGACTTTCCGCGCGGCAGGATCGGCAAGCTCTCCATCAGCCGTCTGATCTGCGGCGGCAACCTCATCAGCGGCTTCGCGCACAGCCGCGACCTCCTGTACGTTTCGCCGCTGCTCAAGCACTACTTCACGGACGAGAGAATCTTCGAGACCCTCGCCCGGTGCGAAGCCCACGGCATCAACACGGCCATCCTGCGCCTCGACGATGACACGCTGCGCCTCCTCAAGACCTACTGGAAAGAGCGCGGCGGCAAGATTCAGTGGATCGCCCAATGCAGGATCAAGGAGGACGACTTCGATGACATCCAGCGGGCGGTCGATGCCGGCGCGGTGGCGGCCTACGTCCACGGGGGCGTGGGGGATGACTTGGTGGAGAGGGGGCGGGTGGACGTGCTCGGGAGAGCGGTGGAACGCATCAAGAAAAAGGGCGTCGCGGCCGGCGTGGCGGGCCATTCCATCGAAGTGCCCAAGGCGTGCGAGAAAGCAAAGCTCGACGTGGACTTCTACCTGAAGACTTTCAACAGCAAGCGATACTGGTCCGCCGGCCCGACACCGCGCAACGACAGCGTGTGGGAGGAAACACCGCAGGAAACCGCCGGCTTCATGCAGGAGGTCGATCAGCCGTGGATCGCCTACAAGGTGCTCGGCGCGGGCGCGATTCATCCCAGCGAAGGCTTTCGTTACGCCTACCAGAACGGCGCGGACTTCCTGTGCGTGGGCATGTTTGATTTCCAGGTCGCGGAAGACGCGCAGATCGCGCTCAACGCCCTCGACCGGGCAGAGCAGCGCGACCGGCCTTGGTGCGCGTGAGGACGGGGAACGGCGATGCGGCGCAGCCCGGAATCCGACCCTGTTTGACCTGAACCGATGGCGGTCGCCTTTCCGCTCCCAAGGGAACCTTGAAACTGGTGATTTGTCGCGCCGCGCCGGTTCATTCGCAGCCCACGACGCCGGCAGATACCGATACGCAGAGTCGTCAAGGCCGATCCGTTTCTTGAGTGCGCCGCGGTCGCTCAGGTCGAACAGCCGGGCCATGGCGAGGGCGGTGATGGACTTGGTACTGGAGGCGATGCCGCGTGGTTGGGTGAAGTTGTGCCACTCGCCGGCGATCCAGCCGTGGCGGGTGACCAGCCGGCTGTTTGGCCCACCAAAGTTGGTGGCGTAGCGCCAAGCGCCGAGCAGCCGGTCCCAATCGAGGCCTGTCTTCTCGCGGATGGTGGCCTTCTGTTCCGGACCTAGCGCCGCATTGGCGGTGACCAGGGAGCGCCAACCGCCCTTCGTTTCGGGCGGCGGGAAGTAATCCGCGGCGACGCGCGTCAGGGTCACACCCAGCCAGAGGTGAAGCCCGAACGAGACGAGGAGACGCCGGTTGTCCACGCGTTCACCCGTCCTTTCGTTGCAGGAGCAACACCCAGTCGCCCTTTGCCGGAGCCACGAAGCGGTGCGTCCCCTTGTTTTCGATGCGGCCGGCGATTGAAGTGTAGCGGGCGTTGACGGGGTCGAACCAGCGCGCCGCGAGTGCTGACGGGAACCCGGACACGTCGATCTCGATGGCTTCGTTGTTCGGCAGGTAGGCCACCGCCAGATCGCGCGCAGCGCTCTTGGCCAGCACCATGCGGCGGGTCACGTCGTCGGTTTGGTTGCGGATCAACTCGTGCGCCGGCTCCAGGCGCCACCAGTCCAGTCGGGCGAGATACTCGGACAGGTACATCATCTCGGTGGACGAGGGCGCGTTGATCGCCGTCTCCAGATCCCAGCCGCCGGTGGCCTCGTTGACGGGCGTGCCCCAATTCCACACGCCACCACAACCACCCGTGTAACCCAGAGCGCCGGAGAGAAAGCCGAGATACCCCACGCTCCGCGGCAGCCGTTTGGGATAAGGTTGCCCGTATTTCGCGGCGTCAGCGGTCTGCAGCCCCACGCTGTCATACGGGCCCTCCAGATTGAGCACGGGCTTGCGCGGTTCCCGGTGATACAACGCCAGCGGCCACTCGATGGCGGCCCGCACCGCAGTCACCGCAGAGAAAGGCTTACCGGGTTCTCCTCGATACGGATCGTAGAGCCAACCGGCACCCGATTGCAGTCCCCCGGCGTCGGTATAATCCTTGTCATGGAAGGTCTTAGCCGGTTCGAGCAGGAAGCGCGGATGGGCGATGACCAAGTGCTGGACGTCGGCCTCCTTCAAGGCCGTGCCGCACGCATCCGCCATCGGCGACCAGACATCGTCCGCCACCGGTGAATACGCCACGAAATCGCCCATTAACCGCGCGGCCAGGTTCCGTGCAAACCGGCGCACCTCGTCGAGGTCGCCGCGCTTGACGCCGCCCAATTGGGCAGGCGCGTCCCCCACCGCGCAAATCATCACCAAGAACCCTTGCTCGTTGACGGACTGAATCTTGCGCTCGACCCCCCTCCAAAACTCGGGATTCCACCGAAACTGTTCGCCCTCTCCAAGAAATGCAGGTTGACCGGCCCGGTCCTGATTGTTCCCGGTGAAGCCGGCACCCGCATGCACTTGAATCACCGAATACTTCTTCGCCTTGCGATCCTGCACGTATGTTTCCCATTCCGCCTGGCTGGCGTGGATGAAGGCCGCCCACGCCGTATCACCGATCCACAGAAACGGGGTTCCATCCCCGTAAGCCAGGTAGCGCCGGTTGTCGCTGACCTTCAGGAAGCCGTGCCGGTAGAGAAGGTTGTCGCCGCGATACGTCGAGACGTCCACCGTGCCGCGCTGGCGATGCAAACCGGTGTTGGTGGTGTCGGAGCATTCCGTCTCCCACCGCCAGGTTCCGGGTGTGGGGAATGCGCAGCGGATTCGGAACAGGTCACCGCCGTCCCAGAACCCGTAAGCACGAAGCGTGCGGCCCCCCGGCCCGGTGTAAGTGACCCGGAGCGTCACCGTGGAGTAAGGGTTCTCGTAGCTGTGGGCGCAGGTCAGGGCGTGCTCCCACCGCTGCCAGGTGTGCGGGCGGGGCGGTTCGAGACCAGAGTCCTGCGCTGCTGCGCCTCCCCCCACCTGCCCAAGCGCGAAAGCCAGGCCCAGGAAGAACGACTTGAATTCTTTCATCTTTTTGAGAAGCACAGGATGCTCGGAATGATCGAGTTTGAACTCACCGCTTCGGACTGAGCATCCACAGGGCAACAGCAGGAACAGCGATGGAACTTTGCGCCCAGAATCCTGCCGACACTCAGGGCTTACGATTGGTTTAGCGGCTTGTTCATCCTGATCGATACCCGGTTCATTGCCTCCTGAGATACAGCACCGCGTTTTGGTCAAACGGCGCTTTGAATTCATGGCTGCCGCCTGCCGCCTCCAGGCGGCCCTCGCCCGCATCGACGCCTTTGTTTGCATTGAACCACTCAAAACGATATGCCCCGGCTTGGAGTTCCACGGAAAAGGCATCGCCCGACTTCGGTTGGAAGACCAGGTATTCCGCGCCGGGATGAGCCAGGCAGTAACCGGTCGTGGCCAGTTCAGGATGGGGAGCCGTGGCGACCAGGTTCATCCGCTCCGCGAACCTGCGGGTGTGGCCGAGCGCCGCGCGTACCGGTTCCCATTGGTCATCGGAACCTCGGTCGAGGATGTTGCGTTTGTATGGATCCATGAACAGCGGATTGAGCCCGCGGAGAAAACTCTTCCAAGCCCAGGCCACATCGCCACCGATGCCCCAGAGATGGTCGGTATCTGAAAGGATCACTTTGCGACCAGCCGCCGGAGGTGGATTGCTCCGGTAATCATAACCCTGCTCGGCGTCCGGATTCGGCGAAATCCAATCCGCAGGACTGGCCAGGAGGGCTGCATTGGCGCCGCCCTGGTATTGAAAGGTCATGCCTACCGGGTGTTGTTTTGGCTTGATCTTCTCGCAGTCGTGAACGAAGCGGATGAAGTGATATTGCCACTCGGTGGAGGGAGGGTGGTTCTCGTTGGAAATCTCGTACAGAACGTTGTCGAAATCGTTCACCGTGTCGATGACCTTCCGGACGTAAGCTTCCTGCAGGCGCGTGATCTCCGGATTGGCCAGGGTGAATATCGCCAAACCCTTGCCATCCTGGTTCAAGCCAGCGTCGATCCCGTTGGCGTTATTGGCAAGATGAAAGGGATGGCCCTTCCAACCGTCGGGCACAAATTGTAGACCCCAGCCCTCGAAGAGCATGATGGAAACGTAAATCCCACGTCGGTTCGCCTCCTCCACGCGTGAGCGCAGACGCGTGAAATAGGCCTGGTCGAAGGTCTTGAGGTCGAATTTGGGTTTTCCATCCAGGGCCTTGTCCGAGCCAGTGCGTGCCCAAGGATGGGGAGCGGCAAAGTGGATGCGGCTTTCTTTCTCCTGGTTGGCTGCGGTGTTCCAACTCACCAGTTCCCAGCGCCACAGCCGAATGAAGTTGTGGTGATGTTGCTCCAGAAAATCGAGATAGCCTCTGAAGTCGAAGGCCGGGGGCGGGTCCGTCGGACCCATATCCTGGAGGTTGTTCCAGGTATGGGAGCCGGTCAGGTAGATGGCCCTGCCGGTGCCGTCAGTGAAGTAGTGGGGATTTTCCTTGCTTACGCGCAGCGGGCCGGTGGCAGGTGTGGCCGCCGAGGCCGGCCACCACGCAAGGAGCGCAGCGAGAATCAGCGCGCGTTTAGTTTCGTCTCTGTTCATGGGGTTCTTGCCAGTCTCAAACGTCGAATGTTAGACCGATGGTGTTCTATTTCCCCGGATTCAGCACCGTCGCGCAGGCCCGGCGCAAGTACTCCTCGAATTCCCACTCGCCGCTGCTGCCGGTCTGTCGGGTGACAACCAGGTCGAGGCTCGGCACGAAGGCAATGAACTGGCCCCCGGAACCGGGCTTTTCCCGCGCGTCGGCCGGGATGCCCTCGCCGCTGCGGCCGGTTTCAGCCCAGTGCCGCGCGGGTAATTCCCATCCATGGGAAAAGACCTGGGGATTGAGCTTCCAGCGCAGCTCGGGAGTTTTGACGTCGTGACTTGGCGACGCGGTTTGGTCCACAAACCATTTGGGGATGACTTGCTGGTCCTTCCACCGCCCGCCCCGAAGCATGCACTAAGCAATCTGGGCGAGGTCCCGCGCTGGCATGCCCAGCCCGTGCGAGGGATGGCGCCCGTATTTTTCTCCGCCTTCGTAATATTGGAACGACCAACGCTCGATGCCCAGCCGTTTGAACAAGGCCCGGATGGCGAACTGGTCATAAGGCATGCCGGTGACCGTCTCGCAGACCAGCGCAGCATGTGCTAGCGCATGGGTGGAATAGCCGCAGCCGGTCCCGGGATCGAAAGCGAGCCTGGCGGTTCGTTCATCGCCGGTATGGCCGAGGATGTATTCCCAGGTGCCGTCGTTGGGCGCGCCGGTCGATTCCGGACAGAGGCCTGAAGTGTGGTTGAGCAACTGCTGGACCGTGATCGTCGCTTTGCGCGGATCGCTCAGTGGCTGCGCCCAGGGAATGAAATCAAAGGCGCGGTCCTCGAACCTCATTGTTCGTGGCGTCAACCCGTGCTGGCTTTGTTCCGAGGCGACGGCGAGTACGGTCGCGCAGATGGCTTTGGATACCGAAGCGACGCGCTGCGCATCGGTTTTGGCGCTGTTGCCTCGCTCGACCTCCAATATAATGTATCCACGCCGAATTACGACGGCGGCAAAGCTCCGGTCATCGCTGTGTATCAGCCATGCTTTCAGCGCGCTCAGCTTCGATGGGTCTGCGCTGGCCAGGCGGTGAATGTCCTCCGGATTGTCGAGCGTTCGCCAGCCGCCGGCGGATTCCGGCGGCGGGTAATAGATTTCATCCGATTCTTGCGGCAGAAGTCGCAGGCTGGCTTTGACCAAATTGAATCTGTCGTGGGCGTTGATGCCCTGTTTTGCACCATCGCCATAGACGCTGAAAATGCCCCATAGCGTCAGGCCATCGGCGCTCATCCATTTCTGTGGAAACCCGCAGGTCAGACCCTCGCCGTCGGCTCCCATTCCGCCCCAGTTCTCATAATAGGCAACCGTTGTCCAGGGTCCCCAGGGACTTGGCGCGTCGAACACACCCAGTTGACCAGGTCCAATATGAAAACACGTGAGCAGAAAGCGCTTTAACCCAGGATCATAAACGGCTGAACCCGGCGTCACACCGTGGGGATCGGTAAACACCGGCTGGGCCAGGGCGCTCTCCGCAACCCACACCGGCGTCCCAGAAGCATCAGTTCTCTGAAAGAACTCGTAGGCAGCGCGCTCTCGCAGCCTGGTCTCGGGCGCCCGGGCCAAATAGAGCCGATTGCCGCTTCCCCGGTCGGCCGATTGCTTAGCCCGGAAGAATCACACGATTCTTGAACAGAAAGGCGGTGGTAGCGTCGGAAGGTTTGATAACACTGAGCCGTATGCCGACACGCACCACCGCCTCTCACGCGACAGACTGTAAGGACCAACCGCTCCTCTTTCAAGACCTGGGCCGCCGCCAAGTCGTGGCCGATTTCTCCGGCGGCTACC
>Ga0315274_10015074_pt1 | contig 10954 bp, 6 predicted proteins | sample YL17G02_20_MG_FD_203700 | JGI IMG/M metagenome (GOLD analysis project Ga0315274, IMG submission 203700) | Sediment microbial communities from Yellowstone Lake, YNP, Wyoming, USA - YL17G02_20 | ecosystem: Environmental > Aquatic > Freshwater > Lake > Sediment | place: USA: Wyoming | collected...
TGAAGCACAGCGAGCAGTTCGCGGAGGTCGGGGCTGAAGCGATGGCCCGGCATCTCAAGATTCAGCACAGCGGTGTCAAGCAAGCCGGCTTCTATGTGCTCGTTGGCGCTTCAATGCCGAACGTTCTGGTGGAGACGGGGTATCTTTCTAATCGAAAAGAGGAAAAGATCCTGAGGAGTACTCAAGGCCAACAGAAGATCGCCGAAGCGCTGTTTCAAGGCATCAAGGAGTACAAAGCAAAGTACGAACAGGCCCTTCAAGAAGGTCGCGCCAATGAGCGGCAGGAGAATTGACCTGAGCCAAAGGCTCCCGCCCGAACCGCGTCGGCGGGCGGGCATAAGCCTCTGGCTTAGAAGTCCCATCACCCGCGCCAGCCTCTTCTGATTAAATCGACGAGGAGTCAAACCTCAAGTAGAGGCATCTCGCCAAAGGTATTCACGCTGCTTTTTCCCGTTCACTAATCTCCCATGACGAGGAGCGTCCAGCTTTCAAAGCCAGAGCGAGGCGACACGCAGTGTTCTCGATCTCTTGTTGATGGGTTGTTCGAGGACGGCACTCGAGGCACGGTAGGCACCTGGCAGGACGCAACACCACAGCCGCGCAGCAACAGACTCAATATTCGTTTTTTCTGATTATTAGGAAACACTTGATCGAGTGTCATTTTGCTTGACATACTCGTTAAGTTTTTCAATATTCTTCCCAGTCATTCTCATCCTTGCAGGCGTGGAACTCATGCTGCAACGCTCACTGATAAGCCTCTTTCGAGCCTCACCTTCATCGAAAATTCTATCGTGACAGGAGAACTGTAAAATGAAGTCTGCTACGAACGTCCTCGCTCTTGTCGTACTGTTTTCGGCTAGCCTCGCATTAGCACAGACAGGAAAGATTGCCGGAAAGGTGACGGACTCGCGGACAAATGAGCCAGTAGTTGGGGCCAACGTCGTTGTGGAGGGCACAACGATGGGGGCTGCAACCGACTTCGAAGGGTTCTTTACCATTTTGAACATCCCGCCAGGGACGTATCGTGTCCGGGCGTCGATGATTGGATACACCGGCTCGACACTGATCGATGTTCGGGTCAATATCAGTCAGACGACTGATCTTGAGTTCAAGCTGACCGAAGTGGCTATCCAGGCGCAGGAAGTCGTCATCGTTGCCCAGCGCCCGATTGTGGAAAGGGACGTGGCAGCCAGCCGGGCAAATATTACAGCACGGGAGGTAGAGAGCTTGCCGGTCGTTCAGGTTGTGAGTGTCATCGGCCTCGAGGCAGGCGTGCTGGGCTCGCAGATTCGCGGCAGCGATATGAACCAGGCGGCGTTTGTTATGGACGGTATTAACCTGAAGAACGAACGGAACAACAATCCCTACATGGCAATCAGTCTTCTGGCTGTCGAAGATTTTCAGATCCAGACGGGCGGGTTCAGCGCAGAATACGGAAACATCCGTTCAGGTCTCATCAACGTGGTGACAAAAGAAGGTAGTCAGAGCAAGTACAACGTAGGGGCCAGGGTTCGGTACAGTCCACCGCAGCGCAAATACTTCGGGACCGCCCCAAATGAATTCGATTCATACTGGATCAGACCATTCCTCGACGACGCGGTATGCTGGACTGGCACAGCAAGCGGGGCGTGGGATCCCTGGACGCAGGCGCAGTACAAGCCCTTCGAAGGTTGGAACGTCGTTTCGCAGAGGCTTGTCTCAGATGACGACCCCACGAACGATCTCACCCCTGAAGCGGCCCAGCAAGTCTTCCGTTGGCAACACAGAAAGAAATTCGACATCACGACGCCAGACTACGACGTGGACATCGGCTTTGGCGGCCCTGTTCCCTTCGGCGAGCATCTCGGCAATCTCCGCTTCTATTCTTCATTCCGCTTTTCGAATAACCAGTTCGCTATTCCCCTGTCTCGAGACGCGTACGCAGATTACAACGGTTCGCTGAAGATCACTTCTGACATCACCAAGGGAATGAGGCTGATGCTGCAGGGCACGATAGGACGCAATGAGGCGGTCGACATCAACCGGAATGGCGTATACGGGAGCTTCAGCACACCCGGCACGATCGGCGACGTGATGAACCGCGTGAGCTATATCGATACGCGCCTCTTCACAACGGACTATTGGGGTCCCAACAGCCAGAACGTACTCATCCTTGGCGCAAAGTTCAGCCATGTCCTCAATCCGACCACATTTTATGAGATTATCGCCCAGGCTGCGCACTTTGCTCAGAGCACGAATCCGGGAAGAACGCGTGATACCTCAAGGGTCTACAAGTTCGGCAACAGCTACTATCTTGATGAGGCACCGTTCGGGTTCATCGACAATCCGGGCAACTATTCTACAACCGGCATCGACGGGATGCGTATGGCGATCGGGATGAGCAACGCGCGCGATAGCAGCAAGCTGACATCGTATTCGATCAAGTTCGATATTGTGAGTCAGGTGGACCGGTACAACGAACTCAAGGGAGGCATCGAATTCGCCTACACAGACAACAAGGTCAACTATGGCTCGGTGGATATTGTCCTTCCTGTAGGCCGCTCGCTCTCGAAGTGGGAAACATTCCCGACACGCCTGGAGGCATATGTCAAGGACAAACTGGAATTCGAGGGTATGATCATCGATGTCGGTTTGCGGCTCGCCTTGTCTCATGCTGGCGGTGAGTGGTATGTCTATGACCCATATACGAAATACTTCCGCGGCTCTATCTCGTATGGCATTGATTCGCTCATTCAGAAAGAGCCCACCAAGCGTGTGACAACGTTGATGCCCCGTCTGAACGTTGCCTTTCCCATAACGGAAAATGCAAAGCTCTTCTTCAACTACGGGCATTTTCGTGCGCTTCCAACACCGGAAAACCTGTACCTGATCAGGCATGAAACCGCCTCTGGCGACGTTGTTCGCCTTGCCAATCCAAATCTCCCTCTCGAGAGGACGGTTGCCTATGAGCTGGGGTACGAGCACAATCTTTTCGATATGTTCCTGCTTCGTGCAGCAGCGTATTACAAAGACATTGGCGACCAATCTCGGCTCGTCAACTACATCGGCTACAACAATGTCCCCAACTATTCTGTTACAACGAACACATCCTACGAAGACATTCGTGGATTTGAGATCACGCTGAGAAAGAATCGTGGGGATTGGGTGCAAGGGTTTATGAACTATACCTACGAGGTCGCAACCAGTGGAGAGTTCGGTCGAGCTCGGTACTACCAAAATCCCGTCGATCAGAGGAATTATGAGCGGACGAATCCGGTGCAATTCAAACCGAGATCTCGACCGTATGCGCGAGCCAATGTGTATTTCTTCTCCCCGCAGGAGTACGGACCGTCGTTTGCAGGGCTCTCCCCACTTGGAGACTGGAGGTTCGATATCCTCGGCTCGTGGAGGGCCGGCCCTTATGATACGTGGGTCGGCGGCGGATCGGTCCCCGGAATCATCTACAACATCCAGGGGAGAGACACATGGGGCTGCGACATTCGTCTGAGCAAGAACATTCAACTGGGGCGAATCAACCTGCAGCTCTTCATGGATGTCAATAATGTGTTCAATCTGAAGCAACTCACGACCTATGGTTTCGTTGACAACTCCGACTATGACGCATATATGAAATCGCTCCATCTGTCGGAAGAGTTCAATCAGTGGTATGGAAACATCCCAGGCAGTGATCGACCGGGTGACTACCGCAAGTCAGGAGTGGAGTTTCAACCGATGGTATTCACGGATAAGATTGGAAACCTGAAGAACCCTTACCCACGGCCAATCTATTTTGACTATGACACGAGGCAATACTACAGATGGGTAAACAACAAGTGGCAGACTGCAGATCAAGATGAAGTCGACAGGGTTTTGAAGGACAAAGCATATATCGACATGCCGAACCAGGAGTGGTTCAACTTTCTCAACCCGAGGGATGTCTACTTCGGAGTGCGTCTATCATTTGATCTGTTCTAGACTCAACCGGACTCTACGCGGCACGACAACATCGATGTGGGTTTCAGTCTAATGAGGACACTATGACAATGCTTTCAAGAACAACAAGGTGGTTTTTGATCCTGTGTGGCACAGTTGCACTCTCAACGCTATCGGTGCAACGCACCGATGCACAGGGACAGATGAAGTGGCTCCAGGTTGGGTCGCTCCACAATTGGTTCTCGGAGAAAGGATGGGAGATTGAGGAGGGAAACGTCCGCGAACAGCAGTATGGATTGCGATGGCCAGCGCAGTACTACCGCCAGGATTGCCAGGCAGCCAAAGGGTTCTGGATCGGGTGCAAGAACTTCACCGACGAACGCGGGCAGAACTGGACAACCAAGGTCATCCACGTCGGTCCGCGGGTGAATGGCGATCAGGAGTTTTTCCCGCAGACCTTCGATGTATACGCGCAGTTTGAGCCGCCGCGGGTCTTCGTTGACGGCAATCCCTCGTTCAGCAATCCCGAGGAGATCAAAGCAATCGATGAAAATGCCAAAGCGGACCGGGTGCTGGTCAACACCGTGACCACCTCAATCGGGCTGACGATGGAGCGAAGGATTTATGCCTTCAGTCAGCAGCATCACGACAACTATCACATCTTTGAGTTCACCTTCACGAACACCGGCAATCCCGCCATCGGGCTCACGGCGAGAACATTCACCGATTTGTATTTCTACTGGCAGTACCGGTACTCCGCGATAGCCGAAATCCGTTATTGCATTAACAACTCCGCTGGCTGGGGCATCAATACGATGAACGATGCGCGCGGTTTTCCGCCTGACATCGCGAACCCGCTCATCCCCGCCGGGCAGAATGATGTAAAAGCCCTGCTTGCCTGGCATGGACTCCATAAGGATGCAAACCGGCCTCCGGCAGGAACCTCGCCAAACGCAGCCACCTACGACAACATCGGAGCCCCCATCTGGAATCCGAGTCAATCGGCCGGATATGTCCAGGCCGCAGACACCAACTGGCGGCTCGGTGCGGCACAGTTCATAGGCAACGCTCATATCTACGCCGACAAATCCCCAACCGACCGCACGGCTGCAACGAACCAGCCTTCAACGACGAGCTTCCTGGGTTCCGACGAACCGATTACGCGCAACAACAGCCAGTATAATCTTGCCGGGATGGAAGCCGAATACGCCAAGATGACGGAAGGCCACGCACCGCGCCATGCATGGCTGGTGGAACCGCAGGGGAAATTCACCGAACAGACTGTGATGGCAAACATCGGCGTTGGATCTCCCGGCGGATTCTCCTGCGGCATGGGCTACGGACCGTATGCCCTGGCACCAGGCCAAAGCATCAAGATCGTCTTCGCGGAGGGGGTCAATGGATTGACCCGTGAGGAAGCCATCCGCATCGGCAAGAGATACAAGGACGGTATCATCACAACCAAGGCAAAGAACGACTCCGTGTTCCTCGGTTTGCCTCGACTGCTGGAAACCTTCCGCCGCGCAGCCGCCAACTATAACTCGGGCTTTAGTATCCCGAAGCCTCCCTATCCACCTGCAGAATTCGACGTGCGTGGAGGAGGCGACCGTATTGCGCTGACCTGGAAGAAGAATCCCAAGGAATCATCTAATGGATTCGTCGGATACAGGGTGTATCGAGCCACGGGACGATCGGACAGCACCTATCGGCTAGTCTACCAGTGCGCCGGTACGCGGCCAAGCGACCCAAACGTGACCTACGCGCCGAACGTTGAGTACCAGTACAATGACGTGAGCGCCATCCGCGGAATCTCGTACTTCTATTACATCGTTTCATTCAGGAGTGCGATACCGGCGGACCCCACAACCCGTACCCCCGCTGGAGAATTGGAGAGCAGTCGGTTCTACACGCAGACCTACGACCCGGCATTTCTGAAGCGGGCGGCGGGCACGACTTCGGATCAAATTCGGATTGCCCCGAATCCGTACATTATTTCGTCAAATGAAAATGCGCTCCGGTTCCCGAGCGAGCCTGACAAGATTGCGTTCTTCAATATTCCGGGCAACTGTGTCATCAAGATTTATACTGAGCTCGGCGAACTGATCAAGGAAATCGTTCACGACGACGGCAGCGGTGACGCATACTGGAACTCGATCACCTCGTCGAACCAGGTGATCGTCAGCGGTATCTACATTGTGGTCATCGAGAACAAGGACACCAATGAGCGCACTATCAAGAAGCTCGTTGTCATTCGATAATGATCTCGCAATCACTTGAATAGGTATTTCTCATGCGCAACGACAAGCACACTTTGCGACACGCCATCCTCATCGCGGTGATGACGGCATTCATACTTTCTGCGACCACGGCTCAAGAACGGTCGACGCAGAAACTTGCCCAGTCTGGCATGAAATTCCTGAGCGTCGGACTGAGCGCGAGGCAAGCCGCTCTTGCCGATGCCTTCACGGCTGCCGATGGGAACTCGGCGTCGATGTTCTACAATCCGGCGGGCATGGCACGATTGGGGATGTTCGCCGAGGCCTCCCTCGGTCAGGTCAACTGGATCGCCGATATCAAGCATTCGTACGCCGCTCTTGCCTTCAGTCCTGCCGGTGGCAATTACGGCGTCTTCGGTCTCTCCTTCCAGTACGTGAACTACGGCGAGATTCAGGCAACGATCCTGGCCAACAACACTCAGGGATTCCTTGACATTGGAACAATCAAGCCTAACGCGTACATGGTTGGCCTCAGCTACGCCCGTGCATTATCCGACAAGTTCTCCATCGGTGGCACAGCGAAATATGTGCGACAAGACCTCGGCACCGGAGTGACCGAGGCAACCTACACAAAGGATGCGAGTGGCAACGCGATTGGCGCAACCTGGGATTCCGACAAAGGAGAGATTAAGAACAAGCTCGATGTCGTTGCATTTGATGTTGGCGTGATGTATAAAACCGGCTTAAAGAGTCTCTCGTTGGGGATGGCCGTCCGGAACTTTGCCAGGGAAGTCAAATACCAGAAGGAAGGATTCCAGCTGCCTCTTTCGTTCCGGCTTGGGATGTCGATGAACGTGCTGGACATCTTTGAGATGGATCTTGAGAAGCAGTCGCTGCTTGTATCTGTTGATGCTGAACATCCGCGCGATTTTCCGGAACAGCTGAAGGTCGGTCTGGAATACGTCTTCATGAATATGATTGCCGCCCGCGTCGGGTACATCGGTCCTGCGGATGAGCATAGTCTGTCCTATGGCCTGGGATTCCAGCACGCCATTGCAGGGACGCAGTTCGGGCTGGACTATGCCTACACGCCATTCGGCATATTCACCAACGTGCAGCGGTTTTCGCTACGGTTTGGATTTTGACGCAGAGTCACCCTGAGCTTCGTCCTGAGCGAGCCCCCCTTCGGCGGGGTAAGCTGCGCGAGTCGAAGGACGAAGTCCCGACGTTATTTGTCGGGACGGAGTCGAAGGGTGTACAAGGCACCTCAGATCTTTGAGAATAATGAATATCGAATGTCGAACTCCGAATGACAAAGTGAGATTAGCCACCCCTCCTTCGGCATTTGACAGTTGCTTGACAATCTATCCCGCCAGAGAATGGCGGTTCCGCCTTTCCCGCCACAATAATTCATACGCTTGAGGCGGGATCCCGTACAGCGGGATCAGAATCCCGCTTACAGGCGGAATCCAAAGAGCGGGAGACGCCAAAAACGCGCAATCTTCAATAGACAATTTTTCCCGCCAGAAAACGGCGGTTCCGCTTTCCAGAATCCCGCTTACAAGCGGAATCCAAAGAGCGGGAGATGCACAAAACGCACAATCTATTAGGTATTCCAATGCTTACCGTTAAGCGAACAACAGCACTGATCGCACTGACTGCTCTCGCTTTTCTCTTTTTGAGTAGTTGCGAGAACCCAGAAACCGGGAGTCTGTACGATCCAAACTACACGAGTCCGAGGCCACAACCGACGATCGCCTCACTAGCCCCCAAAAGCGGGCTTGCCGGCGTAACAACGATAACCATAGCGGGGACGAATTTCTCCTCGGTGAAGGCGGAGAACACCGTGTACTTTGACGCCAAACAAGCGGAAGTTTTGACAGCGAGCCCGACGCAGCTGACGGTGAAGGCGCCGAATCTCGCTAAGGACAGTATCAAGATTCGGGTTTCCGTATTCGGGGCATTACTGTTCAGCAACACGGCGTTGTGTAAGCTCGACGCGGCGGTGGCCGAATTTGGTCAGTTTGGGCTCACAGATGAAGCTTGGGGAACAACTACGGATGCAAGCGGAAATCTCTATGTCTCTTTGGTGACGGATGGAGCCGGTGTAGGCATCAAGAAGTTTACAGCTGCAGGCGTGAAATCGGATTATGCACCAAGCGGTGGTATCACGAAATGGTCTTCATTGAAGATGGGCCCCGGCGGTGAGCTTTATCTATCGCGAATCCTGCGAGCCATCTACAAGATTCCATCAGGAGGAGGAAATCCCGCAATCTGGGTTTCTTTCGGAAACCTCGGGACGGTCTTTGATATGGATTTCGATAAGAACAAGAATCTATGGGCTGCCGGCAATAACGCTTCAGTGTACCGGATAAGGCAAGACAAGGATGTCAAGGCATTCCCCTTTGCCGCCAACGTTCGCGCGGTGAGGGTCTACAATGATTATGTCTATTTTGGCGGTCTGGTGACGGCAGACAATGCAGAAAAAGTCGTTCGGTTCAAGATCATCTCCGCGGACAGTTTGGGACCGCAAGAAGATTATTTCAATCTGACTACTTCTCCTCTCGGCGGCGCTGGGAAGTCAGCGTTTGCGATCAATTTTACCGAAGATGGAGATATGTATGTAGGAACAGATGCTAACGAACCGATTCTGATTGTACATCCTGATAAATCAGCAGAATCGTTACATCCCGGACTTCTCAAACCTGTCATGCATATCTTTTCGTCAATTCCTAACACGAATTACTTGATCGCAATAAACGGGACGGCAACGGGGGGACCAGTAGTTACATCGGGCAAGATGTATAAAATTAATGTGTTGAAAAAAATCGCTTCCTACGCTGGGCAATAATAACAGTCTCCATCTGTAAAATAATCAACATTTCCACCAACATACCTCTGGAGGTAACAATGAAACGTGTCTTATTAGGTCTTCTGATCCTCAGCCTGGTATTGTCGAGTGCCATTATGGCGCAGACATACAAGCCTGGCTGGGTGAATAAAGGCATTTTCCCACCAGTTGGCAAAGGTGAGAAGGATATTGCGGCAGGCGGTAGATTGAAGGATACTTTACACACTGCTTATATTCATGGGTTAGCAGTTAGTCCCGATGGAAAGGTTTGGATCCAGAACTATGGCTCATATGCACGAGATACCATCTTTGTCCAAAATTATAGATACAAAACGAATCCAGATAGCGTAAGACCAGCATGGAGACTGGTTCCTAAGTTGTATGCCTATAATCCTGATGGGACTCCTGCCTCGTTCTCACCTATCTTGACTGCACTTCGCGGGACCAAGGTAGATACCATGGGAGGAGAGGTGGCAAAGAGTACAAGCGCCAACAATCCATTGAATTATTGGAGTGGCAACTCTGGAAGAGGACTAAGAAAGGATCTCAATGGTAACATCATCGCATGCTATTGGGATTACATGTATCGAATAAATTACAAAACTGGGCAGGGTATGTCGGGAGGAGCTGCGGGTTTAACTGCACCATCTGGTTTGGTTGCCCCTGGAATAGATCAATACGGGAATATTTTCATCAATGGCGTTTACCCTGGTTATCCACTTAAGATTTTTGATAAGGATTTTAACTTCATTGGGAACGTGGTTGATACGACGAAAGGCTATTCTCGGGCAATCGACGTATCCGCTGATGGTAATGATGTTTATTTTGAAGGATTTACTAATGGTGCGGTTTACCGATATCACAGCGATAATGGCGTTCTTGGACCATATGCAAAAGTCGACACCATTCTAAAAGGATTTACTGCGGAATCCTTTGCTTGGAACCCCAAAACAGGCTATTTGTGGGTGAGTGCTGGTTCTTACAACAACCCACCGAATGCTTGGTGGGATAAATCTGTTGTTCAGAATTTTACACCTGGTACCTGGTATGCGCTCGATACGAAAACACTGGCAATCAAAGACAGCATTAATTGGGAATTCGGTACCTCAAAAAATCCCAATGAGCGTCCACGCGGTATTGCGTTTAGTCCTAGCGGTGATACAGCCTATGTTTGCGTTTTTGGTGGCGGCACTGATCCAGGTGTTCGATGGTATGTATACAGCGATAAAGCTGTCAACGTAGAAAAGGCTGATGAGCTAATCCCAAGTAGCTATGGGCTCTCCCAAAACTATCCGAATCCCTTCAACCCCTCAACGACGATCCGGTTCACGATTACACAAACCGCCCAGACGACGTTGAAGGTGTATGATGTGATGGGTCGGGAAGTGGCGACGCTCGTCAACGAAACATTGACTGCGGGCGCCTACACCACGAAGTTCGACGGGGCCAATCTACCCTCCGGCACGTACATTTATGTGCTGACTACGGGTGGACATCGCCTGACGAACAAGATGTTGCTCCTCAAATAGCCATTACAAATGAGGAGTAACCCCGCTCTTTGCCGGCGGGGGTGCTGCTGAAGTGACGTGCTATGTCATTCTGAGTTCCGACGATTTGCGTCGGAACGAAGAATCTGCCTGATGTCAGGTTCTTCTGAGCCAAAGGCTCATGAGCCTTCGGCTCAAGTCGTCCTGAGAAGCAGGACTCCTTCAGAATGACGGTTTCTTTTAAACGGGCATCTGGCTGCATAAGTCTGATGCCCGTTTTTTTTGCCTTCTTGTCATTCCCGCGTAGGCGGGAATCCAGACACGTGATCACCAAACCCATGCACGAATTCGGAAGTCACGTTCTGGGAGGCCGACCAAAAAGTCATTCTGAGTCCCGCTGTTTTCCAGGCGGGACGAAGAATCTGATTCATATTGGCAGATTCTTCACTGCGCTTCGCTCCGTTCAGAATGACGTTTGCTTGTTTTTG
>Ga0315274_10015075_pt1 | contig 10954 bp, 5 predicted proteins | sample YL17G02_20_MG_FD_203700 | JGI IMG/M metagenome (GOLD analysis project Ga0315274, IMG submission 203700) | Sediment microbial communities from Yellowstone Lake, YNP, Wyoming, USA - YL17G02_20 | ecosystem: Environmental > Aquatic > Freshwater > Lake > Sediment | place: USA: Wyoming | collected...
CCGTCGCCGCCGCCCTCGGCGATGAGCCGGGCCAGGTCGTGCGCCAGCGCCAGCGGGACCGCGTCGCCTCCCGCCGCGAACACGCGGTCCATGGTGTCGACGAACCAGGCCGGGGAGGGGGCGAAGCGCTCGGCCAGGTCCCGGGCGCGGAGCGCCGCCGCGGCCCGCTGGTCGTCGCCGGCGGCGGCGGGCGCGGCCGGCCCCGGCCCCGAGCCGGCCGCCGCCGCCGCCGACGACGACGACGAGGGCCCCCCCGAAGCGAGGAACTCGACGAGCTTGTCCGTGATCGCCCCGACGTTGGCAGGAGAGGCCATAGCTGCCAGCAGGTCGAGCGTGGCGGACCGCAGCGAGTCGTCCCCGTCCTCGAGGCAGTCGATGACGGCGAGCTGGTGCCCCTCGGCGACGGCCGACGAGGCCCCCGACGCCGAGGCCGCCGCGGCGGGCCCGCGCACGAGGGCCCCCAGCGCGTCGACGCCGGCCCACCGCAGGTTGCGCGAGGGGGACGCCAGGAGCCCTCCGACGATGCGGGACGCCGCGGCGAGCAGCGGGGGGTGCGGCGCCATCGCCGCGGCGGTCTTCACCGCCTCCGCCGCGACCGCGTGCCCCGCCGTCGCGCCCGCGCCGGCCGCGGCGGCCATGGCCTCCCCCACGACCGCCCACGCCTGCGCGCTCGCCGGCTGGTCCCCCTTGCACAGCCTCGCCAGCAGCCTGAGCAGCCTGATCTGCGTCCACGGGGCCGGGACGCGGTGGTAGTCGAAGGCCCGCGGCAGGCGCCGCTCGGCGACCTGCTTCAGGATCGACGTGAGCGACGGCACCAGCGCGCGGAGCTGCGGCGTCGCGCCCTCGGCGCGGATCGTCTCGCCGATGCCGACCAGCGCCGCGGCCATGACCGAGGGGTTTTTGTCGCAGAGGGCCGCGCGGAGGTGGCGGGAGACGTCCGTCCCGGAGAGGAACGAGACGTGATCGGACGAGGGAGCACGGGAGGAGCCCCCCGCGGCGGTGCCTGTCGCCGCGTCCCCTGCCTCCTCAGAGGCCCTCCTCGCCGCCTCCGCGTCGATCTGCACGAACCTGTGCAGCGCCAGCACGGCCTTCTTGCGCACCAGCGGCTGCGCGTGCCCCAGGCACGCCACCACGCTCGGGAGCAGGGCCGGCGCGGTGTCGGCGCCGGCCAGCGAGGGGAGCGCCGTGAGCGCGGCCGAGACGACGAGGAAGTTGTCGGAGGCGAGGTCGCGGCAGAGGGTGTTGACGAGGAGGATGACGAGGTCGGAGCCTGGGTCGAGGAACAGGGAGCTGGCGAGGTAGGCAGCCTGAGGAGAGAAGAAGGAGGGAAGAGGAAGGAGGAGAGGAGAAGGAGGGGTGAAGGAGGCAGGAGAGAGAGGAGGAGGGGGAGGAGGAGGGGGAGGATGGAAAGGGAAAAGAGGTCAGACGAGGTCGAAACGGGAAAAGAAAAAAAACAATCGATGGCGTTGCTCCTCCTTCTTCTCCTCCTTACCCTCTTTGTCGCCAGGTTCGTGTCGCTGCAGGCCTGCAGCGCCTTGACGTAGCCCCACGACGCGTCGTGCCCGAGCATGTCGATGTACACGAGCCTGACGAGGCATTCTTTTAGAGCGTGGCCCGAGAGGCGCTCCCCTCCAGAAGACGACATCGAGGCATTGCCCGTGCCGATCAGGCGCGGCTTGAGCGTCGCGACCTCGGCGGCCACGATGGCGTCCTCCTCGGCCTTGGAGCGGCACTCGCCGATGGCCCTGACGAGCGCGTCAAACTCGCGCGAGTGCTGGGCCAGGGCCTCGGCGCGCTTGGCCGTGGAGGCGAGGCGGGAGGCGAGCGACATTTCGATTCGATATGGTTTTGCTTTCCTTCGCGCCGCAGAGAAAGAAAAAGAGAGCGGGGGAAATGGAATCGACGATTCAAGGCGCTCGGGGAGTTTTAGAGAGGATGTGAGGCGCTGCTTCTCTGCGAGGAAGTAGAGGAGCTGTTGCGCGCACAGCGGGGAGCGGAGCAGCAGAAGCAAGCTCTCTCTCGCTCTGTTTTTTTCTTCGAGTTTTTTGTGTGAGTGAGCCATCTATTTTCATTTTTTCGAAGGAGGGGGGGGTTCGCTTGCTCTCTCTCTCTTCTCTCTCTCTTCTCTCTCATTGGCATTTTGCCTTCCTTTCCGCCCTCGATTTGAAAGGGCCATGAGCCCGCTCGCTTCCCCCGTCTCGCTGCGAGCAGCTCCGGCGCACTGCTCTCTCGTTGCTCCCCCGCGGAGTCGTCGAACAACGAGCAGCCCCTCAGCGGAGAGGAGGACCGCCGTCGTCGCCGCTTCTTCACCTTCATCTTCTTCCTCCTCTTCGGAATCGCGCCTCCCTGGCGCCCCCGGGTCCCGCACGGCAGAGGCCGCCACGGAGAGGCAGCAGCTCTTCAACGATATCGCGCCCGTATATGACGTGGTGCGTCTGAAGAGACTGACATTGCGGCAAACGGCTATACTAGAGGTGGAACGTTGGCCATTGCCTCGCTTTGTCGTCAACTCCCACCCCCTCTCACATCCAAAAAAAACACCACCACCACCATGCCAACCTCCTCCTCCTCCTCCTCCTCCGCACAGCTCAACGACGCCCTCTCCCTGGGACTCCACCGCGTCTGGAAGCGCATGGCGGTCCGCTGGAGCGGGGCCCGCGCCGGGGACCGGGCCCTGGACCTCTGCTGCGGCTCGGGCGACGTCGCGCGCCTGCTCGCCGCCCGCGCCGGCCCCGCGGGCGGCGTTGTCGGCCTCGACTTCGCGCGCGAGATGCTGCTGGACGCCGACAGGAGGAGCGGCAGCAGGGGGCGGAGGAGGAAGGCGAAGCACGACGACGACGACGACGACGAGCACAGCAGCAGCGGCGGCGAAGGCGAAGGCAAAGGGGAAGAGGGGAGCAGCAGCGGGGAGTGCCTCTGCTCCTCGCCGCCGACGGCGACCTCGTCCGAAGTCGACTGGGTGCTCGGCGATGCGACCCGGCTCCCCTTCGCCGACGCCTCATTCGACGCCGCCACGCTGGCCTACGGCCTGCGCAACGTCTCCGACCCGCTGCTGGCCCTGCGAGAGGCCCGACGCGTGCTGAAGCCGGGGAGCAAAATAGCGGTGCTGGACTTCAACCACTCGGAGAGCGCCGCGGTCGACGCCGCGCAGGCGGCCGCACTGGCCGGCGCCGCCGTGCCCGTTGCGCGCGCTCTGGGCGTGGGCCCGCAGTACGAGTACCTGAGGCCGTCGATCCTCGCCTATCCCACGGGAAAGGAGCTGGTGGCCCTTGCCAGGGAGGCGGGGTTCGACGGCGAGGTGAGGTTCCACGAGATCGCGCTGGGGCTGATGGGCTGTCTTGTGGCGGGGACGAAGAGGAGGTAGAAGAGAAGAAGAAGGAGGAGAGAGTTGAAAAAAAAGGGAGGAAAAAGAGAGCGCAACGAAAAACAAAACGTCGTCAGTCGTTTTTTCTTCTTTTCTCGCGTCTCGCTCTCTCTGTCTCTCTCGAGCGAGGGCGCGCAACTACCTCTACAGGACTGCCTCCTCTTGCTTCTCCACAGGACCGCAGAGACCGGCTGCCTGAAACGCGGAACAGAGAGAGTTGGAGGGAAGGAGAAAGACGTGTGCCTGTGCCATCGGTTTTGCTCGATCCCATCGAACAACATCTTTCCCGTCATGCCGCGCACCGACCAGGGACCCGTCAGGCTCGCAGCGAACAAGACGGAACAGGAGTTTCATGACGCGCTCGCAGGTACGGCGAAGTGAAAAGCGAGATACTGGAGAAGAAGAGACGCTGAGCAAAGCGTCGACCAACAGAGAGAGAACGAACAGAAGCAGAAACTCAACACCCGCGACGTGCCCCCCCCCCTAAACCCACCCTCAAACAGACCTCTACGCCATCGTCAAGACCACCGAGAAGCTCGAGCGCGCCTACGTCCGCGACGCCATCCCGGCGGCAGAGTACGAGCCGGCGTGTTCGAGGCTCATCGGGCAGTTCCGCACGCTCTGGGAGACGCTGCGGCCGGACGGGAGCGGCGGCGGCGGAGGCGGCAGCGGCGGACCGTCGGCGGCGGCCGGGTCGGTGCCCGACGTCCAGCAGTTTATGAACTCCCACGGTGCGCGCTGCCCGATGGCCGTGAAGCGGCTGCTGTACTCGGGGCTGCCGGCCACCGTGGAGCACGGGAAGACGGGGGGGGGAGGCGGCGGCGAGGGCTCGAGGCGTGGCGGCGTCGGCGGCGGCGGCAGCAGCTCCAGCGTTGCCGTCGCGGAGAGCGTGCAGCACTTTATCACGTCGATGGACTCCCTCAAGCTCAACATGATCGCCGTGGACCAGGTCTACCCGCTGCTGGCGGACCTCGCCGCGGCGCTGGGGCGCGTGGGGGGGCTCCCGCCGGACTGGGCCGGGAGGGAGAGGGTGAAGAGGTGGGTCTCCAAGGTGCACGCGCTGCCGGCGGCGAGGGAGCTCGACGCGGGGGACGTCAGGCAGCTGCTGTTCGACCTGGAGTCTGCGTACAACGAGTTCATGGCCGCGATCGGATCCTTGAGCTGAAGAAGAGAAGAAAAGAAAAAGAAAGAAGAGGAGAAGGGAAAGAAAACGTGTGTAAAATATGAAAAAATGTGTGTGTGTGTGTGAGTTTCGTTTCGTTGTTCACTCCCTCTCTCGTAACTTTGTCGTGTTGTTGTTGTTGTCGTTACTTCTCTCTACCCTCCCACCTCTCTCTTTCTGCTCTCTAAAAACATCATTGCCCCGATGTGATTCAAAAAAAGAAAGGAAAGAACAAAAAGAATGGAAAAGACTCTATCTTCTTTTGAGAACGACAGAAGATTTTTATCTTTTTTCCTTCTTCATTCCCTGACTTTTTCTACTGCCGTCGCCCCGCACCCCCCGCGCGCCCCCCGCACGCACGCACTTTTCGTATACTTCCCCCTCCACAAAAACCTTCTAAATAGAAACAAAAAGGCAAAAGAACTCCTTCCTCCCCCAAGGGAAAAGAACGAGTTTTATTCACTTTTTTTCGTCTTCTCCGCCACGGCCGCAGCCGACGCCACCGCCGCCACCGCCGCGGCAGCGGCAGCGGCAGAAGCAGCGGCCGCTGCCGAGACGGCCCCGTCCATCGATGAGAGCCTGTCGCCCGTCCTCGGCCTCCCGCCCGGGGCGCTCTTGACCAGCGCTGCCATCGACGCGACCCTCTGCGGCGAGGGCCGAGCGGCGGCAGCGGCGAGCGCTCCGGAGGAGGAAGCGGCGGCGGCGGCGGGGGCGGGGGGCAGGCCGAGGCCGGCGCTGCCCGGAAAGCGCGGCGAGCCGGCTGCGTTGGTGAAGACGGTCGAGCTCAGGACCGCGGCGGCCGCGGCGACGGCCGCTGGCGCCGCGGAGCCCGGCCGCAGCTGCTGCTGCTGCCTCTGCTGCTGCTGCTGCTGCAGTTGCTGCTGCTTCGGAGACGTCGAGGAGCCCGGGACCCAGCGCGTCGGGCGCGTCGAGCGGCGGACGGCGTCCGGCGGCGAGGCGGCGCCAGAGCGCTTTGGGGTGGCGCCCTCGTCGAGGGCCCGCGGGGCCCGGCCGGGCGTCGGGGCCTCTTCTCTCTCCTTCTCGGCCTCGGGAGCGGGGACAGCGGCGGGCGCGGCGGCGGCGGCCGCGTCGGCCGCCGCTTCTTCCGTGACGACTCTGTCGGTGGCGGGGCAGGGCAGCGGGCAGCGGTGCGTCGTCCCGGCGCTCGCCGACGGCGTTGCGGTCTTCTCATCTCCTTCTTCTTCTTCTTCTTCCGCGGCGGATGGAGCAGCCAGAGGAGGCGCGAGAGGAGCGGGAGGAGGAGGAGGAGCCTGCTCTGTCTGGAAGGCGGCGGCTGGAGGCGCGGGAGCGGCGGCGGCGGCCCCCTCCGGCTCGTCGGCGAGGTCGTCGCCGCTCAGCTCCGTCTCCTCGCCATCGGTGGTCGTCGCGGGAGGAGCCGGGGCCGCGGGAGCGACGGCAAGAGCGGGAGCGGGAGCGGCTCTTTTTGCTTGTTCAGTCTCCATCGGGGCCGCCTCGGCCTCGGGCTCGAAGGCTGCTGCTGCTGCTGCTGCTGCCTCCTCCGCGTTCTCCTTCTCCTTCACCTCCGGCCCGGCAGCCGCCGCGGCATCCGAGGTCACTGCAGTGGCGGAGGCAGGAGGAGGGGGAGCAGCGACAGGAGGGGGAGCAGCGACAGGAGCAGCGGAAGCGGCGGCGGCGCCGTTGTCGCCGTTGATACCGTTGGTACTGTCGGGCGGCGAGCTCGTCACGGCCAGCATCGCGGCCGCGGCCTCGGCGAGCCCCGACAGGAGGAGCCCGTTGAGCATCCCGCCGCCTCCGCCGCCGGCAGCAGCAGCCTCTTCCTCCGCCGCAGACTCGTCCTCGCCCGAGGGAGCCGCCGAGGAGTCCCCCGCGCCGCCGCCGCCGCCGCCCTTCCTCCCCGCGGCGCGCGCCGCGCGGCCCGCCGCGGCGTCCCGCGACAGCTTCGAAGATTTGACGATCGGCTCCCCGTACGTCTGGCGCTCCCGCGCCCGCTTCGCCGCCAGTGCGCCGGCGCGGAACTGCTCCGCCTCGGAGAACGCGAACCGCGCCAGCTCGCTCTCCTCCCGGTGCTGCTGCATTTGTTGCAGCTGCTGCAGCTGCTGCAGCTGCTGCTGGAACTTCAGCTGCTGCGCCGCAAAAAGGTGCGGCGGATCGGACGGCGCCGCCAAGTGCTGTTGCGGGCCGGGTGTCGGGAGGAAGCCGCCGGCAACTCCTCCGCCGCGGCCGCTCGGGCCGCCGCCGAGGGAGCCGGAGACGGGAGCGCAGGAGGGGCCCGCGGGCAGCGCCGCCACCTTCCTCTTCTTGCGGACGCCGCTCGTGTTGAGCTTGACGCCCGGGGGCAGGGCCCCGGCCGCGGCGAGCTGGCGCAGGGCGGCCATCACGGAGCGTTGCACCTCGATCTGCGCTGGGTCGCGGCCGCTGCCGCTGGCCACGGCGGCGCGGGCTGCGGGCGGTTTCGGGCGCGGGCGCGGGCGGGAGGCCTGGCGGGCAGCGGCCGCGGCAAGCTGCTGCTGCTGCTGCTGGAGCTGCTGCAGCTGCTGGTGCCGCTGCTCCTGCCACTGCTGCTCGAGGAGCATCGCCGCGGAGGGCTGCTGCTGCTGCTGCTGCTGCTGCTGTCGGGCAGGAAGCGGAGGAAGGGGGCGGGCACGAGGAGCAGAGCCCGAGGCTCCTCCCGCTGCCGCCATCGCCGCCACTACCGCAGCGGCGCCCTCCGCCGCGCCGGCCACGGCGGAGGGCCCCAGGTGCGCCGCCAGCATCGGCGCGAGCCTCGCCGCGAGCGCCGGGTTCGCCTGCGCGAGCGCCGCGGTGATGGTCCGCGCGGCGCCGCCCCTGGCCTCGGGAGGGAGGCGCGCGGCGGTCAGGAGGGCCTGGTGGAGCAGGGCGAGCTGCTCGCGCTCCTCCTCGCCCGCGCCGAGCGGCGTCTGCTGCTGCTGCTGCTGCTGCATCTGCTGCTGCTGCTGCTGTTGCAGGAGCTGCAGGTGCTGCTGTCGCCGGCGCTCCTGCTCCTCTCGCCGCTGTCTTCGCTGAGCGGCTGCAGCAGCTGCAGCGGCGGCAGCGGCTGCGGCGGCTGCGGCGGCCTGCTGCTGCCTTTGCAGCTGCGTCGCCGCGAGGGCCTGGAGCCTCTGCAGCGCCTCCGCGGCGGCCGCTCCTTCCCTCCCCCCCGCGGCGGCGGCCCTGGAGAGCTGCGCGATCAGGGCGGAGATGGCAGGGCTGCTGACGTCAATCACGGGAGCAGCAGCAGCAGCAGCAGCAGCAGCCGAAGGAGCAGAAGGGGCACCCTGTGTCGCTGCTGCGGCGGCGGCTGCCGTCACGGCCTCCTGCTGCTGCCGCCTCTGCAGCTGCTGCAGGTGCCCGAGCTGCTGCTCGAGCAGCTGCTGCTGCTGGCGCTCCTGCTGCTGGCGGATCTGCTGCTGCAGGAGGGCGATCACCTGCTGCTGCATCGCCGGGGGGGCGGACGCGAACATGGCGCTCGCCGCCGACGCCGCCGCACTGTTGCTTGTCGTCGGCGGTGGCAGAGGGGCTGCTGCTGTTCCCGATTGCTGCAGCTGCTGCTGCTGCTGCTGAGCAGCGGGCGCAGCGCGGAGGGCATCTGCAGCAGCCGACGAAGGAGCAGAAGCCGAGGGACCGACGGCACCGGCACCGGCACCGGCGCTTTCCGGCGGAGCAGCGTTCCCACCCCTGCCCCCCACGACGGCGGTCGCCGCCACCTCGGCCGCCGCGTCTGCCGCCGCGCCCGCGGCCTTGACGGCCGCCCTGATCGCCCGCGCCTGCTCGCACGCTCCCTTCAGCGCCGCCAGCAGCTCCGGGTGGTTTCCCAACGGGTTGGTGGCGCCGCTCCCGCTCAGCAGCGGCAGCAGCCTGTCCTGGAGCGCGGCGCAGGTGATCGGGGACTCGGCCAGCAGCGCCGGCAGCGACGCGATCGCGGCGGCGAGCGCGCTGCGCAGCCGCGCTGTGAGGTCGCCGCCCGGCGGGGGCAGGGGCTCCGCCGGCGCCCCGCTCCGCTCTGCCGCGGTCCCATCGCCCCCCGAAGCTCCCCTGAAGGCCGGGTCGATGCGCAGGATGAGCGCGCGGACGGCGGCGTCGCGCCGCCCGGGCGACATCAGCGCGAGCGAGGCCGGCTCGGAGGTGACGGCGCGGGTGAGCGCCTCAAGCGCCGTCGTGGCCTCGTCCGCGCCCGCGTTTCCCGCGGCGTCCGCGGCGGCGAGGGCGGGGGAGGGAAGCGTCGACGCCGGCGGGGGGGGAGGAGGAGCGGGGGCCGGGGCAGGGGCGTCGTCTCCAGCAGCTGCCGCTGCCGCTCCCTCCTCCTCCTCCTCCTCCTCGCCGCCGCCCTTCTTCCCGCCCTTGGCGAGGAGGAGGCTCCCTCCAGAGACCGGCGCCGCGGCAGAGACCTCGGCCGCGGCGTCGGCAATCACGCTGGCGCCGGCGGCGACGGAAAGGAGAGCAGCAACGGCGGGGGCGGCGGGGGCGGCGGGGGGGCCCACGGCAGCCAGCAGCTGCGTCACCACGCTCGCGGCCGCTTCTTCCCGCGCGAGCCCCTCTTTGTCCTCCTCGTCCTGCTGCTGCTGCTGCCGCCGCTGCTGCTGCTGCTGCTGCAAACCTCTGGCCGTCGCCGCGGCGGCGGCTTCTTCCTCCGCGGCCGCCGCCCCCACAGCGGCCGTGCAATCCACCGAAAAGGAGACGCGCAGGGACGGAGCCTTCAGAGAGACGGCCTCCCCCAGGGTCCTGGCCGCGGCAGCGGCGTCGGCGAAGCGGATGAGCGCGGGCCTGCGAGGAGGAGGAGGAGCGAGCGCCACCGTCGCTCCGGCACCGGCGGCGGCAGCAGCGGCGGCAGCGTCAGCGGCGGCGGCGGCAGAAGCAGCTGCGGCGGCTTCCGCCGCGGCTCCCACCAGGCTCGCGAGCTCGTCATCGTCGATCTTGCCGTCTGGGAGAGTAGATAGGAGCGCAAACTCGGGCGCGTCTGTGGAAGGGGAGAAAGCGGAGGAGGTGGCGAGTGAGAGGGCAAGAGCGCAAGAAGGAAAACGAGAGCGAGAGAGCAGAAACCGCGGCCAAAGGTGGAAAAAAAAAACCTCTCTCTCTCTCTCGCCGCGCTCACCTTCTTTCCCGACGTTGAGCACGACCTCGACGTCGTTGCTGGTCATCCAGGTGCGGCAGCCGCGAGCATCTGCGTGTGGATTTTTTTTTTTGGGGGGGGGGGATCGATCGGGGGAAAAGGTGAGCCTCTTCGTTTCGTTCGAATGGGTTTTCGCGGCCCTGAGCTCCAGCCCTTCCATCTCTTTGAATTGTGTTTTTCCCGCCCTCGGTTCCCGCTCTCCCTTTCTCGCTGCTTGCTCTCCTAAAAACTCACCTTCTGTGCGCCAGCAGCCGAGAGTCTCAGAGAAGCAGGACGCGGCCGCGAAGTCGAACGCAGAGCAGCACGGGCAGGCGCCCCCGGAGACGCCGGTGAAGGCGTCGGCGAGCGCCGCCGAGGAAGTCGATGAGTTCGCTGCCGAAGAGTTCGCCGCCCAAGAGAGCAGCGCGAGCGTCGGCTGATCGCCGTCTGCTGCCGCCGAGACCTGTTTTTTTGCGGTTTGGTTTTCGGATTGAATCGGTTCAAGGGGATATCAGCTTGCGTCTGGCGGCGTTGGAGAGGGCGCACAAAGGGGCCCGGGCGGTGCAACAGAGGGCCCGGCGATGGAACTCAGAGAGAGAGACAAGGGAGCGACGACAGACGAGTTCGAGGGAAGGGTCAAGAAAAAGACTTTGCGCGAAAGCGAGCATTTGAGGGAGCCCGCCGCGCCCGTTCTCTATGCCGCTTCGGCTTTCCACCGACCAGGAACGCTCAAAAACATCATTTTCTACGCACCAGTCGATGAGAACTGAGCCTCTCGGCGATGTGGCCGGCGTCGTGCCGCAAAATTAACGCGACCTCCATCGCGTTTACTCGCGGCTTCTTCTTCTTTCTTCCCGCGGCGATTCGGTTTCCTTCTACTCTCTCGCGCGCTGCAGCGGACGCAAATCGAGCTCTGGTCCACTCCGAGTGCAGGAACGCCTCGATTTCTTGCAGACCTGCGAGGAACAGAGGACGTGCGTGCCAGGGAAGAGGAGGAAAAGGCGTCCGTGCGACGGGAGGGAGACCAAAACACAGCGCTTTTTTTCACTTTTTGAAAGTTTGGGTTTTTTTCCCCTTATTTTTTTTTGTTATTTTCAGCTCGAGTCTTTTTCGTTTTGCTTGTTCACCTTACACCTCCTCTCTCGCGCGCGCTCTCCTTTTTCTTTCTACCAGGAAACAAGCGCGCGCCGCGCCACCAAACAATGCAAAAGAAAAGGAACAAGATGTACTCTACTAATCGAAATGGTCATCTTTTTCTTTCCTTTTCTTCATTTCGTCTCATCTCTGTTTCTCTCGTCCCCCTCCCTCCCTCTTTTCTCTTTCCCTCTCCACCCTCTCTCTCTCTCACTCTCTCTCTCTC
>Ga0315274_10015076_pt1 | contig 10954 bp, 10 predicted proteins | sample YL17G02_20_MG_FD_203700 | JGI IMG/M metagenome (GOLD analysis project Ga0315274, IMG submission 203700) | Sediment microbial communities from Yellowstone Lake, YNP, Wyoming, USA - YL17G02_20 | ecosystem: Environmental > Aquatic > Freshwater > Lake > Sediment | place: USA: Wyoming | collected...
TATTTTTTATATCTATTTTCTCAGGATTGGTGCCGAGTTCCTTTGACAAGAATTGCTGAAACGCTGCTGACGCCGGAGTCGATCCGCCAAGATGCTCTATGCCAATCATAAGTTCTCTCCGCTTCATGTGCGGATTGATCTTTTCGTTTATTATGTTTATTTTCATGTTCTTTTCACCACATTCCACTATCCTTTTTTAATCGACTTTGCTGCAACTATTGCCAATATTAAGCCTGCGAAAAATCTTAATATGCGAGTCAGGTGGTCCGGAAATCCCTGATTATAATACCAGAGGATGCTTCCTATGCCGTCGGCCATCACCAAAATGCCGATGATGAAAACCAAGAGCCATCGTTTGCTAATTCCTTGCAGCATGTCACACCCTTAGCGCATATTTCCCAGGTTCTGTTATCTTAAGCTTCTTTGCTATTTCTGAATTTATATCGAAGACTGTGACAATGCCCTGGAAGCTTGTTGTAGTTTCCCCGGACTTGCAGCTAGGACAGATGTTACCCTGGATTATAATTCTCTTGCAGATCTTGCATGCTCTCTTCATAGTTTTCACCTATGTTCACACGGCTCACTTGGCTACTTCTCAGATTTTTTAGCCTTGGCAGATGCCCGTTTTTCTTTATCGAGCCAGTCAATGACCCCAAGGGCCGGCTGCCTCATTGTAAGTGATATCTTGCTTCTGCCGCCTTTTCCAAGCGAGACGCCGACAACTCTGGCTCGGATCACGTCGTCGTTCTCGATTTTCTTGCCGGTTTTCTTTCCGATTATGCTGGATGTTTTAGGATTATAACTTATCTTGTCGTCCATTATCTGGCTGACGTGGACAAGCGCGTCGATCGGGCCTATTCTTGCGAATGCGCCGAATTCGGTTATATCGACTATCTGCCCTGGCAGGACCTCGTTCAATTCAGGAACGAATGCCAGAACCTTGAACTTGGTTTTGTAATGAATTGCGCCGTCCTCAGGCAGTATCCTGCCCTCGCCGATTTCCAGTATGTCTGTTACTGCCAGAAATACGCCGATTTCTGGATCGATTTTGCCTTCTATCTGCTCTGCCAGGCTCTGCTTTATTCCTTCGTCTATGCCTAGATCGAATTTCACTGGAGGCACCCGGACCTCTTCAACTGCTGTCAATATTTTATACATGATAAACCTCTGATGTTCATTCTGAAGATGTTCCTGCTTATTTCAGTTTACAAAAATGTTTAAAAGCAAATCCATATCAACCTAAGACGGTATTCAATATATTAAAAGTTGATTTTTTGTTAAGGACGCTACCTTCAGGAGGAGTTTCAAGCGCTTCGGTGACAAGCTTTAAATATGTTACCCTGTGGTAGTTAAAATATGGTCGATTCTTTGCGCGTTAACGGCGATGTATTATCAAATAACGACAGTTTGGTTGTAGAATTCACCAGTGGCAAGGGTGAGCAGGGATGCACACTCTATACATCGGCTGTGTCAACTCTTCTGGGTGATGTGTACAGGGTCTGCGCTGTTGATGCAAACAGGCCTGTTGAAACGGATCTACACTATTATTTCGGGGTCCAGCCGGGCAGGGGTCTAAATGAGTTTCGCCGAAATGATAGATTCCGGAAAGAATATGATTCTTTGAGGGGAAATCAGCGAAGATCTCTGTTCAAGAGTCTGACAACAGAAACAAGGAAATTGAATGTTGAACTTATATCTGGATTTGGCGAGGATTTCAACCCCAATAGAAGATTGACGCCGAAAGAGCACGAGGCTTTGTGGAATAATATAAAATATCTCAGGGATTCTGGCGCCTTCGATTACGTCATGGTCAATCTTCCAAAAGGAGACGATCCATACAGCACTCTTCCATACGCCAATAATGCCGATATTCTTTTCTTGGTCGTGAAACCGCTTTTTCCTTCGATTAAAAGAACGCATACTTTTGTTGGCGAATTGCTGGCGAAAAAATATCATGATGAATTCGGCACAAACCCGGCTATGCTTATGCAGATAAAGTCCCTAAGAGACGATGCAGCCAATCTGCTAAAAAAACTCGAGACAGTTTCCGACGGGAAAGAATCGGTACAAAACTACATTAAACTTTGTAGAGACATTTTTGAAAACATCGATTATGACAGGTCTGTCGGGGAAAGAATAGCAGAGATCGACAGGACTTTACGCAAGCCCTATGAAAGCGGTCCAAGCTATTCAGATAGGTATAATGAAATGCTGCGGTCATTGGGATTGAATGTGGTAATGACAGCAGTTCCTAGTGAGATGCCTATTGGAGAGGCCAAAGAGATGCTAGCAGATTTCTCTAAAAAAATAGAAACCGAATATAGGATAACGGCAAGTCCAATCGCTCTCGTTACCTACGATCCTTCTGTTGTCAGGGCAGTCAATATGAATAGAGCATACTTCGATGAAACTGAAAAAGAAGAAAATGGTTCTGACAAGAATAGCAACAATGAAAGACGAGGGAGTGTTGTGGACATTAATCCTAGATCAGGCGTATCCTATGCAAGTTATGCTATAGCCAAAAAAATAGTTGAAGCGAGAAATTATTCCCATGAAACATGTAGAAGTGCTGTTGATGCAATGAAAAAAGGCAGTGATATAGCGTGGGGTTTTTTGGCAAATCGTGCACATCCTGTGATTATTCACGAAACGAATAATGTTTATCTGCGGAATATAAAATCCAGATCAAAGGCTGGTGTAAAAGAATCTGCATAATCTTATCAGGCTACTAGCTGATTTCTTTGTCTGCGATATCTCAACAATCCCCCGATTCTATCAGAAAATCTTTGCCGCGGTCTCATTGTTTTATCACACACAATCTTGTTCAGAACAGCACGTTCTTCATCCGGATCATCGGATTCTCGCGCTTCTCTAAGTTTTTGCGTGAAAGTATAGATCTTTTCATTTTTCAGATAGTTTCTGCCTCCTTTTGATCTATGCAACACGGCAACGGGATAGGCGGCGTATCTTTTCACAAGCACGGCCATATTTGAAACCGTGTTAGAAATATTATCCTTCAGATTGTTTTTTGTGCCTCTATTTTTATTTTCCGGTCTTTCTCCTGCGATTTTAACCGCTCTTTTTTCCAAAGGATTCGCCAGATAGGATGCTATGCCGACCACGGCATTATCGACAGCATTTCGCGAGACACTCTTTCGAGTTCTCTTTATCCAGTTCATTTCATTTTTCATCTGAGAAAGATATTTTTCTTCAAGTAAAGATAGGTTGTGTGGTTCAAGCGATTTTACCTTTTCATTAACGGTTTCTATTCTTTTTCCGATGGGAGTCATTGTATAACCAGGGTACAACTCTTCACCCAATTCGGTCAGCTGCCCCGAGATATATGGTCTGAGCGCGACTGTATCTGTTCTTAGGCGGTTATCCATTACGGAAGAGCTGTTGTTTTCGATTGTCTTTTTCATGCTTTCGAAATATCTATCATATTCGTTGTTCTGGAGCAGATAAAGTTTCATATATCCTTCAATTTCCATCATCTTCAGGTTTAGTTCGAGGTGGCTTCCGAATAGTTTCTGGTTTTTTTCATTATCATACCTCTGGCTGGTGGTTTCTTTTCTGCTCTTTGCATATAAGTCCTTCATTTTTTTAGTTGCGAGAACTTTGCTGGCATGATATATATCCATCATGTCGTCGTATGAAAAATCTTTAAGCTTACACGCATGGTTTCTGATAACCTCCAATCTATCGGTCACATTCAGAACATATACCTTTGCATTTTCATCAGAATAAATTGTTTTGGACGGGTCTTTTTCTTTCCTGAGCGTTTCTATCGTACCGTTATTATAAACCCGAATCTCACCATTGACCATGTTAAGAAAATCCTGTTTTGTCTCTAAGCCTATCTGCGATAAATCTGCGCCGCCATATCTCAGATTTTTTTCCAGAGACCTCATTACAGACGGCAGGTTCATCAATTCGTCTTTTTCCATTACCATGTTTTTATAGAATACAGTAAACTATTAAAATGTTTGTCGTTAGAAAGTGACATCTTCATATGCAAAATTATTACAGAATTGAACCAAGAACAAAATCCGATCAGGAATCCATGTGTAAGAATGTTCTGATAATTTCATTCTTCTATGCGAAAAGAACAAAATGATAGGTTACGAAGACCGATGCAAGCACTATCGAGAGCGTGTTCAGCACTTTTATGAGCGGATTCAGCGCTGGTCCTGCTGTGTCCTTGCAAGGATCCCCGACTGTGTCGCCGACAACAGCTGCCTTGTGGGCATCGCTTCCCTTGCCGCCGTAATTTCCGTCTTCAATATATTTCTTCGCATTGTCCCAGGAAGCTCCTGCTGTGCACAAAAACAGAGCAAGCAGAAGACCGCTTGCAATTGCTCCTGCCAAAAGGCCTGCCAATGCAGCAGGGCCTAGTACTATTCCGACCACTATAGGGCTCAGTACAGCAAGCAGGGCTGGCGCAACGAGTTCTTTCAACGATCCTTTTGTCGCTATATCAACGCATTTTGCATAATCAGGTTCTGCGGTTCTTTTCATCAGTCCCTTGATTTCTTTGAATTGTCTCCTGACTTCTTTGACTATGAGAAAAGCTGCTCTTCCGACTGCCCGCATACAGAATGCCGAGAACAGGAATGGAAGCGCTGCTCCTATCAACAGACCGACCAACACAGGAACCTGCAAAAGATTGATGCTTGTAAGTTTTGTTGCTTCCACGAATGCTGCGAAAAGCGCCAGTGCGCTGAGCGCAGCGCTTGCAATGGCAATTCCCTTTGTGGTTGCCTTGGTTGTGTTTCCGACTGCATCAAGAGGATCCGTGACCTGTCGCACGCTCTTTGGCATCTTTGACATTTCGGCAATTCCTCCTGCGTTGTCTGCAATCGGCCCATAGGTGTCAATGCTCATGATTATTGCTGTCATGGAAAGAAGACCCATGCTGGCTATTGCAATGCCGTACAGCCCGGCAAAGTAGTATGATAAGATTATAGCGATTGCTATGGTGATCACAGGCAGGATCGTGGATCTTAGTCCGACTGCCATGCCTGTTATGATGTTCGTGCCTGCCCCGGTTTCGCTTGCTTCTGCGATTTCCTTTACAGGCCCGCGATTCTTGGCTGTGAAGTATTCGGTTATCAATGTAATTGCAATTGCCGTGAATATTCCGATTGTGCCTGCAGCGAAGTAATTCAGTCCTGCAATGCCCCAGAGATAGTCTGAAACGAAATAGAATCCGATTATTGACAGTATTGATGTTACGAGCAGCCCAATTGAAAGCGCTTTCCAGATCGCGCCCTCGCTTGTGCCCCTGGTTCTGACAAAGAACACCGCGACTATGGCAGCTATTATGCTCACTGCACCCATCAAAAGAGGAAATAGAACCTGCGCACTGGATATGCCGAATAATGCTGCGCCGAGGATCATGGATGCGAGAAGCGTTACAACGTACGATTCAAAGAGGTCTGCGCCCATTCCTGCACAGTCACCAACGTTGTCGCCGACATTGTCTGCAATTACTGCAGGATTTCTCGGATCGTCTTCCGGTATCCCCTTCTCGATTTTACCGACCAAATCCGCCCCCACATCAGCGGCTTTTGTAAAGATTCCTCCACCAACCCTTGCGAATAAAGATATCAACGATGCACCGAACGCGAATCCGATGAACAGATTCGGATCGCCGAAAATAAGATATAATCCTGCTACTCCTGCAAGCCCGAGACCGACAATTGCAAATCCGTTGACTGCTCCACCGCGGAAGGCTGTCTTCAGTGCAGGGCCGATCCCTTTTCTGGCTGCTTCAGCTGTTCTTACATTGGCTCTTACAGAAATCATCATTCCGAGATAACCGGCAAGCGCTGAGAGTACTGCTCCGAGAATAAATGACAGGCTCGCAATTGTGCCCAACAGGACGAAAATGACAACTGCGATTACGCCGACAAAAATAGCGACTGTTCTATACTGTCTTTTTAGAAACGCTGACGCGCCCTTTTGGATGGCCTTTGCTATCTTCTGCATTTCAGGCGTTCCTGCGGGCTGCCTCATGACATTTACGGCAAGCGCGCCTGCAAATACCACTGCAATAAGACCAATCAGGATTGAAATCAATACCAGCATAATTTTATTCCTCTACCAAAGTTTTGCCCTGCCTCAATCTGATAATTCTAATCTGATAAGTTTTTAAACCTTCAATCAGCTTCCTGTCGTTCGTGGCCACTGCGCAATTGTTTTCCTTTGCATATTGTATAATAGCCTTGTCTGTGCTGAGGGCATGGCCTCTTTTCACAGGGATCTTGGTTTTTTCAAGCATCTCAAGCGCCATCCTTGCGTAAGTTCCGTCCCTGCTTGCGGATTCTGCTATTTTTTTCAGTTCATCTATGCAATGCTTCAGGGTTATGGGCTCGAATCCATCTATGGCTAGTTCATGAAAAATGTCGAGCTTGAATTTGCCTGGGATCATCAGAAAATTCGTGTCCAAGAGTATTTGCTGCATGATATAGACTGGGACGTAAGGAATAAATACTGAATCTGAATGAAAAAAAAAGAAATAAGAGGTAAGCCATTCGATTTTTTCTCCTGTTTTTCAAATCGATAAAACTGATAGAAAAAGCAAGAGGCCGCTTCATTTTATTCTTGCTTCATTCGCCGTCATCCAGCTCCTCGTAGTATTCCTGCCAGTTGACGTCGCCGCCTTCGCTTTCATAGACCTCTCTTTCCCTGGTTTCTTCAGCCGGCTTTTCTTTTTCGCGGATTTCCTGTAGAAATTCGTCCGGGGTTTTTATGAGATGCCCCTCCTCTGGTTTCTGGGGATCTATTTTTTCTGCAACTGCGAAATATGAAAAGACCTTTGATATCTTTATTTTCACTTCGTCGCCGATCTTTGTGTCAGGAATGAACACGATTCGGTTATTGACTATGGCAATTCCCCTATTATTGGTGCTTCTGTCCACGATTTTTACATCGTATTCCTCGCCGATTTTTACGCTTGACATAAGATCACGAATTGACCAGGCTCATTAGTTTGTTCCAGTTGAAATTTGGACCAGGGTCCTGCTTGTTTAGCTGAATTTGCGAATGCCCCACGATTCCGGCCACATCTATGTGCTTGCCGCCGTTTGTATGAATACTATCAGTTGGATGCACTTTTGGTATTCCGTACGCGCCTGATGCTGTTTTTATTATAGTCGCGAGCGTATTATAAACCGCGTCTGTCCAGTCGCTCTCTGCTCCGGAACCAGCGACTTCTATTCCTATGCTCCTAGAATTGTAATATGTCGCGTGCCATGCTATATTTTTTGGATCGACCAGTTGTTCGTATGAACCATCGCGGTTTACTATATAATGCGCACTGACTCTTCTACCGCCGGGATTCATCAGCTCTGCTTTGCAGCTGGCATAATTTCCTGCGCAATAATGGATCACCACTGCGTTTATGTCGCCGGGTCCTCTGTTGGCTGGCTCGAAATCCTGCGCTGTACCGCCAGTTCCTCCTGAAGGAGCGCCGATGCCTGACGGGCATTTGCCGTTTTGGCAGGATTCGCCGGCAGGACAGTCCTGGTCTCCACAGCACCGCATTTCTTCAATATACTTTCTCAGGCTGATGCAGACGCCGCTGATATCGAATGCTCCGATCTCTCTTGTTCGTTCGCTTACCCAGCACGGCTGTCCGCAGTTTTCATCAACTACCGGAGGGACCTGGAAAACATCATCGTAGGGAGACGACGGCTGCGATCCTGTTATGAATGCCTGCGCCCCAGGTGTTGATGTTGCAGGCGTTGCTGGCGCGCCTGTTCCCGTGTCTGTCGCCATTGCGGTTATTTTTATGTCAGTCACGTTCACGAACCAGACCAGGGCGAATGAGAATACGAGAACTGCTATTATAATAACATAGGCATTCAATTTCCTGCCGTGTTTGGGCATTCGTTCATGCCTGGATTTCGATATCCTCTTTTTCATGATACCACTAATAATATTCTTATAAATATTATATTAATATCAATTGATAAGACGAAGATGTAGTTGGGATTCAATTCGCCTCAGCTAGTTCGCTGGCGGTCGTCTTCGACTCCCTTGCTCACACGCTTCGGCGAATGGGCCTGTAGCTCAGTCTGGCAGAGCGCCTGAACACAATGTCAAATGTGGCGAACCTCTTAAGCAGGATGTCGCGAGTTCGAATCTCGTCGGGCCCATTTTTTAATTTTCACTCGTTTATTTTTCTACCCTCTATAAAACGCATTTTATTACATCGTACGGTATGAAAGAACGTCGTTTTTTTCAAACTTGGAGAACCGAACTCTCAGTTCGAAACTGCCCAGGAGAACTGAACTGAGAAATTGAATTTTACATATTCAAATCATCAAGCTCTTTTTCAATATCATATATAGTTTTTCGTAGTTCGGGTAACAATTCTCTAAGTCTGGCTACGCCACGAATATCAAACTTGGTTCCACACTGATTACAGCAATTGCCACTATTTCTATGGCCACATCTAAAACACGTTCTAGTTACAATTTCTGACATTACAATTGATATAATGCATATCTTTATATATTATATGTATACATTAACTATAGGTGTAAATATGGGGATGACTGTATGTGATAACAAAACCGAGTCACAGATGATAAGAACATATTATCTGAATGCTGTTCATTATCCGACTTTGAAAACTGTAATTGCTGTAGAAGATATACTGAAAAAATCAGAAGAGCCTGTGACAAGAGCAGAGATAAAGAGACGGTTGAACGTCAAAATAATGCATCAGACTCTAAATCTTATCCTAGCTTATCTGCTTGAACGAGGAATGATAGTTAATAGTATTGAAGGATTTGTTTGGATATACAATCTGAATAATAAACATCTGAAAAGATTCATGAAAAATACCGTAAGGGTGAAATAATGGTTTCCATCCATTTCGACAAGGATGCTCTTGAGGAATATAGAAGAATTGAGAAAGAGAACAAGAAGCTCTTTTTAGTGGTTGATAGAAAGCTCAATGAGTTGAAAGCAGGTCTTGAGAAAGACGGCAGACCCACAATAGGAGAAATAATACAGATGAAAGAGCTGTCAGCTAAGAGGAGAAAATTTTTGCTAAGATGCGGATTCAGGGCACTGTGGAAGATAGACCTTCCAGAAGGCTGGAGAATGGTATACTCATTAACAAATGAAGGCATAGAAATAATCGCCTTTGTTCTCGTGCTCGGCGATCACAAAGAATATGAGAGATATTTGAATTCGTAGAAAATTACTGGTTTTTTTCTGACTTGGAGAACTGAACTCGATAATTCAAGAAATGTCGGATCCATAATTTTAGACATTATTTTACTTCAGTCCACCCATGCCCAATTGAATATGGAGCCAACTGCATTATACGTTTTGCAACATCCTCAATATAATCTGAATTGACATTGGTAAATTCATCGATCCATATTTGTTGAATGGTCCTTAGATCAATACGATCCTCACTTTCTAATTCAGGATGTTTTTTAATTAATTTAAAATAATATCGAGAGTTTGGGATTACTTGGATTAAATTGGGATGAATCGTATCCACATTTCCTTCTTTTGATAGTTTTTCACAATGCCGCAGATCGTTCTCAAGAGTATATTTTGTAGTTCCTTCTAACCCCATAACCAAAGAACAAATTGTGCGTATTCCAGATTCTTTAAGCAGCCTAACAGCCACAATATCTTGATTGTTATCGCTACCTTTTCCAACCTTCTCTTTTAGTTCCGGGTCTCCAGTCTCAATACCTATAAAAACTTCTTCAACGTTCATCGCTTGTGCATATTCGACTGTTTCAGGAGTTATAGAATCTGCTCTTGCAAATATTCTCATGGGCACCGTTCTATGATAATCTGCTTTTTGAAGTTCATATATGTAAGATTTTACATATGATAAATTAGCAAAGAAATCATCAGATGTATCTCTTATGAAGTCTATTCCTGAATTGACCAACATATCAATTTCGTCTCGAACAATCTCAGGATTTCTTGTTCTATGTCTGATATCCATTCTTCCACAAAAATCACATCTGCCCCTATCTTTTTGTTTAAAGCAACCCTTTTGTGAATATGTTGATGCCGTCTTCGAATAGCTTCTTTGTGGAAATTTTCGTTTAAAAGTATTGCCGTATGGGTTCAGATCCAATAAAGAAAATCTTAATTTTCCATATTCAGACAAATCAGGTTCGTCTCTCGGATTTATTAATATATCCGATCCATTTCTATAAACAAGTCCGCTAATTGTATTTTCATTCTGCCCGGATACGATTCGAGAAAGTGGGATCTCCCCATCACCAATCACAACATAATCAACGAAACTCCTATTCAACAAAATATTTCTAGATAATCCAGCTGCATGATGACCCCCAAGAATCACCACTGCCCCGTTTTCTTTGCCTGCTTGGGCGATTTCTAGTGTATTTTGATAGGACACGATTGTTGGACAGATTCCCAATATTTTCGGGCGGTTTTTTGATACTTCTTGTATTATTTCTTCTTTGGTTGAATGTTGTCCGTCTATAATGGTCAGGTCTATTCCAGTCATGTGATTGTGTAAATAGCTACCCAAAGCAAGAAGACCGTTGGGTTGAAAACTTCCATATTCTCCTAATTCTGTATATCCTTTATCCAAAGGCGCCAATACTAAGTATATTTTTGTCATAACTCAATTAAATCCTATAACTTTAAGTGAGTTCTGGCAGAAATACCCAAAGAGAAATCATCTCTGTGAGAACCCAACTGCCAGTGGGGTTAACGTCGGGCCCACTTCCCATATTGATCAGTTTCAGGAATCCTGAATCTTTATATTCCGCTAAAAAAATATATTGTTATGCGAGTAAACTTTGAGATCCTTGATTGCCTCTGGGGAATCATCGTAGGTGTAGTACTTCTGGGTCTCGCAGGGACATTCTTTGCTCTACCAAACATACCGTTGCTCTGGGGGATCTTATTTGCGGTTTCCGCTGTTACGACAATA
>Ga0315274_10015077_pt1 | contig 10953 bp, 5 predicted proteins | sample YL17G02_20_MG_FD_203700 | JGI IMG/M metagenome (GOLD analysis project Ga0315274, IMG submission 203700) | Sediment microbial communities from Yellowstone Lake, YNP, Wyoming, USA - YL17G02_20 | ecosystem: Environmental > Aquatic > Freshwater > Lake > Sediment | place: USA: Wyoming | collected...
CGGCGCCGACCCCAGCAAGAAGAACAACGAGGGCAAGAGCGCGGCGCTCGTCGCCAAGCTTAACGGATCCGACGAGATCGCGGAGATGCTGGGCGGGGACGACTACGACGGTGAGGAGGCGGAGAAGGATGCGGAGAAGAAGGAGGAGGAGAAGAAGGGCGAGGACGAGCCTGAGGAGAAGAAATGAGTGCCTTTTTGATCGAATGTTTTTTCATTTCTTTCCAGGTGTTTCGCCCGACGTTTTTTTCGACAGAGGCGAGCTTGCTGCGCTCTCCCTCCCCCCGCTCTCGCTTGTCTCTCTCTTCTTCATTTCTCGTTTTCTCGTTGTTTGCTGTTTTTTTTATGTTTTCAAGAGCTTGCGCTTTGTTATATAAAAAAAATCAAAATAAAAAAAGCAGGAAAAAATGGTTCAGAAGAAGAAGAAAAAACGGAAAAACGGAAAAACGGAAATCTTTCTCTCTCTCTCTCTCTCTCGTTCTCTCTCGTTTTCTCTCCTCTACTTTTGTTGCACCAGCCTGATCGTCCAGTCGCCGTCGGCGGCCACCTCGGGCTTCCGGATCACGACTCCCACGACGGGAGCCCCGGGGCCGAGCGTAAGGGGCCCCGGCGCGGCGTCGATCTCGCGCGACCCCTCGACGGCCCTCCACGAAGAGGGGGCCCCTTTTGCCAGAGCGCCGCTCGAGGCCTCGGGCAGCCCCAGGACGACGACGCGGTTGACGGAGACGCCCGACCTCCAGCCCGCGGAGGCTCCCTTCCAGCTCGCCGCCCTGGCCGGGGACGAGAGAGGGCCGGCCGCGGCCCTGTTGGTCAGCTCGCCGCTGCGCGCGTCGAAGCAGATCTTCCTCGAGGCGAAGGCGCCACGCGCAAACGCGAACGTCGCGCCGTCGTCGAGGTAGAGGTCGCCGCAGGCCTTCCCGGAGGCGTCCAACGCCACAACGAGCGTCAGCGGGTCGCGCCGCGCCGCCGCGGTCGAGCGCCGCGGGCGCTCCCGCAGCGGGACCACGCTGCCGCCCCTCAGCCAGGCAGGGGCGCGCTCGTCGGTGAGGACAACCTCGGTCGCTCTCGAGGGAGCGGCGGCGGCCCTCTCCTCCACCCCGCTGACGGAGTCGAACCACCGCTCGCCGCCGCCCGAGGGGAGCCACACGCTCCGCTTGAGGCCCAGGCCGCTCGGGTCGGCCGAGGGGTACAGCGCGGGGGCCACGAGCAGCGAGCTGCCGACCAGGAACTGGTCGTCGGCGGCGGCGAGGCCCACGTCCTTCTCCCCGGGCCACTCGTAGAACATCGGCCGCATGACGGGCGCGCCCGTGACGTTGGCCTCCCTGAACGCCGAGTAGAGGTAGGGCAGGATCCTGTACCGCTCCCGGAGGGCCGAGCGCACTCGAGAGGTGTACGGCTCGCCGCTGAGCCACGGCTCCCGGCGCGCCGCGTCGAGGTGCGCGTGCCCGCGAAAGAAGGGATAGTAGATCCCCAGCTGGTACCACCGGGTGAGCAGTTCCGGGTCCGGGTCGCCGAAGAACCCGCCGACGTCCGCGCCCGAGGACGGGAGGCCGGCCAGGCCGAGCGCCAGCAGCATCGGCACCGAGACGCGCAGCTGGGGCCACGAGGCGGTGTTGTCCCCGGTCCAGATGGGCCCGACGGTCTGGGACCCCGCGAAGAACGCGCGGGAGAGCACAAAGGGCCGGTCGCCGTCGCTGCCCCTCGCGGCCCTGCCCCTGTCGGCGAGTCCCTGAGAGGTCGCGGCGTGGAAGAGGGCGCCGAAGACGTTGTGCGCCTCGCGGTGCTCGATGAAATCGTCTCCTCCTTTTTTGGGGGCCTTCTTCTTCGAGCTCTCCTCGCTCACGCGGTGCCTCGCGTCCTTGGGCATCGTGATCTCGGGCCCGTTGAACACGCTTGGCTCGTTCATGTCGTTCCAGATGTAGAGGTCCGGGGTCGAGCCCTGGTACTTGTCGAGGGAGAACTGGGAGGACCACTGTTTTTTGGTTTTTCTTTCTCCGAGGGGAAAAAGTGAGTTTTTTCCCCCCTCGTTCTCTCCTACCCCGGCCCCCTTCGCTCTCTCTCTCTCTCGCGCGCGTCTTATCCAGTTCAAAAACAACAACGCACCCATTTCCTAGCCGCGGGGAGGAGCATGTCGAGGTACGCCGACGCCCCGGGCCAGCACCACCCTTCAAAGTCCTTCTCGCCGCTCTTGTCCTTGACGAAAAAGTCTTTTTTCTTCGCCTCGGAGTAGATTCTGTAGCCCTCGTCGCGCTTGACGTGCGGGTCGACGATCGCGACGACCTTGCGGCCCCTCGAGGCGATGTCCCCGATGAGCTCCTTGGGTTTGGGAAACAAGTCCTTGTCCCAGGTGAAGTACCGCTTGCCGTCGGTGTGCTCGATGTCGAGCCAGAGGACGTCGTACGGCATCGCGTGCGCGTCGAAGCCGGCGTCGACGGCCCTGGCGTCGGCCTCGTCGCGGTAGTTCCAGCGGCACTGGTGGTATCCCAGGGAGAAGAGCTGGGGCAGGGCGGTGGTGCCAGTGACGCGGGCGTGGGCGGCGGCGACGGCGGCCGGAGAGGAGGAGGAGGAGGAGGAGGAAGAAGGAGGGGCGGGCTCCCCGGCTCCTCCTCCGTTCTTCCTTCCGGCCTCCTCAACCGCCAAGCCGCTGTAGAGGAACAGGTCGACGACGCCCGCCTCGGCCAGCCAGTGCGTCGTCAGGGCCGTGCCGGCGAATGGCGAGGTCACGTCAGGCTCGGACAGGAACGGCGACGAGGCGGCGGCGGCGGAGGCGGAGAGGGAGGGAGGAGGAGGAGTGGCGACGTCGACGTACATCTCGGCGGCGTTGTTCCAAAACGCGCCGACCGTCCTCGGGGCCTCGCCGCCCGCCGCCTCGAAGGGGGAGGAGGAGGAGGCGGCCTTCTTCCTCTTCTTTCCGGTCGCGGCGGCAGCAGCATCGGCTGCCTGCAGCGCGGCGTTCCCCGAGGCCGCGGCGGCGGCGACGCCCCCCGCGGGCGAGTGCGCGACGAGCATCGGGATCGAGCCGTAGAGCCCAAAGTTGGAGTCGTCGAGGTACTCGAAGACGTCTAGGTTGTAGAGCCTGTACGGCTCGTCGCGGAAGCGGCTCATGGTCTGCTGCCCGGTGGCGGCGTCGATCCCCGGGACGGAGGGCTGGCCCCGCGGGGGGGGGCCGGAGAGCGTCGCGGGCAGCGCGAGCTGCTTGGCGCGCTCGGGGAGGCCCGAGACGAAGGCCGCGCCCGGGAAGGAGAGGTCGAAGCCGACTGCCTGCGGGCCGAAGGGGACGCTGTCCCTGTGCGACTTGAAGAGCTCCTCCGGGTACGGGGAAGAGGCGGAGGCGGAGGCGGTGCCCTCGAGGCCGCTCGCGCCCTCTGCCGCCGCGGGAGGGGGAGGCAGGGCCGCGCCGCGGCGCTGGAAGAGCAGCCCCCCGGCCCCGTTGAAGACGGCGAGGGGCACGGGGAGGGGGGGCCCTCGCGCCCGCGCGCCGCGCTTCTCCTCCGAGCTCCCCTCCTCCTCCCCGGGCGGCGGCAGGAGGTCGAGGCGGAAGGGCGAGGCCGAGAGCAGCACGCGGGGCCCGCCCTCCTCCCCGGCGTCGAAGAGGAGGCCGGCGCCGCCGCCACCGCCGCCGCCGCCGCCGCCGAGGTTGACCTCCTCGCCCCTTCCGCCCGCTGCTCCTCCCCCCCCCCAGGAGACCTCCCAGGCGCCAAGATCGTCCCTGAGCGAGCTCGTGGGCTCAAAGCGCCGCGAGTCGGGCTCGGCGACGCGCACGCGAAGGTTGCCGCCGCTGAAGGCCGTGAGGGTGAGGCGGAGGCGGCCTGGGGGGACAAGAGAAGCCGGGGTCGAGCCCGCCGTCGTCGTCGCATTCGAAGAAGGAGACGCATCAGCGACCGCTTTCCGCTCGACGAGCTCCGCGGTCAGCGTCGAGCCTCTCACCTCGATTGTCGAGACGTCGAGGTCGTGCCCTGGGCCGGGCAGGGCCCGGAGCTTGGCGCAGAAGGGGGCGTCGGCGCATTTCTGTTTTTTTTGAAGGGATCGAATGGAAATTTTGAGTCGTAGAGGTTTCATCTTTCTTTCAGGCTCGAGCTTTCTCGTCGTTCAGCTCGCTCGTCTCTGAGCTTCTCTCTTCCTTTGATGGATCTCGAGAGACTCTTTCCTTCCCTCTCTGGAGGAAAGCGCGATGGGCAACTCAGAGGGAGGAGGAGAGGCCCCAAATTTCGAATAAAGAAAGGGGAAAGGTTCGCGATCGATCGGTGGCGTTCGTTTCGGCTCTCTCTTTCCCTTTCCTCCCTCTCTCCCCCAAAACACAATTCCCGCACCTTCCAGTCTTCGGGCTTGAGCGCCGACGTCAGAGAGGCCGCACAGAGAAGGGCCAGCAGGAGAAACAGAGAGCAACACGGGGCTGGCGCCCTGTTGCCCCCGCGTCGGGGAGGCATTGGCGTCTTATTTCAAGATGCTTCGGAGAAAAATGAGAGCAAAAGCAGAGGAGCTCGATGTCACTAAGCTCGCCATCGATCGCTCGCTTCTCCCTTCTTTTCTTTCGCATAAAAAAAGAAGAGAGGCCACGATGCCCCCCGCCGCCGGCCCCCCTCCCACGGCCGCGGCACTGCTCACGATGCTCGACAAGATGCGCTCCGAGGACAAGGTGCGATCGAAGAAGAGAGAAGAAAAGAAGACAGAGAAGGAGAGAGGAGAGAAGATGGAGAGAGAGACGAGCGCCCGACGACGACGCCCCTTCCTCGACCTCCTCGCCTCAACCTCGACCGGAAAAAAAACTCGACCGGAACAAAAAAAAACAGGACTTCCGCTACATGGCCACCTCGGACCTCCAGGCCTCGCTCGCCGCGGCCCCGCGCTCTCCCTTGCTCCCGGACGACAACGACAGCCCCACAGGGGCCGGGGCAGTGTGCGCGGCCGTGCTGGCGCGGCTGGCGGACCCGTCGTCGGACGTCTCGGCCCTCGCGGTCAAGTGGTGAGAGGAGGTTTGAGTTGGTTCTTCTGTTCTTCTCCCTTGCCAAAATCTTCACTCACTCTCAAAAAAATACTTCGGGGGAAAAAAACTCAAACAGCCTGGGCCCGCTCGTCGGCCGCCTCTCCGACGCCCGCGCCCGCCACCTCCTCTCGTCGCTCGCCGGGCTGCTCATCATCCCCGAGGAGGCGGCCCGCGACGTGGGGGCCATCGCGCTCCGCACCGTCATCGCCGAGGCGACCGCCGCTCCGGCCGCCGCCATCGCCGACGCGCTCGTGCCGCCGCTCGTCGCTGTCGTCGCCGCCGGCGTGGGGCTCGCGCCGCTGCCGACCTCGGGGACTCCCGCTGCCGCTGCCGCTGCCGCTGCCGCTGCTGCGTCCGCCTCCACCGCCGGCAAGAAGCGCGGAGGCGCCGCCGCCGCCGCGGCTCGGGCGTCCCCTCCCCCCGCTCCGGCTGCGGTCACCCCGACGCTCGACGCGACGACTGCGGCGCTCGACGCCCTGTCGGACGCCATCGCCGCCGCGCCGTCCGCCGCCGCCGCGGCGGGGGGGCCCAAGAGGTGCCAAACGACCCTCCTCGCGACGCTGCTCGCCGCGCTCGACGACGAGCGCCCCGGGCCGCGCAAGCGCGCGGCCGGGTGCCTCGCGTCGCTGGCGCCGGCGCTCGACGACGCCGCCCTCGCCTCGGCCGTCGACGAGCTGCTGCGCAAGGGCTGCGGCGCCCCGGCCCCCGCTGCCGCAGCTCCGGCGCCGCCGGCCGCCGTCGCCGCCCGGCGCGCGGCGGCCCTGGCTGCCCTCGCCGGCCTCGCCCGCGCCGCCGGGAACCGCGCGGCGCCGGCCCTGGCCCGCGGCGTCCCGGCCCTGCTGGCCGCGCTCGCCGCCGCGGCGCCGGCGCCGGGCGGCGAGGACGAGGCCGACGCCGACGAGGGGAAGGAGCTGGCCCTGACGGTCCTCTCCGCCGTCGCCGCCCGCGCGCCCGCCGCCGCCAGGCCGCACCTCGCCGAGCTGTTCGAGGCCGCCGTCGCCGCGCTGGACTACGACCCGAACTCCGTCGGGGGAGGAGGCGACGAGGAGCTGCTCGCCGACGCGGACGACGGCGACGGGGCTGGCGGCGGCGGCGGCGGCGGCGGCGACGTTGGGGACGACGGGGGCTTTGACGACGACGACGACGACGACGACGAGGACCTGGAGGACGACGGAGGGGGCTTCTCCGACGACGGGGACACCTCCTGGAGGGTCCGCCGCGCCGCGGCCAGGGCCCTGTCTTCGATCCTGGGCGTCGCCGCAGCAGCGGGGGCCGGCGGCGCCGCCGCCGCCGCGGCCGCCCCCGCGGCCGCGACCTCCCTGTCCGGCTTCTACCCCCGCGCCGCCCCCGCACTGGCCCGCCGCCTCCCTCGCGAGCGCGACGAGGGGGTGCTCTCGGACCTCTTCGCGGCCTTCGCCGACCTGGCGCGACGCGCCGGGGCCTCGCGCGACGGCGCGCTCAGGGAGGCTCTCTCCGAGGACGTCGCCTCCTCCGTCGCGCCGGCGCTCGCCAGGATGATGGGGGGCCCCGGCGACTCCGCCCCGGGGCGCCGGCGCCGGCACCGCAGGGGCGACTCCCTGGCCGGGAGCGCCACCGCCAGGGCCGGGGCCGTCCGCGTCGTCGCGGCGCTCGCCGAGGTCGTCCCGGGGGCCCTCGCGGGCTCCGCGGCGGTCCTGCTTCCCGGCCTGCTCTCCGTCGCGCGCCCGGCGCCGCCCGCGGCGGCGGCGGCCGGCGCCGCGGGCGGCGCCGACGCCGCGGCGGCCGCCGCGACGGCCCCCGCCCTTCGCGCCGCCGCGCTCGCCGCCCTCCGCTCGGCGCTCGCGGGGGCCCCCGCGGGGGCCTGGGCGCCGCACGCGATGCCCTCGCTGGCCCCGGCGCTGGCCTCGGCCGCCGCCGAGGACCGCTACTACCGCGCGGCGGCCGCGGCGCTCCGCTGCTGCGGCGAGCTGGCCCGCGCCGTCAGGCCCGTCGAGGAGAAGGCGGGCCCTTCCGACGCCGCCGCTCCCTTCCCTCCGCTGCCCGCCGGGGCCGACGCCGTCGCGTCGACGCTGCTGAAGGGGGTCCTCCCGCGCCTGTCGGCGTCGGACGCCGACGCCGAGGTCAAGGAGGCCGCCGTCGCCGCCGCCGCAGCGCTCGTTTCCTGCCTCGGCGACGCGCTCGCTGCCTCCGGGGAGCTCCCGGCTCTGCTCGAGGCCCTGGGAGCCAGGATCGGAGACGCCGGCACGCTCGTCGCGGCGGCGAGGGCGCTCGCGGCCGCCGCGCGCTCGCCGCTGCCCGGCCTCGACCTGGGCGGCGGCGGGACCGCCGCCGCCGCCGCGCCCGAGCTCACCGCCGCGCTGAGGCTCGCCGCGAGGCCGCCGCGCGCCGCGGCCCAGGACGCCCTGGGGGCCTTCGCCTCGCGCGGGCTGCTGTCCGGCGAGCTGCTGGCCGAGGCCGTCCGGGGGGCCGCGGCGCTGGTGTCGGAAGCGGACCTGGGCCTCGCGGCGTCGGCGCTGGCGCTCGGGGCCTCTGCGCTCGCGGCGGCGGCGAAGCCCGCCGCCGCCGCCGCCGCCGCCGCCGCTGCTGCTTCGGAGGAGATGGCGCCTCGCGCCCTGGTCCTGGCCGCCTCTCCGCTCCTGCAGGGACCGGCCGCAGCTGCCCTCTCCGACTTTTTCGTGGCCCTGGCGCGCCGGGCGGGATCGGGGGGCGACGTCGTGGCTGCTCTGTTGGACGCGGGCCGCGCCGCCGCCGCCGCCCCTTCTTCCGCCGCAGCGGCTGCTGCCGCCGCCGCCTCCTCCTCTGGTGCCGCCTCGACTTCTTCCGGCTCCAGAGGCGTCTTGCACTCCATCGCCCGCCTCGTCGCGGCAGTGCTGTGCCCCGCCGACGGGGAGGAGACCGCGCCCGGCGCCTCGTCCTCCTCCTCGAGGCTCGTGAAATCGATCCTGGCCGAGGCGAGCGGGGGCGGCGGCAGCGGCGCGCAGGTCTTTGCGACCCTGTGCCTGGGCGAGATCGGGCGCCGCGGGGGCCTCGCCAGGGACGCCTCCCTGGCCTCCGAAGTCAGGGAGGTCCTGGCGGCCCGCATGGCATCGGAATCCTCCAGCGACGAGCTCGCCCGCGCAGCCGCCTCGGCTCTCGGAGCCGCGGCCGCCGGCGGCGTCGCCGCCCGTGCTCGCGGCGGCAAGGGCGGGAGAGGGGGGGACGAGGCCGGCGGCGAGCTGCTCTCCTGGATCGCTGACCGCGTCGCCGCGGCCACCGAGGCCGCCGTGGCCGAGCTCGCCGCCATCGACGTCGAGGCCGGGGACCTCAAGTCCGCGGCGGCGCCGCGCGGGGCCTACCTGCTGCTGCGCTCGCTGAACGAGGCCATCGTCGACATTGCCGCCGCCGCCGCCGCCTCGTCCTCGGAGGCTTCGCAGCAGCAGCAGCAGCTCCTGCTGCCCGAGGCCGCGGTCTCGCGCCTGCTCGAGGTGCTGCTCGCCGCTGCGGAGGCCGGGGCCGACGACGAGGCGCGCGCCGTGGCCTCCGAGGGCGCGGGGCACCTCGCGCGCGCCGACCCGACGCGCGTGCTCTCCGCGCTCGTCGCCGCCGCGGCGAGCGACCGCACCGGCGCGCGCCTGGCCGCCGCCGCGGCCGTCAGGCACGCCGTCGCCGGGGCGCCGCCGCACCTCCTCTCTGCCCTCTCCTCTTCTGCCGCTGCTGCTGCTGGAGGCGGTGGCGGCGGCGGCGGCGGCGGCGGCGCCTCCGGCCCGCTGGCGGCGACGCTCGCGCTGCTCGGCGACGCGGACCGGCGCGTGCGCAAGGCGGCGGTGCAGGCGCTGTCGGGCGCGGCGCGCCACGCGCCGGGCCTGCTGTCGCGGGACCTGCTCGCGGCCTCGCTGCCCTCGCTCTACCAGCAGACCGTGCCGGACCCGTCGATGGTGCGGGTCGTCGACCTGGGGCCCTTCAAGCACCGCATCGACGACGGGCTGGAGCTGCGCAAGGCGGCGGTCGAGTGCCTCGACGTCTTGCTCGACGCCGCCGTCTCCTCGTCCTCGTCGGCGGCTGCTTCGACCTCCTCGCCCGTCCCTTCCTCTGCCCTCGGCGGGGGGGGGCTCGCGGCCCTGGACGTCCCTTCGTTCGCGCAGCGCCTCGCGGCGGGGCTCGACGACCACATAGACGTCAAGCTCCCCTGCCTGCTGCTGCTGCCCAAGCTCGCCAAGGCGGCCACCGCGGCTGCTGCCGCCGCGGCGGCGGCGGCGGGAGCGTCGCCCTGCCCGGCCGAGGAGGTGAGCGGCGTCGTGGCCGCGGTCGCCGCGGCAGCGGACGCGGCGGCCGAGGCGCTCGAGGCCACCGTCACCGCGCAGCCCAAGGAGGGCGCCCCCAAGCAGGAGGCCGACCGCGCCGACGACCTGGCAAGGGCCGCGGTGAGGGCCGCCGACGCGCTCTCGCGCGTGCCCGGCCTAGTCGGCGGCGTCGGCGGCGGCGGCGGCGCGGCGGCGGCGGCGTCAGCGCCGGCCTTTGCCGCCTTCTGGGAGAGGCTCAACGGGCCGCAGCTGGCGGGGAAGCTGGCTGCTGTTCGTGCCGAGGCTGCTGGAGGAGGAGGAGGCGGTGGCGGTGGTTCCGGAGGAGGAGGGAGGGCGGGAGCGTCGGGAGACAGGATGGACGTTTCTTGAAAAAAGTGAGAGGAGATGATCTTGTTTTTTTCTGTTTTGAAGGGGGGAACGAGAAAGAGAAGAAGGAAGGATTTTTTTCGAAGTTTTTCGTTGTTTTCGCGCGCGCATCAGTGGCCCTTTTTGTTCTAGTTCGCAGTCATCATGTTTTTACAAGAGCTTCAAAAGATCGGATTTACAGAAGAATAAAGAGAGAGAACGAAAGAAGAAGGGAGAGGAGGCACAGTCACTCTATCCTCCCCTCCTAAGCCAGCAGCGCCCCGCCGCGAGAAGAGGAAGAGGAAGAAGCCTTCTGCTTCTTCCCCCCGACCAGAGCCGGCCGCGGCTGCTCCACCCGCATCCGCATGTCCCCGAACTCGAGACAGAGCAGCGGCTTTCCCCCGAGAACGGCAGAGAGACAGTCTGAGCTGTTGCTTTCCTTCTCGTCTCTCTTTTCTCCTCCTCCGCTGCCGCCGCCGCCGCCAATCGTTCTGACGACGACGGGTTTCACCAGCCGCACCCTCGCCGAGAGGTCGCATGCGTACTTCAAGAGCCCAGGGTATTCTACCGTCGCGCCGCTGAAGCTCGGCAGCTTCAGGCTGAGCCTCGGGCCCGTGAAGGCGCCCCTGGAGGTCCGCGGGAGCGCCGGGAGCTCGAGGCTGCAGATAAAGCTGTTGCCGCTCCCCCCGGAGCTCACTCCTGCGCCGCCGCCGCCGCCCCAGTTCCGCCGCCTCCTCCAGAGCCCCCCTCCCCTGCTGTTGTCCTCGTTCGCGACGACGACGACGGAACCCTTTTCCTCTCGCGGGTGCCACCAGCAAGAGCGAGAAGAAGGGCGAGAGCGGGAAGGAGAAGAAGAAGAAGCTCCGGGGCGCGGCGAAAAGTCAAACGCCGCCCTCGAGGAAGGGGACGCCGGGGAGGTCACCACCGCCTCCTCGCCCTCCAGCCCCCGAGCGCCGCGGTCGCCGGAGGAGGAGAACGACGCCGCGGCCGAGGGCAGCCCGCACGCCCTCCTCCCGTGCCCCCTCGCCTCGCCGCTGCTGACGAACACCTTGGCCGCCCAGGCCGCGGAGACGGGCGGGTCCCACGCGATGCCGGCAAGCGCGACCAGCTCGTCGAAGGCGCCGCAGGGGGAGTCGTCGTAGCGGGCGAGGTAGAAGCCGCCGAGGGTGTAGCTGCGCAGGAAGAGTTTGTTGCGTGAGAGAAGAGCAGAGAGAGCGAGGAAGAGAGAGAGAGAGGTTGAGAAAGGGGGGCAGAGAGAGGGGGGGAGAGAGAGGAGGAGAAGAAGAAGAAGAAGAAGAAGAAGAAGGAGGAGGAGGAGGAGGAGGAGGAGGAGGAAGAGAGAGAAATCGCGAAATTAAAACTTTTTTC
>Ga0315274_10015079_pt1 | contig 10953 bp, 10 predicted proteins | sample YL17G02_20_MG_FD_203700 | JGI IMG/M metagenome (GOLD analysis project Ga0315274, IMG submission 203700) | Sediment microbial communities from Yellowstone Lake, YNP, Wyoming, USA - YL17G02_20 | ecosystem: Environmental > Aquatic > Freshwater > Lake > Sediment | place: USA: Wyoming | collected...
TCCGGCATGGCGCTAATGCCTTCCAGCAGTCTTTCCGTGGCATCCATGGCAGCCTTGACGATCCCCGCGTAGCCGTCCTCGCCGAGGAAGTTGAGCGTGGCCCACGAAGCCGCCATCGGGCCGCCGGACTTCGTGCTCAGGATGGTGGGATTGATGAGCGCGTAGATCGTCGTGTGGCGGCAAGAATAGATCTGGTGCTTGCGCAGTTCTTTGGTCCGATACATGACAACGGAAGCGTTCTTGGGCGCGTATCCGTATTTGTGCATGTCGGCGGATATGGACGTCACGCCCGGTACGGTGAAATCGAAGCTCGGAAGCGGATAGCCCATCTTGCGCATGATCGACAGGTGAATCCCGCCGACGCACGCGTCCACGTGAAACAGGAGGCCGCGCTCCTGAGCCAGTGCGCCGATCTCTTCGATGGGATCGATGACGCCCTGCGCGTATCCCGGCGCGCTGCCGACCAGCAGGATAGTGTTCTTGTTGACGGCGCGGCGCATCGCGTCCACGTCGGCCTTGTACGTCGTCGCATCAAAGCCGGCGATCACCGGTTTCACGTCGAAGTACGCGGCGGCCTTGTGAAACGCGGCGTGCGCCGTGCGAGGCAGGATCATCTCTGGGACCTTTATGTCCGGCCGCTGCGCGCGCGACCAATCCCGGGCCGTCTTGACGGCGAGAAGGATGCTCTCCGTGCCGCCGGAGGTCATGTTGCCCACGACGCTCTCATCGCCGCGAAGCAGATTGATGATCATCCGAACCACCTCCCTCTCGAGGCGCATGACGCTCGGGTACGTGGTCGGGTCGAGGGCGTTCTGGGTCAGATACATCATGTAGGCGCTGCGGGCGACGTCCGATGTCTCTTTGCCGGGATCGTACACATACGCCATGACTCTGCCGGAGTCCCACGGCAGATCGCCCTGACCGTATGCCTCGAGTGTTTGCAGAATCTCTTCCTTGGTTCGTCCCCGCGCAGGGATGTGCATTGCCCTACTCCTTCCGTGTGTTTTGCTGTTCCACCCGTCCAGCGTTGCCAGCGGCAAGTCTACCCAAGCTTGGAGAGGATTCTCTACTCCTCGTGCTCGCCTCTTGACGACGTGTTGCGCGCGAAAACCTGAATCCCTAAATGATTCAACCGTAAATCACATCACCGCGCCATCAGCGCGAACACGCCCCAGCCCAGGTATTCACGCGTGTACGTGGCGTAGCGTTCGGGTTCCGAGGTTAGTTTGGCTCGAACATCTTTCGCGAAGTCATCGTCGGGATTCGCTTCGAGCCATCGCCGCATGGTGAGCCACTTGGCCGCCTCGTACCTGTCCCAGCCTTCCTGGTCTGCCAGAACCATTTCTACGACGTCGTAGTCGAGGTCGCCGAAAGACGCGAGAAGTTCTGGAAGCATGAGATAGTCGGAGATCGAACCGGCAAAGCATCCTTTGGCAACGTCTTCCGTCGGCGGTAGCTGCACCCAGTACGGCTCGCCGATGAGGATGATCCCTCCGGTGCGGAGGCTCTCCGCCAGAAGCTCGATGGTGCCGACGACTCCCCCACCGATCCACGTGGCACCGAGACAAGCTGCCACACCGACCTTTTCGTCGGCGACGTAGCCGGCAGCGTCGCCGTGGATGAACTCGACTCGATCGGCTACGCCGAGTTCTTCAGCGCGGAGTTTCGCTTGCTCGCTGAACAACTGGCTCATGTCGATACCGGTGCCGATGATACCGTAATCGCGTGCCCAGGTGCACAGCATCTCGCCAGAGCCGCTGCCAAGGTCGAGCACACGGGTCCCCGGTTCCAGGCGCAACGCCTCGCCGAGAGTGGCGAGCTTTTCGGGTGTGAACGGGTTATGAATGCGGTGAGCACTTTCGGTGATGTTGAAGATTCGTGGAATGTCCACTACAGAAAACTCCTGTTGTATTAATAGTTTCAGGTTTGCGACTGGCTGCATCTGAATTAGGGTTTATATGGGCGGCCAATAGTTGCTTGCGAATGTAAGGGTCTGACCAAATGTTGGCACTCCCCTTCTCATATAGAGTTTCATTTCTCTCCTAGCTTATCTTAAAGGGACGTTTCTCGGTCGATCTCTCTATGCTACGAGATGTCTCAAGGCCCCTATGATATCTTTATCGGCCCACTTCATCAACCAGATTATCCGTTGTAAGAAAAAGTTTATTGCCCTCTAGTATGATAGAGTCTGTCGAACATCGGAAGGAGGAAGGCAACATGTCCATTGCGGATTTCAGCCTGGCGGGAAAAGTGGCCATCGTGACGGGCGCCAGCCGCGGCATCGGCGAGGCCATCGCTCGAGGAATGGCCGAATATGGCGCCGCCGTGGTGTTGGCCTCGCGCAAACAGGAGGGGCTTGATGCGGTTGCCGCGGATATCAACTCCAACGGCGGCACGGCGCTGGCCGTCGCCTGCCACACGGGCAAGCCCGACGACATCAACGCACTCTTCGCGCGCGTGGAGGCGGAGTTCGGGCGCGTCGACGTCCTCGTAAACAACGCCGCCACGAACCCATACTTCGGACCCATCATCGAAGCCTCCGAGTCCGTCTTTGACAAGACGTTCGAGGTCAACGTTAAGGGATACTTCCTGATGGCGCAGCGGGCCGCCAGAATGATGGTCGCCCAAGGCAAGGGATCCATCATCAACGTCGCATCCATCGCGGGCGTGTCACCGTCCCTCATGCAGGGCGTATACGCCATGACCAAGGCGGCCGTCATTTCCATGACGAAGGCATTCGCGAAGGAACTTGGCCCGGCGGGTGTACGCTGCAACGCGATATGCCCCGGCCTCACGGAAACGAAGTTCGCTCGAGTGTTGATCGATACGAAAGAGATCTACGAAATGTTCGTGCGCGAAGTGCCCATGGGACGGCACGCCCAGCCTTTCGAAATGGTCGGCGCCGCAATCTATCTCGCGTCGGATGCATCCAGCTACACGACCGGCGCCATCCTCGCCTGTGACGGCGGCTACCTCGCATGAGTTCACAACCGCTACGGTAGGTTCAGCTCCGCTCGTCTTATCTACCGGTTGAGCAGAAGCAACCGGAGTGGAGATTGTTGTATAATCGGCCCAATGGGATTAGACCAGACAATCATAGATGAAATCGTCCGACGCGTCACAAGCGTGGCCCGCGCGGAGCGGATCATCCTGTTCGGCTCCGCTGCAACCGGTCAGATGACGCGCGACACCGATATCGACCTGCTTGTGGTCGAAGCGGACCCAGGCGACCGGCGGAAGCAAAGTGTGAGGATCGACGAGACGCTCAGCGGGCTGGGGTATCCTTTCGACGTCATCGTGATATCTTCCGATTGGTTCGAGGCCAGCAAGAACGTCATCGGCGGCATCGCATACCCGGCCAACAAGTACGGGAAGGTGATTTATGAGGCCGCCTGAGGAAGCAGTAATCCGCAAGATCGTCGCCCACCGCTCAAGGCCTGGAGCAGCGTTCCATGCGGAAACCGCGGCATTGAGCGTCACGCCATTCCGCGTGCAAATCCGTCAGGAAGAGGAGCCTATCGCGCGGTGACATGCGTGCGTGACGGGGCGAGAAGTTCTCGGGCGGCTTCGTAGGGCACGAGTTGGCTGAAATCGCAGAGCGTGTGCATGGCGGCGCTCGTCGTGTCGATGCCGCTCTCGACGATCGCCGCGATGGGGTTGAGGCCGCCGGCGATGACGAGTCCCGCGCAGCCCTGCGCCACGGGAATGTCCAGCAGCGGCTGGTTGGGGAGGCCGAACGCGAAAACGCCTCCGAGGCCGAGTCGCTCCGACAGCGCGGCGATGCGGCGCACTTCGCCCATGGCGGCCACGGGAACTTCGCGGAAGCTCGCGCCAATAACACCGGAACCCGTTCGCGCGGCCCGGCCCACGCTGGTCATGTGTCCGCGTATGAAAATCTCGAGGGGGTCGAGCGACGTGCCGTCGTAGTTGATGATCTGGGTGAAGCGTTTGGGCTGTCTGTCCTCGATCTCGAGCAGGCCGCCGAAACGCGACCGGGTGCTGATCTTGGCGCGCATGAACAAACCGTTGATGCTGACGCTACAGATAGTCCCGATGATGAGCCGGCCATCGGGACAGCGGAAATCGCCGAGCATGTCCCCCGGCTTTCCAACAGCGAGCAGGCGCCCCATGCCAAGATTGGCGTCATACGCCTGGGCCAATTCCGCGAGCGCCGCACGGGCATCTTCCATGGCCAACGTCGAAATGTTGAGGATCACCGTGCCTTTTCGGGTCAACGGGTCAAGCGTCATCTGATACGTGAGCGCATCCACGCGCGCCGAAACGAAACCCACCTTGTCAATTACCAGCGCGCCGTCAACCTCTTGGCGTCCGGCGGCCGTCAGAGTGCGGCCACGGCGTCCCAGGTTTCGCGTCCACCCGTTCCCGTCCGCCTGTGCGAGGTAGTTGCGCACCGCCCGCTCGCTGAGATGGGTCCCTGCGGCGCGCAACTGCTCGGCGATACGCTCGGCGCCAAGCGGCCCTGGGGCGTCGCGAAGAGTCCGCAGAATGGTCACCATATTGCGTTCCGTCTTCTTTTCCAAGGCCATTTTCTCCTCAGCAGAACCTTCGCGCTAGAAACGGGGGTCCCCGCAGACACGTTTGGGCTGCACGAGGCTGCATGATAACACACTTGTCAAGCGCGGTCAATAGAACCGGCATTATTGCCGTATAATTCCAGACATAGCTGCTCCGTCTTCGCCTGCAAGAGGCTTTGTCACATCCGATATTAGTTGTAACTCATGTCATGCGAAGAGTTACAGCGTGAGCATTTCCGCTTGACATTACGACCCATTTCCCCTACAATACCGCGAACCGGCTGATATATTCCGGTACATCGTCTTTTGGTCGCAAGCAGAGGGTACGGGGCGGCGGGCAGTCCTAAGGGCGGAAGTCTCGCCCTCCCCCAACGGAACAGGACAGGATAGTCAGGAGGCGAGAATGGCGTACGTGGATTTTGTGATGGACTTGGTGGTAAAGCGCAATCCGGCGGAGCCGGAATTTCATCAGGCGGTGCAGGAAGTGCTCGACTCGCTTCAGCCCGTGCTCGAGCGCCATCCGGAGTACGAGAGGAACCGGGTCTTGGAGCGTTTGGTGGAGCCTGAGCGCGTGATTATGTTCCGTGTTCCGTGGCAGGACGACGAGGGCGGCATCCGTGTTAACCGCGGATTCCGAATTCAGATGAACAGCGCCATCGGGCCGTACAAGGGCGGCTTGCGGTTTCATCCGACCGTGTATCTTGGGATTCTGAAATTCCTCGCGTTCGAGCAGGTTTTCAAGAACTCGCTCACGACGCTCCCGATGGGTGGCGGCAAGGGCGGCTCGGACTTTGATCCGAAGGGCAAGTCGGACTCGGAAGTTATGCGGTTCTGCCAGTCCTTCATGACGGAATTGTGCAAGTACATCGGGCCCGACACGGACGTGCCGGCGGGCGACATCGGCGTCGGCGGGCGCGAGATTGGGTTCCTTTTCGGGCAGTACAAGCGCATCCGGAACGAATTCACCGGCGTCCTAACGGGCAAGGGCTTGAACTGGGGCGGCTCGCTGATCCGCCCGGAGGCGACGGGCTACGGCTGCGTCTATTTCGCGCAGAACATGCTCGCCACGCGCGGAGATGACATTCGCGGGAAGATCTGCACGGTGTCCGGCTCGGGAAACGTGGCGCAGTACACGATCGAGAAACTCAACCAGTACGGCGCCAAGGTCGTGTCGCTGTCGGATTCGAACGGGACCATCTACGACCCGGCCGGCATCGATGAAGAGAAACTGGCCTACGTGATGGAATTGAAGAACCTGCGCCGCGGCCGCCTGCGCGAGTACGCGGACAAGTTCTCGGACGTCGAGTACCGCGAAGGCGAGCGCCCGTGGGGCATCAAGTGCAACTGCGCATTCCCGAGCGCCACGCAGAACGAGATCTCCGGCGAGGATGCCCTGATGCTGGTGAAGGGCGGCTGCACGCTGGTGAGTGAAGGCGCCAACATGCCGACCGATCCGGAGGGCGTGAAGGTCTTCCTTGACAGCAAGATCCTTTACGGCCCCGGCAAGGCGGCGAACGCGGGCGGCGTGGCCGTGTCCGGCCTCGAAATGGCGCAGAATGCCCAGCACGTGATCTGGCCGCGTGAGGAAGTGGACGGGCGGCTCAAGCAGATCATGGCCGCGATTCATACGCAGGCATATGAGGCTGCGGAAGACTACGGCGATCCAGGCAACTACGTGATGGGCGCCAACATCGCCGGCTTCGTCAAGGTCGCCGATGCCATGCTTGACCAGGGACTTGTCTGAAAGAGAGGCTAGAGGAAGAGAGGAAGAGAGGCTAGAGGTAACAAGAGCCAACCTCTAGCCTCTCTTCCTCTAGCCTCTCTTCCTCTAGGATGCTGTACAGATGGACGTACACCTGAGTACGGGCCTCTCGGGCCTCGACCGCATGCTGAAGGGGTTGATGCCCGGCGACAACATCGTGTGGCAGGTCAACACGATCGAGGACTACAAGCCCTTTATCAGGCCGTACTACGAAAACGCGGTCGCCAAAGGCAAACGCGTTGTCTATTTCCGGTTTGCGCGGCACGAGCCGTTAGTACCCGCCGACGCCGGGGTGGAGACGTGCACGCTTCATCCCGAGAAGGGCTTCGAGATCTTCCTGGACGAGACCCACAAGATGATCGAGGAGGCCGGGCGCGGCGCCTTCTACATTTTCGACTGCCTCTCCGACTTGGCCGTCGACTGGTACAGCGACCGGATGCTCGGCAACTTCTTCACGCTCACGTGCCCTTATCTGTACGACCTCGAGACCATAACGTACTTCGCGCTGCTTCGCGATTGCCATTCGATCCACGCGACCGAGCCCATCTCCGAGACCACGCAACTCCTGCTGGACATCTACCGGCACAAGGGCAAGTTGTACGTGCACCCGCTGAAGGTCCAGCATCGCTATTCGCCGACGATGCATATGCTGCACGTGCGCGACGGCGATGCCTTTGCTCCCGTCACCGAGAGTTATACCACCGCCGAGATCCTCGCGTCCGCGCCACGTTCCCCTCTGGATTCAGCCAGTTCGCGCCTTGGGGTCTGGAACCGCACGTTCGTCCAGGCCGAGGAGACGCTCGCGGAAACCCGGGCCGGCGCGGGGGACCTCGAGGAGGCGAAGGAACTCTTCAACCGCATGCTCCGGATGATGATCTCGCGCGAGGAGCGGGTATTCTCGCTCGTGCAACGGTACCTTACCCTGTCCGACCTAATCGAAATCGCCAAACGCATGATCGGAACGGGCCTCATCGGCGGCAAGTCGGTGGGCATGCTGCTGGCGCGGGCCATTCTGCGCGAAGCCGGCCCGCGTTGGTCCGAACTCCTCGAGGTGCACGACTCCTTCTTCATCGGCTCGGACGTCTTTTACACGTTCCTGGTGCGCAACGGCTGCTGGTGGGCCAGGCGGAAACAGAAGGACCCGAACAGCTTTCTCGAAGGGGCGGAGACCGGGCGGCAGCGGATCCTGACCGGCACCTTCCCAAGTTACATCGAGCGGCAGTTCGAGGAAATGCTCGATTACTTCGGGCAGTCCCCGATCATCGTGCGTTCGAGCAGCCTCCTCGAAGACAATTTCGGAAACGCCTTCGCGGGCAAGTACGAGAGCGTCTTCTGCGCCAACCAGGGCTCGCGGCACAAGCGCCTCGAGAACTTCATCTCAGCCGTGCGCACTATCTACGCCAGCACCATGAGCGAGAGGGCGCTGTCCTATCGCGCGAGCCGGGGCATGCTCGACCGGGACGAACAGATGGCCTTGCTCGTCCAGCGCGTTTCGGGATCCATGCACGGGAGCAACTTCTACCCCGACGTGGCCGGCGTCGGCTTCTCGTTCAACCCGTACGTCTGGGGCGAGTACATCGATCCCAAGGCGGGGATGCTGCGCCTCGTGTTCGGACTGGGCACGCGGGCCGTGGACCGCTCCGATGACGATTACACGCGCCTCGTGGCGCTGAATGCGCCTGACCGGCGCCCGGAATCGGACTTCGATCGCGTCCGCCAACACACGCAGCGCAACGTGGACGTGATCGACCTCGAAGGGAATCTCGTGGTCACGACCGACTTCGCGTCCGTGGCGCAGCAGAGCCCAAAGTTGCAGTTGAGACTCTTCGCCTCGCGCGACGAGCTCGCCGAACGTTACGCGCGCGAACGCGGCGCCAGTGCGACGTTCCCGTGGATACTTACGTTCGACGAGCTTCTCACGAAGACAGCCTTCGTCGACGACATGCGGCGGATGCTCAGCACCATTCACAAAGCGTATGACTACCCGGTCGACGTCGAGTTCACGGCGAACTTCGGCCCGGACCAGAAATACCGGATCAACCTTGTCCAGTGCCGTCCGCTGCAAGTGAAGGGCACCACCGGCGTGATTGATCCCCCGTCTTATATTTCCGAGAAGGACCTCGTCCTCCGAACGCACGGCCCGGTCATCGGACAGAGCCGCATCGACACGATTGACCGCCTCATATACGTAGTCCCATCGGTCTACGGGCAGATGCCCGTGAAAGAACGGTACTCGATTGCCCGGCTCATCGGCCAGATCGCCCACTTCGGCGAGGAAAAACGCCCCGAGACCACGCTCTTGCTCGGGCCGGGACGGTGGGGTACGACGACGCCCTCCCTCGGCGTGCCCGTCTCGTTCGCCGAGATCAACACCGTCACAACCCTGTGCGAGATCGTCGCCATGACGGAGGATATCATCCCAGACGTCTCCCTCGGGACCCACTTCTTCAGCGACCTCGTCGAGTTCGACATCCTTTATATGGCGCTCTTCCCCGGAAAGGACGACAACTTCCTGAACGGGGCGTTCTTCGACGAAGCCCCTAACAGGCTGACGGACCTCATCCCCCGCGCATCCTCCTACTCACACGTTGTGAAAGTCGTCGATGCCGCCGATCTAGGCAACGGCTGCAAGATCCGCCTCAACGCAAACACTCTCAAGCAGCGCGTCGTTTGCTACCTCGAACGCGGCGCGAAGTGATACCGGTCACCCTGGATTCGGCAGTCAAGATTGAAGGCGCTTTTCGAAGTGATGGACGACATGGACACCGAAAAGACTCACCTGCGGGGTTACGTCCATTCTGTCCATAACGTCCATTCCGTCCATTACTTGGACAAGTCCAATTGGCTCAAATTGCCGAATCTAGGCTGAATCGGCCGGATGCGAAGCCGGTCATTCATCACCACGATGAAGCTGCCGGGCATGTTGGCCTCGATTTCGCGCCACCGGGCTCGCAGGAGGGCGAGCCGCTCCCATTGGTTCCGCGCCTTCAAACGCACCAAGATGACGCCCAGTGCGGTGCGCCGTTCCGCGTAGACGAGCTCGCCGAATCCTCGGTCTCTGGTCAGAACGATTCGCGACTCTCTGTTGGCAATCGCCAGAAGACGCGTGTCAGGGGGATCCCTGACAGATCTCGACACCCCAAACCACGTCATGCCCGAGACTTCTAAGCCAGTTGACGCAAGCAGCTTCGATATTCTCGTCGGCAAGCAGCTTCACTTGGCCTGCAACTCGGCGAAGACGGTCCTTTCGGAAGATAACGATGCCGCGGCAAACGCCAGCGCGGCACGGATGTGTTCGGCCCGCAATCCGGGATGCGCCTCCAACATGTCGGCCTCGGAAGCGCCTTCAGACAGTTCCTCGAGAATCAGTTCCACCGTCAGCCGCGTGCCCTTGATCACCGGCTTGCCCAGCATCACGTCCGGGCGCTCCTCGATGTATTCACGCCAATCCATAGCAAACACCTCTTTCATACAGTCTACCCAACTTAATGAATGAAGACAAACCCCACGGGCATTCCCCAACGTACCACGCCCAATCCCCAATCCGCATTTCCCAATCCGCATTCCGCATTCCTGGTTCATCCTTCATCCTTTACCCTTCACCCTTCATCCAATCCCCAATCCCAAAAATCTCCGCTTGACTTCCAGCCTACCTTCGGGCATAATCTTTTCAGACTTGCTGCCCGCTGGACATGGCGAAAGCCCTCTGGCGGGTTTATCATTTGGGGAGACGCACGGACGGACTTGCGCACGGAACCAACAATCAAGAGACCCGTTGCCTTTGTTGACGGACAGAACCTTTACCATAGCGGGCAGACAAGGGGTTGCAACCCCTTGCCGCAAGGGAGGCCTTCGCCTACACCTATCCCAACTACGACGTGAAAGCGCTGGCGCAAGCCGTCTGTTCCAGGCAGGGCTGGGAGCTACGACAGGTCCGGTTCTACACCGGCGTGCCCGCGCCGGAGGATGACGCTGCCTGGAGTCACTTCTGGATTGCGAAGATGGCCGCGATGGGTCGTCAAGGCGTTACGGTGTTCTCCCGTCGCTTGCGATACCGATACCGCCGCGTCCAACCGCCGGGCGGCCAAGAACACACATTTCTCTCCGCCGAGGAGAAGGGCATCGATGTGCGGATTGCCATCGACGTCATCCGCATGGCCCACCGCCAAGAGCGCGCACAACACCCTGAAGCGCGGCTTGTCCTTTGAGCGGGCGGCGGATTTCGATTTTGACACCGCCGTGTTTGCGACGGACGCGCGGCGCGAGTATGGCGAAGAACGTATCGTGGCCGTGGGATATCTTGATGGCCGATTGCACGTGCTGTGTTTTGTCGAGACCGAAACCGGCATCCGAGTGATCAGTTTTCGGAAGGCCAATATAAGAGAGGCGAAGAGCCATGGCAAACCGCAAACCCTTGACCGATAAAGAAGGCGAAGTCCGCGACCTGACAGCGGACGATTTCAAGCACTTCCGTCCCGCCGCTGAGGTGTTATCACCCGCACTGATGGCAAAACTCGCGACCCGCAGACATGGGCCGCGGAAGGCCCGGAATAAAGAGCCCATCACCATCCCTCTCTCGCGCGAGGTGATCGACCGGTTCCGCGCGACGGGCGAGGGCTGGCAAAGCCGGCTGGACGCAGCCTTACAGGATTGGCT
>Ga0315274_10015083_pt1 | contig 10952 bp, 12 predicted proteins | sample YL17G02_20_MG_FD_203700 | JGI IMG/M metagenome (GOLD analysis project Ga0315274, IMG submission 203700) | Sediment microbial communities from Yellowstone Lake, YNP, Wyoming, USA - YL17G02_20 | ecosystem: Environmental > Aquatic > Freshwater > Lake > Sediment | place: USA: Wyoming | collected...
ACATCTATCACCTTCTCTGTGTTTTTCATTGAGTATTGAAAGGCGTGTTCAAGACTTCTTTGGCTTTACTGCTTATCTTTGGACCGAGTCCATGAACCGTTTCGGACCAATTGTCTACGTTTATCATTGCGTTCAATGGTGTTTGGTAGCATTTGAGGATTGCTGAGGCCTTCTCTCTTCCAACATTGGGTAAGCTTGCGACGAAATACATCTGAGCATCAGCCAACGTATCCATTTTCTTAAAAGGATGAACGATCGGCGCCCTTTTTTCAACGATCTGCTCCTGACGCGCCGCGACATACAGGAAGTCAACCGTTTCCTTTTGAGACGACGTGTTTATCATGGCGATACCGTTTCTGGCCAGGTTGAACATCGCGCCCCAAACTGATGCTGGCTGAATTCTGCTGTACTTGTAGATGATGGGCAAGTAGCCTTCAAGCAGTATCAGTGATTTTGGATAGACTTCTTTCAGCCTGAACAGCTGTTCGAAGAGAAAACGGCGAGTGAGAGTGTAAACAAAATCTTGTACGGTTTTCCTTTCCACGGCGCAAACGTCTGACAGAATGTAGTCGCCCTTCTCCAGCCTCTCAGTCTTGACATTCACGCCGCGTTCTCTGAGTCCTTTGGCAATTTTTGGAGCGGAATTTGCCTCACGGCAATCGACTATTATTGTCGGTTGCTCCTGCTCAGAGCTTTTCTTTTCATGCAAGTATGGAAGTAAGCTCTCAGTTCCGGTCATGCGCTCAACTCATGGAGATAACCTCAATCGGTCCGTCTTATTTGCGTTTGCTGTCTCCGTTGATCAAGCGAGAAGAAGCTGCAAGACGCGGTGAATATTAGCGCACGTTTCGATTTGTTGCAGTCGATAGTTTTTTCAACATTCTGCAAGAGGTGGGTTACAACCAACACGCCAGCTTTTCAATGCAACCCGCCAGCTCTGCAGAACGGAAAGCTAGTCGAATTCATGATACACTGTCAAAAAATGGCGTTCAGCGACGCAACCACCAGAACCAAATTTGAGATTCTAAGAGTCATGATCAACAACAACGTCAACCTAGCCGACCCCTCAAAACCAATATCAGTAACAACTCGCACTGCCCACTTCAACGGCTTACGCAATTAACCGGAAGCAACGCGAGAGCCAAGCTGAACAAAGCAAAGCTTGCGTACTCTGCCAAAAACTCTTAAACTCCTAGGCTCATCTTGTGTATAATCAACTTAGAAGCTCAAAGGGGATACCTAGAACGGTTGATTCAATATACACTTATGCCCTCATCAAGGCACTATATGATGAAGGGGAAGATTACATTGATTCCTTCTGGCCAATCGTGGTCAAAACAATTCCATCAAATCAGTCGGTAACTTCCAGTTTCATACAAAGGAAGTTGAAAGAGAGTTGCGGCTTGGAAGCTCCGTTACACGTTTTGGAAGTAATCTTGACCCGAGCTGAAGGAAGAGAGTATGTGCAACACTGGACGGAGCGTTCGACCCGTATTACAAAATATAGGCTAACAAGTGCCGGAATCGATTATTCAGGTAAACTAGAGACAGATAAGGAAGCTGAAAGGCGCATAAATGCTTTATTAGAGAATATGAGGCAATTCTTTGAAAGCAAGCGAGTTTCTCTTGACCTCGATAAAATACGGGAATCGCTTCTCTATTTCGTCCACAAAAACATTGATTTCTTGGCAGAATGTATCGCTCCGTCAAAAACCTCGACCAAATTGACTCGGCCAGAATTTTTGGGCTTCGATAAGTATTTGCTTGAATATATCGAATACGCAAAACGCCAAAAACCAGATGACTATAAGACTCTGGAAAATTTGGTTTTTGGTTCGATAATTTCAGTACTTCTACAGGTCAACAAACCTGAAGAAATCACCAAGATAAGAAATGAACCATTCAGTCATTGTCAAATTTTCTTAGACACGAATTTCGTTTTTTCTCTGTTGGGTTTGCATGACGACGTGTTCAATGAACCTGCAGAAGAACTTTTCAATTTGCTTAAGAAGCATAATTTCGTCCTCAAAGTGTTCGGTTTTACAGTGGATGAAATCTGCAGAGTCATAAACTCATATCCCGAAGAAGCCCATCGATATCCCGCTAGTATGCGAGTCGATACGCTTTACAGTAGCCTGAAAGCAAAAGGCTGGAGCAATATGGATGCCAGACAATTCATAATCAATATCGAACAGACCCTGCAGCAGAAAGGAATAACAATCGAATGGTTCAAAGATATCGACCTTGGCAAATACACGCCAGATGAAAGGCTAAGAAAGATCATAAGACGATACAAACCAGATCAAAATCCATTTCACCGAAATCATGATCTTGCTGCAATCGCAAAAATCAAAGAACTGCGAAAAAAGACAATTCGAAGAATTGAGGATTCTGGAGTGCTTTTTCTTACGTCAGACGTTGGATTACATAAATTCGATTTCATAGAAGAGGGACATAAGCAGAACGCAACTATATGCGAAACCATCCTAGACCGATTGATGACGAACATTCTATGGTTGAAAAACCCGAACACCAAGCTCTCACTGGAAACGATAATCGCGGCGCATTCCCGCAACTTGTTTGTAAACAGGAGAATTTGGGATCGGTTCTACAAAGTCCTTCAAGAATTGAAAAAAGACGGAAAAATAGGAGAGGAAGACCTCGCCACGCTATTTTGGCACAACTATCTAGAAGATACGTTAAGACCAATCGAGGAAAGCGAATCAAATGTAATTACTTCTGAATTCGTGTTGGAGAAAATCGAGGAAGCTGGAAAACTTCGAGAGCAGGCAATCAAACAAGAAATCAAAGGAATTGAAAAAACTAAAGAGAAAGAAATGGAGACAGAACTTAGAAAGAAAGAAGAAGAATTTTCAGAAGCCTTGAAACGATCGGTTTCTGATGTAGAATCAAGAAAGGAAAAAGAATGGTTAGAAAAGATACAAAGTATCAAAGGAAGACTAAGAGAAGTTTCCGACGCGAAAGCAAATCGTTGGTCGAAAACATACACTTTCCTTCTGGCGATTGGAGTCGTTGCGGCTGTGATAATTGCCTATTATTATATACCCTATGACATATTGAATCTGATTCTCACGCTCGTTGGTGGTGGAGGGATGATTGGCTTGTGGAGGCTCAGACACAATATGAGAAACTGGTTAACAAGACGTATGTACAGACAAAAACTAGAGGAAGCCGAACTCGACAAAATTCCTTAGAAGCGCGCGCCAAAACATGCAAATCAGGCAGTTGGCACTTCAATCGTTTGGCTGTTGGTTGGTCCAATCAAAGAGCCGTTTTAACCGCTTGATTCTGGATTTGATAGACGGGTGAGTTATCGAGTCGCCGTCCACCTTGCACTTGGCCCCAAAGTACTCGAGGACCGAGATGACCGCTTCTGGAGTTGTGGCCTTACCCGCCGCCCAATCCGCCCGAGATTCATTTCGCCGCATGACAAAACTGAAAGTGAGCATCATGAAAGCAAACTCGGCAATTATGAATATCGCAAGGTTTATGGCAAATTGAGCAAGAAACGTCGCAAAGACCCAAGTTGCCAGAGTTGCCAGCGACATTTCTACGATGAATCTGAGTGAATACTTGATGTGGGCCAGTTCATGGGCAAAAGTGGCTTCATTTTCAGTATGATGAAGCTCTTCAATCTCCGATAACGGAAAATAAATCTTACCTGAGATAAGATTAGTGAAGGGACCTGTGACTGAGGGGTTGTCAGTCACGTAGATAGGCTTGTCGTATTTTATGTTCATTTTTTCTGCTATTTGTTTCGCGTTCGGGAGATACAGCTCCTTTGGTTTGTGTCTGTTGTTGTAACGGTAACTACTGACGATCTGCTGAGCCGAACCTGTTATCAATCGGACAAAAGGGAATAGCATTATCTCCGTGACTATGAGGTAGATACCTACCAAGGCCATTCGCACTGTCAAGGGGAGAAAGAACAGTAGATTTGTGCCTATTATGATGCTCAGAACTAGAACGCTCACCAGAGACGTTAACCAGAGCTTGAACGTTAGGTAAACTCGTTTCCCAAACTCTTTAACCCGGGCAATCTTCGTCACCGTCACTTCACCTCCGTGACCGCCTTAGCAATATCACTGAGGACTTGAGGCAGTTTGGCGGTTGGTGAGCACAGCCTCACTGCGATGCCTCGTGCTGAACCTTTCGCTTTGGCAATCTCGTACTTGCAGTTGACTAACCCAATTTCCTGCAGTATGTCAAGATGATGTGAGACTAAGCGAGGGTGTTCGCCAACTGACTCTGCTATTTGCTCAACGAACAAAGGCGCTGATGCCCCGCTTATGCACTGAAGTATTTTAAACCTAGCAGGATGCATCACGAGTTTCGCTGTGCCATCGTCAACTATTTTCATAACCGTAAGTTAGCTTCTCCGCCGTATAAGTCTTTCGCCGTAGAAACCTTGTTTCGCACATACTCAGCGCCCGCACGATAAACTTCCCCAACGAACCAGGAATCAGGGTACAGTCTTGTCAGTAACTATCAAGTGAAGTATGATGTCGACCGCAGCTGCGAGACACTGGTAGCTAGTGCACGCTGAAAATCCACGTTACAGGCAACAGTCACTAAGACAAAAGGTCGCTTAGCTTCGCCAAACTCCCAACGATCCGAGCAAGGGCCGTTTGCCTTTAGTGCGTACGAGAAATCGTGCACATACCATTAAATGTGCGGGTTTTGATAACTACAACCCGTGGTTGCATTGAGGGACTTCTTCGATGGGATGCATGAAGGCAACGTCATTACGGATCTAGTTAGGGGATTGTTGCAAAGGTCTGGATATTCTGTCTATCTGAATGGCTATGAAGAACGCTTTTCTGAAATCAAGGAATACTTGAACGACAAGGCTTTGAGGAATTCCAGAATTGTCAGGATGATTCGATCTTCCCCAGATCTCGTTGTGTATGACAAGAGAAAAAGGGACGTAATGCTCGCAGAGGTAAAGATGCGGAGAGCACCAAAGGAAACCTCAGTTCTCATATATTCCGATTTGATGCAATGCTACAAAGAATTCTGGAAGGATGCCATTCTGATTATCGCAATACCTTGTGGTCAGGTTCTCTATGCGCAGAGATTTAGAGAGCTTGAAACCAAGGGAGAATACAATGCCGACATCGATTTTGAAAAATTCGAAGATTTGTTCACAGAGGTCAACGGAGCCGATCTTTTGGCCTACAGAGAGAAGGCAATTCAGGCAATGAAGAAGTGACCGACCGCGCTTGACGTTTTGACTCTCACGCCTGCAACGCTAGAACAACGTTCAAGTGAATAGTTGCCTTTGCTTTACTGGGTATGTCAAACTCGATGAAAGCTAACTAATAATAAGGACTTCGAGAGAAATTCCCGCACTTTCACCGCTTTTGGAAACATAACTGATATACCAAATGTGTCAAATTAATCAAGGATTGAAAAAGGGCTCATTCCGAGCCTTGACACGTTTCGAGATGTGCTGAAAGCGCAGAACAGAAAAACGCTATTTAGGTCCAAGTGTAGATTTGGCAATAAGGCAACGTTCTCATCAGTGAACCTACACTTTTCATTGACTCCCCTTATCGCTAGTGTCGCTTCGCCTTAGACTTTTAAATAATAAAAGTGCTAATGTGCAATTATGCCGAGAAAAGAACCAGAATGGCGTATTTGTGAACGCACGAAAATGATAGAACACGAGCGTGAAGGATGTCTAGTTGTGCCGACAGGAAAAGGTTCTGATTTCATAGCCATATGTCCAAACAAGAAACCGCTTTTCGTTGAAGTAAAGCAAGGTTGCGGGTCGTTGACAGAGTACCAGAAGAAAACCATGCTAGAAGTTCGAAAAAGCGGTTATGAATACAAGACAGAACGTTGCTCGTGTTCGAAGAAGGATGAATAATGCAGAAAACAAGTGCCCAACAAAAGAGAAAACGAGCGTCTGTTAGATTTGAAAATCACATCTTTCCCTGCATCAGAAGAAGATTTCCAGCGGGGCTAGGTTGGATTATTGAGCAAGAGAGGACTGTGAAAGATGGAACAAGAGCAGACTATGTTCTCTATCGAGTGAAATATGGAAAAAAAGAAAGGGTGGTGGCAGAAGCAAAAAACGTGTCGTCGCTGACTCGAAACCACATAGACCAGCTGGACCATTATGCAAGACAGTATCACGCAAGTTATCGTTTGATTTGTATCCCTTCAAAAACCGATGTTGACATTTCGGTCAAAGAATACGCAGATTCTCTTGACATCGAAATAGTAAGAACATGGGGTTTTTGGGGTTAAGTGCAATTACGAACTAGAGGTTCAAAAATGAGTGAAAAGAGGTTTTTAGAGATTTCATGTCCAAAATGTGGAAAGAGATTCTGTGCAAGTAAACCAAGAACCAAAAAGCAATGGAGAATGAGTTTGATTCTACATCTTATGTTCTCAGTCAAATCTCATCACAATCTAAAACCAGAAGAAGCATCTTCAATAGCAGACCACTGCCTTGAATCGCAATAAAGACAGAAATCTTCAACTTCACGTTCTTCACTTCAACCCTAACATCCATCATACGGCATTAGGTAGTGTACCTATGGACCACCATTGTTCTCCTCGTTTTGGGCGTGGATTTGGCGGGGGGTAGATGTGGGGTTGTTTTTTGCTAATAGACTCGGCTCAATTTGCGGTTATAACAAAAACCGTTAATATGAAGGGGGCATCGGGAGATATCTCCACTCTAAGCGGTGTCACAACCAACACGTCGGCTGTCTATTGTTGTTGTTTTTGGGTGAGTTCTTTGATCATGTTTTCAAGGGTTTTCAGATCTTCGTCAGTTTTGATTTCTTCGTAGGTTTTGCCTATTGCGTTTATGACTTGGCCGATGTAGGCGGTGAGGCGGCTCCAGTTTTGTTTGACATCGTCTTTCGCTGGATGGGCGTCTATGGCTTTCTGCTGAGCCATTTCGGCAAGGGCCCTGAGTTCAAGGATGAGATGAAACCTGACGTTCTGCATGTCAAGGGAGTATTTGTCGGTGATGTCTGTGAGTCTTTTCTGTATGAACATGAACGTGGTATGGTGTCGGGTACCCCTCCTAGGTTTTAACGTACCATGAATATTTGGATCCAAATATGAACAACCTCCCAAACTGGTCTCACGATATAAACGCATGTTGCCAGCATTTCTCTCGTGTACATTATCATACTGATTGAAGGATAAGAAATACTCAGTGGCGCCTAGGACGATGTCCTGTTTTGTCCATGTTGAGAGTCCTTCGGGCGGCATGAAATCAACGGGCTTGAAAGCAAAAGCATGATGCTCAACGTATCCTCTTTAGCGAGCGTTACCCCACGAATAGACTGGGTGTTCATTGCCACTCTAGAAAATAGGGGATAGGTATCGTTGACTGGAAAAAGCGCGAATAAAGATTGAACCAAGCCTTTGCCAACTCCAGAAAAGTGAGAAAAGAATAGAGTATGTCTTTGTCTAAGGAATGCCCTATTTCTGTTGCTTTTTCTTACTCGGGTTGATCTTTGGCATTTCTGTTAGGAAATTGAGTATTTCTTGTATGTCTGGAAGCTGTCCTAACGGGTAGTTTTTGAAGAGACGTATAGTTCCGGTCTCATCGACTATGATGTTGGATCTTTCCGAGATTCCGTCATCCTTCAGGAAAATGCCGTACGCCTTCGCAACCTTGCCATGAGGCCAGAAATCCGATAGAAGCCGCGTTTTCGTGATGCCTAGACTTTCTGCCCATGCCTTCTTTGAAGGCACAGTATCGATGCTCACTCCGACAGCAACGGTGTTGAGAGAGTCGAAAGCCAGCTTGTTCTTTTCCAGTGACTTCATTTGTTCCGAACAGACAGGTGTCCATGCTAACGGATGGAAAGAAAGAAGTACGCGTTTGCCCTTGAAAGCCTTGAGAGTAAACTCTTTCTTGTTCTGATCTAGCAAACTGAAGTCCTTTGCTTTGTCTCCTGCCTTGAGTCGTTTTCCCATTGCAGTACCTCAATGTTTTCTATCAGCATGATTCTTTATTAATTCTTCCGGGGTAAACGCTGTTATATAGAGAAAAAGCAGACTCTTACCTGGTGTCGCAGGTTGCATCATCACAAAAGGTTTTACAATGACGAAAAAGAAAGGCGAAAATGGCAGAATCCTGAGGCAATATTGTCTGAAATAGGTTTGAAGAAAGGTTCGATCTTCGTTGATGTTGGTTGTGGAGAAGGCTTTTTCGCTGTTCCGGCGGCGAGAATTGTTGGAAAGAATGGCAAAGTGTGCGCCTTGGATATTGATGAAGAATCCATCGCAATTCTTCGGGAGAAAGCTGCCAAAGACGGTTTGACGAACTTGGTAACGCGCGTTGGCGCTGCAGAGGAGGTAGTTCTCTGTGAGGCTTGTGCCAACTTCGTTTTCTTCGGTATCGTGTTGCACGACTTCAGGAATGCGTCGAGAGTTCTTCAGAATGCGAAGAAAATGCTCAAGCCCACAGGAGTAGTGGCGGATCTGGACTGGAAGAAAGAGCCGATGCAGTTCGGTCCGCCCTTGAACATCAGGTTCAATGAAACGCAGGCTGCAGGCTTGCTGGACAAGGCAGGTTTCGAAGTTGAAGAAGCAAAGGAAATGGGATTGTATCACTATTTGATCTTGGCAAAACTGCGCTAGTTTGTGCGATCTTCCATTTCCAGCACTATCATTAGTCTGTGCATATCCAGAAATGGAGGACTAGAAACAATGAGGGTTCTAAAAAAGGTGGAAAGGAGGTTGCTATGGCCCTTTCTTGGTGATCTCTTTGATGATTCCGGCGGCCACGGTTGTACCCATGTCTCTGACTGCGAATCGTCCGAGTTCTTCGAACTCTAAGAAGGTTTCAACTGCAATCGGGTGTAACGGTTCCATTCTTACGACTGCGGCGTCTCCCGTCTTCAGGAATGTTGGTTTCTCTTCAACGACTTGTCCTGAGCGCGGATCGATTTTCTTTATGAGTTCAGTGAACTTGCAAGCAATCTGTCCCGTGTGATAGTGTAGTACCGGCGTGTATCCCGCTGCCACTGCTGACGGGTGGTAGATGACTATGATTTGTCCGATAAACTCTTTGGCTACTGTCGGCGGGCTGCTGACATGTCCGCAAACGTCTCCGCGGTGGATGTCTGTTTTTGCGACGCCTCTGATGTTGAAACCTATGTTGTCGCCTGGTTCTGCCTTCGGGATTCTTTCGTGATGCATTTCTAGTGATTTGACTTCTCCTTGTTTGTTGGACGGCATGAAAACGACTATGTCGTTTTCTTTGATTATTCCAGTTTCGACTCTTCCGACAGGAACTGTGCCGACTCCTGTAATGCTGTAGACGTCTTGAACTGGAACGCGCAACGGTTTGTTTGTGGGTTTGGAAGGAACTTCAAAAGTGTCCAAGGCTTCGATGAGCGTTGGTCCTGTATACCATGGCATCTTGTCGCTCTTCTTAACAAGGTTTTCACCTGTCCAGCCTGAAGTTGGAACGAACGGGATTTTTTCTATTTTGAAGCCCACCATCTTAAGCATTCTGCTGACTTCGTTCTTGATTTCGTTGTATCTTTCTTGGCTGTAGTTTACGGACACGTCGTCCACTTTGTTGATCGCGACGATTAGTTGGCGCACTCCGAGAGTGAATGCGAGGAACGCGTGTTCTCTGGTTTGGCCACCAGGCCCGATGCCTGCTTCGAACTCTCCTCGTCTAGCTGAACAGAATAAGACGGCACCGTCAGCTTGGCTAGCACCAGTAATCATGTTTTTAACGAAGTCTCTGTGTCCCGGCGCGTCGATAACCGTGAAGTAGTATTTCTTCGTTTCAAACTTTAGGAATCGAAGATCGATTGTTACTCCTCGTTCTCGTTCTTCTTTCAGGTTGTCCAGAACCCATGCGAATTTGAAGCTTTCTTTTCCTGCTAGCTTTGCTTCTTCTTCAAACTGTTTGATTGTTCTTTCGTCTACTGCTCCTGCTAGGTACAGTAAGTGTCCTGTGGTTGTTGATTTTCCGTGGTCTACGTGGCCCATGATCACCAGGTTAAGGTGTGGTTTTCCTGCTTTGCTCATTTCTTCTCCTCCAATTTTTCCTAATTTCCTCTAAATATTGGTGAATTCGTTTACACAACTGTTCAATCAGTTATTTTAAGATTTCTAACATAAAAAGTTGGTTTGCTTTTTTTGGCTACACTATACGAAAAAAGAAATAGTGCTGATGGGAGATCAAACCTTCCACTGTTATGCTGCCCTCCGCGTTTTTCTCGACTTTCAAAGCAGCACCCTTTTTCCGCACGAGCACGATTGTTGGGACTCGGATACTTGCATCTTCATGTTGAAGGCAAAAACTCGAAATCTGGGAACGATCTTCGCTTTGAAAAGGACAACTGTCGCATAACCATCGAAACACTAAAAAACACCTTCAGATTCTCTAAGAACGAAAGATAGGGTAACGATGGGCCCGTAGCTCAGTAAGGATAGAGCACCGGACTTTTAAGCAACGAGGTTGCGGAGGGATCCGGGGGTCCCGGGTTCAAATCCCGGCGGGCCCGCCACGCCATTTTCTCTGAATGATGAAGTCACTAACGAATCGCTTGGCGCGCGCGTATGCCAAGTAGTTTGGCTCTAGAAGATTTTTCCATAAGTATTTATTTAGAGAGGGGACTGATAACCATGTGGAGAGGGAGACGAAAAGGTAGGCTTCAGACAGGGAGGTGAACATGTGGAGATTTCAATCAATGGAAAGCAGGCTATTGCTATCATATGGACGCTTGTTGCTATTGTTATCGCTCTCATAGTCACACTGGCGATGGGCTTTCCGTCCTTTGGAGAATTCGGAGGCATATTCGGTGCGCCTTGGCAGTGGTTGATCATGTTGTTCTTCGGTCTGATCTTGATAATCACCATTCCGGTCTACTTGCTGCTGGTCCTTTGGCACGTTGTTTCCAAGTGGGAGACTACTTAGAGTACCTGAGAGCAAT